>Ga0307517_10000648_pt1 | contig 59714 bp, 68 predicted proteins | sample 23_EM_MG_FD_194515 | JGI IMG/M metagenome (GOLD analysis project Ga0307517, IMG submission 194515) | Populus trichocarpa ectomycorrhiza microbial communities from riparian zone in the Pacific Northwest, United States - 23_EM | ecosystem: Host-associated > Plants > Roots > Unclassified | place... | reverse complement strand
TCAATAGCTAGCGCTGCATGAGTCTTTTGTACCTTTAAACATAATAACGATTTGATTACAAAAAAGAAAAAAAAAGAAAAAAAAAAAGAAACGACCAAGAGATGGCCACGCTTCTCGCAAACTTCTTCCCCCCCCCTACATTCTACATACAAACTCCACTTCACCCCGCTTTGCGACCGGATCAAACCCCTCGCCCACCTTTCCTCGCCCGCTCGCAGCTATGGCGAACCCCCATAATATCCCTCCAGGGAAGGAGGCCTTCGGCAGGCTCTCAGCCCTCAACTCCCCCCTACCGTCGCGTTCGGCAACACCCTCAACCGATCACCCCATCGAGTTCATGATGAGGCAACTCGCTCAGGCGAGGAGTGCCCTCAGGTGCAGCAACCAGGACTTCCCGGACCTCAGCCCAGACGGGCAGGCCGGCACCCTCCCCATCGAATCCATCATGATAGTTCTTCTCTCCCAGCTCGTACAGGGCCTGGTGACCATCTCACACGAGCTGAGTGGGGTAACCCAGGCGGTGGCAACCATTTCCGCGGAAAACGAGAACCTCAGGAAGGAGCTCCATGACATCTCCTCCCAACTCGCAAACCTCCCCCACGCCCAAGAACAACAGACCGCTCTGGGGATCGCCGATCTCCAAGCATCCATACGGGACCTGTCACATCGAGTGTCGGCCCCCATCCCTGCCCCCCCGGCAGTAGTCCCCCCACCACAGAGAACACCCCAGCCCCACCCAACTGCCGTCCCCCCCCCTTCGAAGAATGGTAAAGAAAAGGCCCGTGCAACACCAACACCTTCCTCAGCCGTGGCTGATGACCCTAAATACCTCATACCTTTCTACAATACGAGACTTGGCAAGGCGTTAGGTGACCCCGAGAAGTACGCCAGGCTCTACCCACACTCATACAAAGCCGGGGAATTCCAGAGAGTGGCATAGGACGTGGCCTCCTTCACCCCAGGCCACCTCCACCCTGACGTCCACTCCGTCCCCTCCTACGCGCAAGCTGCCTCCGGCTCAGGCTCGGGCGGCAAGGGCAAGACCAAAGCTGGGAAGCCTCCTTCCCCCCAACTTGTTGCGAGTGCGGCGGCCCCTCAGGTTCAAAAGGGGCCTCCCTCCCTTCCAGGTGCCCAACGACGCTTCTTTGCTCCTCGGCAGTCCCCTTCCCCTCACCCATACGCTCTTACTATTGCCGCTACGTTTCCCGACATCGCGGCTCGCGTTCTCCGCGAGTCAAACTGCCTCCTCCCTTTGGGGTTCTCTGCTACCGTCAACCCTCGAGGCGCTATCTCCCTGACCGTCACTGACAAAGCCACCCCCGCCGCCTCTTACGCCCCCTATTTCGACTCCCTAACCAGGGCCCTCAGCCAGTCCTTCCCGGTAGGAGAAAACCCTTGGTGCACTCGAGTCCTCGCCCGCACAGCCATTCAACTCGCCATTCACGGCCTCCCACTACGCTTCCTCCCTCAAGATGAAGAGGAACTCTTCCCATATCTCCGGCAAGCAATCCTCAACAACAAAGCGACCCCGATTCTCTCAGCCAGGTACCTTAACCCTAGCAGAGATTCTAGGGAGGCCAAGTAGGCCACATCGGTGGTTATCACTGTCGACCCCCACAACGTTGAGGCCCTCACTTCAGGGGTCGGTATCGTCTCCCAGAAACGGAAGGTCGAACTTGCCTTCTCCTCCTCAAAGACCTCCCAGTGTAGGAACTGCGGGAGATACGGACACGCCCATCAACGATGCCCCGCCACCCACCCCACGTGCCCCATTTGTGCGCTTCACCATACTCGTGCGGCGCACAGATGTCAGAATCCCACCTGCCCCAGGGGCGGAAACAATAAGCCAGTCCCGTCCTGATGTCCGACCAGGCCCCCCCATTGCTGCAACTGCGGTAACGACCACACTGCCACATTCAGACAATGTTCGGCTCGACCTCCCCCGTCTGTCCCCTCCCGAACCGGCTCTCCGGCCCCCTCCCCAACAGGTAAAGACCCCATGGATTTGGCGGTCGATGGCGGCCCAGCACCCACCACTCCCCTGTGCGGGAAGGGTCCCCTTGAGGTGGACCTCGTGACCCCCAGGCAACCTCCCCCAGCCGGTTCCTCCACGAGTCCTGGCACTACTGGCGGTTTCTGTGGTCCTCTCCCCCGGGAGGAGCCAAGCCCTTCCCCTGCATCTTCCTCTCGTCGGCTTCGTCCCGGAAATGAATAATCAACCCATGCCTCCTCCCCTGGGTCAAGGGCCGGCCCCTGCCAATGCGTTTCTTTCCATCATTCAACATAACTGCCTTGGGAGCTGGAATGCTTTTCTTGCTTTGTTTGAGTTGTTCCGAGAAGCGGCCACCTACCCCTCGATAGTGCTGTTGCAGGATCCACCTGTCAACAAGGCTCACCTTCCCTCTTTCAATGGTTCCAAGTCCTTTTTTCCCCCGGTTAGGAAGCCACGTGTGGCTGCCTACGTTCATATGTGTTTTCTTTCCAATTACACGGTGTTCGCCAAATTCAAGGGCGTGGATGACGTCCTCGCCCTCGACGTCTTCTCCAATGAGCCTCTTTTCGGCACCGCCTTCCACTCCTTTAGGGTTAATAATGCTTACTCCACCAACACAGTTGACCATAGGGTTCATTCCGTCCAACCAGGGGTCCTTTTCCCCGATCTTGGGTTCCCCCTGCTAGTTGTAGGTGACCTCAACATCAACAATCCTCTCTCGGATCCACAACGGCACTTCTCACCACGGGAGATCTCGTCCTCAACTCCCTATGTTGAGAAGGCAGCGGAATCCGGCTTCGCCCTCCTCAACCCCCCAGGGGAATACACAAGGTTCCCCCTGGTGGGCACAGCTCGCCCCTCGGTCATAGACCTCGCCTTCGCAAACCCCCACCTCCTTCCCCTGGTTAAGAGCTGGGACGCCTCGCTCCCCTCAACGGGTTCCGACCCCATACGAATACCAATTACTCTTGCCGCACCCTCCCTGAATCAGAAGCCCCCACGCCCGCGGTGGGCGGACACGGACTGGGAGACCCTGGACCCGATAATTAAGGGCTTCAATGTCCCGGCCATTCCGTCATGCCCCACCCCCCCGAAGCTAGAGGAGGGGATGTCAGAATCGCTCAACCGACTACTAGCTCTCCTCAAAGACCACACGCCAGTGTCCATACCGTCCCCTCACTCCAAGCCTGGGTGGACCCCCCACCTGACTATCCTCCGTCGCGAATATCACAAGGCGGCTAGGACGGCCAGAAAGCAAGACACCCCTCACATGCGGGAAGTCGCCGGCACCTCCAAGGCGGGGTATTTCAAGGCAATTAAGGCCGCCAAAAACAAACACTGGTCCTCCTTTCTGTTGGCTGCCACCCCCCAGAGCCTCTGGACGGCTAAGAGGTTCGCCTACGGACGTGCCCAGCCGCGCTTCCCCTCCCTCCCAGGGGCTGAAACACTGCTACAAATGAACAATGTCCTCCTGGATCACTTCTTCCCCCCGAAAGAACCTTTCTCCCCCCCGCCTAGGCTTAGGCCACATATGTCAGCACCCGCCTTGACCACTGTCGAGATAGCTGCGGCTCTCTCCAAGTGCTCCCCGACCTCGGCTCCCGGCCCGGACGGGATTCCATACTCCACCTGGAAACAGGTCTACAAAATCAACCCGTCAATCCTCCTCCAAATTCTTTCCCCGCTAGTCCTCCTGGGGTATCACCCTGCGTCGCTGAAGAGCTCGAACGGCGTGGTGCTTGATAAGCCATGGAAGCCGTCCTGCGAGTCACCCACCTCCTTCAGCATAATCGTCCTGATCCGCACAATCTCGAAAATCCTTGAAAGGATTATAGCAGCCCGACTACTTGCGGCGGCCGGTCTTAGAGGGCCGCTGCACCCCAACCAATGTGGCTCGCTCCCTGGACTTAGCACCTACGACGCTTGCCTCACCCTCACCAACGACGTCAGGACCCTGCAGAGGCCCCGTCTCAAGGTGTCCTCCCTGTTTCTGGATATAAAAGCAGTGTTCGATAACGGCGACAACAACACTTTGGCCCGAATCGTAAGGGAACGCGGGATACCCCCCTATCTGGTCTCCTGGGTTTCGTCCTTCTTAGCGGAACGAACCTGCACCCTAATCTTCCAATGGGCCCCAGGGACCCCAGCCCCGGTCAACGTAGGTGCGCCCCAAGGGTCGCCGATCTCCCCGCTCCTCTTTCTCCTCTACGTTGCGCCGCTGCACTTCAGTATCCCGCGGGGTCTGATGATCTTGTATGTGGACGACTTCGCCCTCACAGTAGCATCCCTCTCCTATCGCGGCAACATCCGCAGGCTCCATCAACTCTTCGAGAGGCTTGAAAGAAAGGCGTCCCGCCTGGGCGCCTCCTTTTCAGTCGCAAAGAAAGAGCTGATACACAGGAGGACCCCCAGCCAAAGGAACTCACCGAAGTGCGTCTCGCCTATCCAAATCAAAGGGGAATTGTTTCGCCCCAGGAACTCCGTCCGGTGGCTCGGGTACTTGTTCACGCCGGCCCTTGACCCTGCTGCCCATTTCTCACATCGCTTGGCCCTTGCCCAAGGGGCGTTTGCCCTCGTCCGCAGACTGAGTCCGCCTGGTGCGGGACTCCCCCCCTACCTATGCCATAGACTGGCGACATCCCTGATTGCCCCCATCCTACTCTACGGCGCGGATCTGTTCACACCCAGCGTGGGCACAACTACCCGCCTCGATACGTTCTGGTGCAAGGTCCAGAGGTGGACCACAAACTGCTTCTCAGCTACGCCCACCGGTATACTTTCGGTGGAGTCATGCCTCCCACCCGTTTCCCTCCTGGTCACCCACCGGCAAAGGCTGGCCGCCCTGAGGGTGGTCTGCTCCCCCCCCAGTGTGAACCCGGCAACAGCCCGCCTTCACCCCTCATTCCCCTCGCTCGCGGGGTACAGCGCCACTGACTCCATGCGGGCCATCACCAGAGGCCTGTCGTCCGTCTACCTCCCCCTACACTGGAAAACGCCTCGCCCCATGCCCCCGATAAGAAACCACCGACCGGTGGATGCGGGGGCTCACCCAACGATACCATTCACCCTCGGGCTGTCTAGGATGCCCATGATCAACTCCCACTTGGTCTGCACGACCCCCTCCCACCCGCCCCAGTCCCTGATTGACAACACCTATTCCGCCCTAAAGAAGAGGGTAAGAGAGGCACTCCTCGCGGAGTCGGCCTCCCTTTTCCCGACCCCAGGGTACTACCTGCACCCCCTAGCGCTATCCCCGAGGCCCTTCATGGGCTTGGGCAAGTTCGTCGCCGGGAGAATTCACCAGATGAGAGCCAGGAAAAGTTACCTGGCCGCCCACGCGACCTGGAGGTCCCCCAACGCAGACACCTCCTGCCCCTGCTGCGGCTTGGAGCCCCAAACCTTCGAACACGCCATCCTTTCCTGCCCCTTGAGACACCACAGCAGGTCGCGCCTCCTCCATGGTGTTACCAGCGTCGATGCCGGGGCCCCACTCTGGACGTCCCTGCCTCTGATAAAAAGACTCGCCACCTTCATAGGCGTCACCTCCACGGGATTCCCCCCCACGATGTTCCCACCCACCACCCCCCCTCTTCCCCCCCGTTCTGTCTCGCACCCCCCAGGCTGCCCCCCCCGGTTTTTCCTGTTTTTTCGTTGGCTGAGGTATAAGGCTACTGGGATTACTCTCCTTCGTCGTATTTAGGCTTTCCTTTCTAGACGACTAAGTTGTTAGTTTGTACTTTCCTTGTTATATGTGGCCGTTGGCCCGGCGGAGGAGAAACATGCGGGATAGTGGATATTTATCGGTGCCATGACTTTCCTTTGTTATTTTGTTTGGATTTATAGGTTTTGTTCTCTCCATAGCTAGGGCTGCATGAGGCTTTTTGTACCTAAAAACAATGAACGCATGATTATAAAAAAGAAAAAAAAAGTGACCAAGAGATAGGCCACCAACCATCTCTCCTCCACCTCCGGCGATTGAAATCTCAACACCACGGGAAATCATCGTCAGTTCCCCCCACCCACCTCTCTTCTCCCATGATGGCTACTGCCTAGGAGTTGACGTTAAGCCATCTGCCCTCCTCCCCTGTGGCCTCGGCCTCCCCTCCTTGGGGTTCTCGTTCCTGTTCGTTGTTGACTCCCGCTCATGATGTTCGGTTCTCCCCCGTACCCCGCACTTGCTTTGCACCTCGCTTAGCATTTTGCACGGTCGGAAAGCTTCTCGCTTCGCTCACCGTCGGCGTGATGGTGTTGGACTCTCGGTCAAAGTAAGGCTTCGGTTCTGCTGGGCTTGTACCTCTGATAGGGAAAGCTTCGGTTAGTAACATCACGGTCTCGCTCGGTCTCGCTGTTGCCCCAAAAGCCCTTGCTATGGCCCGTTGGTCGGTTGTGGCTAGCGCGCTCGCGATCCTTCCTCTACCCCCCTCCCGGTTCCGTCCGCTGGCACCGTACTGCCCGTTAAGATGGCACCCTACTGCTACAAACTCCTCCCCCGGCTGGCACCCTACTGCTCCCCCCTCTCTGGCTGGCACCCTACTGCTACTCACCGGCTGGCACCCTACTGCTCACCTTCCCGGCTGGCATCCCTTGTGCTCGGTGGCTCCGCTTGCCCTTCTCTCCCCCTCCGATCGTTCGGCCCTTCCTCGGTTACGCCTAGTCGGGGTATAGCACTGCCTCCGTGGCTTTGTCCAACGCTTGGGAACAATGTAATGACCTGCCCGACCGTACATCATGGTTTTTGGTGGGCCCTCAACCTATGAGTTTTCCCCTGTCGGCGATCATCAATCCTCTCCATCAGGCCCCGAAAGGGCCTTAGCGCAGCCGTCGTTTCTTTTGTTTTGGGGAGCCTGCGGAAGGGTTTGGGTCTTTCTACCTGTCCGTTTCTATGTGCTAGGCAGGGGAGACTTTTCCTCTGGACTCGGGGTGCTTGATTTTTCCCATGAAGAGGTGAAGCAGGCTGTGCGATTGCATTTATAGGTTTTCTTCTCTTCATAGCTAGCGCTGCATAAGGCTTTTTGTGCCTAGAAACAAATAACGCATGATTACAAAAAAAAGAAAAAAAAAGCGACCAACAGATAGGATCTTCACGCAACCATCTAAGTACTTTTCTATACTCAACATATTGCAATACAATTACTCTTTATTCTCTTCACCAAGAACACTCCTCCACTACGAGAGCTTACGCTCTAAAAGAACCCGGAGACTATTCTGATAGTCTCGACTGGCCGCTAGAACATAGGACCATTGTGATAGTTCTATCAAGCACGACAATCCCACCATATTACTATCTGACGAGATAGTATCCTTTGACGGACCACTCGAGACAAGCATGCCAGTTCCGTACTATCTGGGTAGATAGTACTTCCATACACCTTAGGGTAGAATAATGAGATTTGCTTACTTAGGAAATAACTATTGTTGCCTGTTGCATACCTAATTACAATAGGATTGTTACATGATCATACCTTTTGGGTGGTGGCATGACAAACACCCTCTTAAGAATATTCAGGACCCAACGAAATGGGGCTTTGAGGAACCAAAATGCCAGGCTCACATACCAAATGCAGCAGTGGCGGATCTGTTTGAGTGGGAAGAAACTGTGGCTTACGACGAAGCACAGTATGTGGGAAGGATTGAACGAGGAGAAGTAGGTGGAGTACAAAAAGAGACCCTGTCAAAGCCACACTGGCAGTATATGGAGCATTTGGAAGAGAAAAAAGCTACGATGTTGGGACCTCGAAGAACCTTCGACCACGCCATCAACCTTACATCAGGCGCCCGATTTATCCAATGTCAGCCCACCAGATAAGCGAGCTTGGCACATACCTGAAGAAAATGCTCTCAGAAGGCAAAATCGCTGATAGCAAATCTCCCTACAGTACCCCAATCCTCTTTGTTCCCAAACCAGATGGAAGCCTATGACTATGCGTAGACTATAGGATCCTCAATAAGCTAACAATCCTCAATCAGTACCCCCTACCCCTCATGGATGAACTCCGAGACCGTGTTGCAGGCGCAAAAATGTTTACGAAGCTCGACCTAAAAGACGGATATCATCCCATTCGAATGAGGAAACGTGATGAACATAGGACAGCTTTTCGTACAAGATATGGACAGTCGGAATATAAAGTTATGCCTTTCGGGCTCGTAATGGCTCCCGCGACGTTTCAGGCATTGATGAACAAAATCATAATGGAATTTTTCGACCACGGTGTAGTCATCTACCTGGACGATATCCTGATATATGCTGAAAATATTGACGATCATCTCAAACTAGTCCAAAAAGTCCTTGACCGGGTCGAACAACACGACTTAGCACTCTCGGTAAAGAAGTCGGTGTTCCACAAGGAGGAGGTCGAATTCCTGGGATACATTTTCAAGACAAGCGGAGTCATCAGAAGTGATAGGAAAGTGAAAAGTGTCCAACTGGGCTCACCCGAGATCCGTTAAAGAAGCCCAAATCTTCATTGAATTTGCAAACTTCTATCGAGGATTGTTCAAAGATTTCTCGAAAGTTTGCAAACCAATAACTGAGACGTTAAAAGAGAACCCAAAGGATTTTCCTGGGGGAAGAGAGCAGAAGGAGGCATTTGAGGAGTTGAAAAGGAGGTTTACGACGGCACTGATCTTATCGCATTTTTACCCAGGAAGGAAAACTGGAGTGGAAACAGATGCTAGTGACTTTGCGCTCCGATGGGTACTATCCCAATACCAAGAAAGATAGCTTCACCGTGTGGCTTTTCGTTGTCGATTCTTGAATACCGCAGAAAGAAATTACAAGATACCCGACAAGGAATTGCGCGCAATGATGGGGGCGTTGAACGAATGGAAAAGATACCTCTGGGGAGAAGAAGGACCCGTGACGGTATACACAGACCACCAAAATCTACAGTCTTTCCTGACCAAATGAGTCTGGAACCAGCGACAAATTCGATGGGCATAGGTGTTAAGTAAGTCCAACTTCAAAATATTCTATCAGCCGGGAAGTAGAGGCGGGAAACCCGACTCATTAAGTAGACGGCCGGAGTACCGTCCTGAAGAGGGAGCTCGTCACACTAAACAGTCAACTTTGAAAACAGAACACTTTCAAATTTCTGTAATTCATCAAAAACAAAGTGCTGAGAGGGCTCTCACCGGGGAAAGACGTGAACCCACAAGCCTCCGAATAATGAAACTTTCGGACAAGGCTATAGGTCCAACAAAAGGATCTCGGTTTGCGGCCAGTCATGACATCTATGCCCTGACAAACGGAGTGGTGCCAGCAAAAGGACAGATAATGGTACAAACGGGTATTATGATAGGATTGCAGGAAGGAACCTATGGAAGACTAGCCGCAAGAAGTGGTATGGCTAGCAAGATGGGAATAGCAGTGGGCCCTGGTGTAATAGATGCGGATTACACCGGAGAAGTTAAAGTCATAGTTCAAAACCATGGCGAGGCAGACTGCGTATTTAAGGGAGGAGATCGCATAGTACAACTCATAATAGAGAAGATTCAAGTTGGCAAGGCCGACGCCATGGGGGTAGACAATTTAGAGGCAACCAAGCGAGGGGAATGGGGTTTCGGGTCAAGTGATCTAAACCCACGCGATCGATTAGTGCTAAAGAAGAAGGAGTCAAAATATGTTTCCTTCACGGAGACACAAACAATAACGAATTCTTTAGCGCAGCCGATATCGGCTATCACCCTCGGTTGACGAAAGAAAGAGAAATGTTATCAAACCCTCAGGTCAATGGGGAGCCTTGACGAGAACGATGAATGATGCATTTCTAGCCAAGATTAGAATGCCTGGAAAGGAGGATGAAAGGTGGCAAGACCGAGGCCATGAACTGGTTAGGATAAGAGAAGGCGGAAAAAGGATGCCGGACGAATGGCTAGAGAAGGATGGGTTACAATACTACAAGAATCGATTGTACATTCCCGAAGACGAAGCCCTTCAGACCGAGATAGCCCAAGGCTGTCACGACTCGATAGTAGCAGGGCACTTTGGACAGGAAAACACGATTGAGATAGTAACACAGGATTTCTACTGGAAAGGACTTGGGGAATGGATCAGAGACTATGTACAATCCTGCGACGCATGTCAACACAGTAAATCCCCACAGCATGCTAAGTACGAGTTACTTCAACCTTTAGAAGTCCCTTATGCCGCCTGGTCCTCCATATCGACGGACTTCATCAAGCAGTTACCAGAGTCTCAGGACAAGACCGAGATAATGGTAATCGTAGACCGGTTCACAAACATGGCCCATTTAATTGGCCTCCACGAAATTGCGACCTCAAAAGACGTTGCTGATGCCTTCCTTCGGGAAGTCTGGAAACTTCACGGATTACCGATCAAAATTATATTCGACATGGGCGAGAAGTTTTCCAGCCAATTTTGTGAATCATTATGGCAAATGCCAGGAGTTAATTGACACATGTCAACGGCGTACCACCCTCAGACTGAGAGACAAATGGAAAGAACCAACCAAGTGTTGGAACTTGACATACGAACCTTTGCCAATTACGATCAGAACGACTGGTACCAAATATTGCCATTAGCTGAACATGCGTACAACAACACGGCAACCAATGCACACAAGATCACCCCATTCTTTGCGAACTATGGTTTTCACCCCCAAACGGAGGTTATGAAAGGAAGTGAAGCTCAGAATCCCTGGGCAACAATGTATTGTCACTGGATACAGGACATACACGGACAAGCGAAACAGACCTTAGAAAAAACATGGGAATCAATGAAGAAATATTATGACCGCAAGGCGACGAAACACCCAGACCTTGAGGTCGGCGACATGGTAATGTTGAACGCCAAAAAGATCTGTACCCAACAACCGTCGAAGAAGTTGAGGCCAAAGCTGTATGCCCTGTTTAGAATCTTAGAAAGAAATGGAGGCCGGGCATATAAGCTAGAAATATCGCCTAGGTGGAAAATTCATCCCGTGTTTCATGTTTCCCTGGTGGAACACTTATCGAGCCTCGAACCGACTAAATCGCGAACAACCCCCACGAGATCCCGACTACATCGAGGGAGACCTCGAGTGGGAGGTAGAAAGAATAGTAAAAACTCTGATTATTTCTTATACGTGAAAGGTTCGAGGAAGGAATAAACAGATGCAAGAGGTTCGGTATTTTGTCAAGTGGAAAGGCTACGCGGAGCATGAAAATACTTGAGAGCCACCCGAAGGTAGGAAGAACGGGCAGGCAGAGGTGGAAAGATTTCATGATGAAAACCTGGAGATGCCGGGCCCACAAGAGGTCGAGTAACATAAGAAATGTTTTCCATCAGTGGACAAGTAAATGCTGGTGGTTGTTACCCCTACTATGTGTAGCTCGAAATGGAAGCTAGATTTGATAATAAATATACAAGTATTTGGGATAAACACATCGCAGAGGAGAGCTCAGGTTAGGTCCACGAACTAGGGCAATCGGAATAACAAGTCACTTCTTACAGAAGGTCACGTGTTTCACCCACACCCAGGTCATAGTCATTACGACTACACAACGGATCGTTATCAGTCTCTACGCAAGCGCACGGGCAATGCGACCGAGGGGTTTTCACCGATTACTATAGAAGAAATGTTTCTCTATTAGGAAGAAGTTAAACGGCGAGATTTGAACTGTTGGATAAGAAGTTATGGCATTTCAAAGTTAAGCTAATCGACATATGTAGTCTGATATGTAAGACTTAAGCATATGATTACCCAGCATGACAAATGTTGATCACAACAGGACCTGAAGGAACGACTGGTATGATAGCCAGCCAGGCTGCATAGACAGACCAAGTTCATATTGCATAAGAATTGAGAACCAGTAATTGGACGCAATTGCTTGGTCAATGATTAAAGCCAAAGTCGTGTGCGGGAACTCAGGGTCAAACGGTGTTCGCACATTCACTCTATCCAGGAGAAGTTGGAAAAGGTACGTCGCTAGTATGATAGTTAGATGTACCCCGGGAAAGAATATAAGAGGCGGGCAAGAGCCCGGACAAGGTAGAGATCAACAAGCATGGAGAAGAGATCTTATCAATATAACAAGTTTTATCTTATAGTTACCAATACTTCGATAATCTATACCGAAGTAACTCTTATATCAGGCCTACATTACTCGTATCTTCTTAACGAGTTCTCCGATATTATAACCACTCAGGTCCTAGCTGTGCGAATACCTGATGCCGAAGCTACCACCTAACAGCAATGGAGGGCTGCCAAGTAGAGAAGGAGAAGAAGGGGAGAGATTGGAGAGCCCTGGGGGGCACCAACGTTCACTGGGGCTGGGGTCCCTGGGGCCCCTTGAAAAACCAGAGTAGAGCTCTGTTCCCCTAGAAAATCTGAAACCCAGAAGACTAGGTAGGGGGGAACCTCGCCCTCCCTTAGGATGCGGGCCAGAGTGGAGTTCTGGACGTGATCAAACCCTGCCTTGATGTCCCGGAAAAGGGTAGAAACCTTGAGCCGTGGCCTTTTTAAGGTTCTTGCGTCGTTGAAGAGGGTGAGGACCGCATCGTAAGTGCTGAGCCGAGGCAGGGAGCCGCATTGGTTGGGGTTGAGCAGGCCCTTTGATCGGGCTACTAGGAGGAGGCCGGAAGCTATTATCCTTTCCAACATTTTCGAAAAGGTGCGGATTAGGACGATTATCCTGAAAGACTCTGGGGACTCCTCGGAGGGATCCCCTGGCTTGTCGAGCACGATACCATTCCACCCTTTCAACCAGGCCGGGTGGTATCCCACGCTGACAAGTGGCGAAAGGATTTGGAGGAGGACTGAGGGGTTAATCTGGTTGACCGTCTTTCAGGTGGAGTAGGGAATTCCGTCGGACCCGGGGGCCAACGTAGGTGTGCCCTTGGAGAGAGCTGTAGCAATCTCATCCTTGGTTAATGGGGGCCTTCTTATGGGGTGTCAGTTTGGGAGGAGAGGAAAACGGTTGTGTAGAGGGGCAGAAGTGGTCCAACAGGACCTTGTTCATCTGTTGGGGAGTCTCTGCCTGCGGGAGGGATAGAAAGCGGGGTGGGGTGCAGCCGTAGGGGAATCCTTGGCCGTCCATAGGTTCTGGGGGGTGGCACGCAGCAGGAAGGACGACCACTGTTTGTTTTTGGCGGTCTTGATCGCCTTGAAATACCCCGCTTTGCCAATATTGGCCACGTCCCGCAGGGCTGGGGTGCCATGTGTTCTAGCCATCCTGAAGGATTTAGGGAAGTCACAGTGGAGGGTGCTCAGTTGCGGAGACCACCAGGGTTTGGAGTAATGAGAGGGTCTGGAGACCGGCGTGTGTTCCTTCAGATGGGCAGGGAGTCGATCTAGCGACCCAGCCAGCCACACAGCGAGGTCTGTCGTTGAGGCGCACGGGGGAGGAGGCGGGATCTGGAAGATCTTGATTATCGGGGTGTGTGTTTCCTAGTCCGTATCGGACCAGCAGGGGCGCTTGGGGCTTGGCATCAGGGTGGGAGGGGCGAGGTTCATTGTTCTCGGCGCATGATCGGATGCGGTCAAGGGGTGCGAGACCTACACGCCTTTTACCATTGGCAGGAGGATGAGGTTGGCAAAAGACAGGTCTATAACCGAGGGGCGGGCCTTTCCGACCAAGGGGAACCTAGTATATTCCTCAGGCGGGTTGAGAAGGGCGAAGCCGGTCTCTACTGGCTTTTGGAAGTATGGGAACAAGGAGCCGATTTCTCGGAGTGAGAACGATCGCAGCCAGTGTGAGAGAGGGTTGTTTATGTAGAGGTCCCCTACTGCCAGGAGGGGACACCAAGAGTTGGAAAGAGGGTTTCTGGGGTGACCGAGTGGACTTGGTGGTCCCACCTGTTGGTGGAGTCGGCGTTTATTATCCTAAAGGAATGAAAGCTTGTCCCGAATGGAGGTTCCTGGGAGGAGAGGTCGACGGCGAGGACGTCATCCACACCTTTGAACTTCGGGTGCACCGAATAGAAGGAAAGAAATCATATATGAACATAGGCCGCTCGGGGCTTCCAAACAGCAGGGAAAATGGACGTAAAGCTGTTAAAGGAGGGAAGGTGAGCCTTGCTAACAGGAGGCGCTTGCAGGAGGACTAGCGAAGGATATATTGCCTCTTCTTTGAACGACTCGAATAAGGCCAGGAAAACATCTCAGCTCTCAAGGGAGTTATTTTGAACCATAGAGAGCAGGTTTGAGAACTGGGCCGGCCCTTTCCAAGGGGAGGAGGATCGATTCTTCATTTCCGCCACGAGCCCGACGGTCGGAAGGGGCAGGGGAAGCACTTTGGGCCTCCAGGGGGAGAGGACCGCCAATGGCTTGAGTGGTGCCAGGACGCGGAGGACCTGCGGGAGGTGGCTGCCTGGGAGTTACTAGGACCACCTCAGTGGGACCCGCGCTAGCCGGGTGAGTAGAGGGCGCTGGGCCGCCATCGAGTGCCATATTCATAGGGTCTTGACAAGGGGGGACTGGGGAGGTAGGTCTGGTGAGGCCAGTTGGACCAGGTCGAGCCGGACATTCTTTGAATGTGGCAGTGTGGTTGTTACCGCAGTTGCAGCAATGCGGGGGCGAGGTCGGACAACAAGATGGGACTGGTTTATTGTTTCAGCCCCGGGGGCAGGTGGGATTCTGACATCTGTGAGCCGCGCGAGTATGGTGAAGAGCACAAATGGTGCATGTCAGTGTTAGGTGGTAGCTTCGGTGTGAGGTATTCCGACAGCTAGGACCTTAATCGTGATTAGAGCGGAGAACTCGTTAAGAAGAGAGGAGTAATGTAGGCCAGATATAATGATTCACTTCGGCATAGATCGTCGAAGTATTGGTAACGATATAAAAGTGTAGATAACTTATTATATTGATAAGATCTCTTCTCTGAGCTTGTTGAGTTAAATAGCAGCGAAGATGCTTCGATAGTTATATTCCGCGTCTGAGCAATCGCGGTATACATGCTGACTCTATACTAACTAAGTCCCTTGCCCGCAACACTGCGAACTTCATCTGACTGGGAACACTCGTAGACCCTGAAAACTCTCTGCCACACCTTTTGCTCGCATGGCCAACTTATCGGTCTGAGCTTCTGTTATTCCTGAGGGTGGGGAGACCAGGTCAGGTGTCAGCTCATCCGTTTTATCCGTTGACAACAATGGTTACGAGTTACCTTGCAACCGTGCTCATTCAGGGTAGTCTAACTCGCTGGACCGAAGATGGACATTCTTCGTTGGTTGGTTCCTTCGAGAATTCGGCATGCGACTGCAGGTCGTATTGTCGTCTTCCAGTATTACACGAGTTGTCCTCGGGATCGTACCTCTGGGCTTCTTCCCTCGGACTCCATCTTTTACCCACTTGTCCTCTGTGGATGCACCCGATCCACTTACTGGGCATAGTTACCACCTTCATACTCTACACGACTTTGTAGGTACGAGGGGACTAACTTTCCTGCGAAATGTCCCGTTACCTCCAACCCACTCTTCTTACTGTCTGTCTTCAAGTGTCTGTAACCTTATGCGCCATCGTCTGATTCACCTGCCTTTACTTGCATAGGGTGTCCGAACGTCTCCCTGCATATACCCTGCGAACAGGATCCGGTCAGACGGACGGCCGCGACGTATCTGGTGTTATAAGATGTGTTCCATTGATAATGGTCTTTGGTGTTGGGACGCAACTACCCAGGTGGGCAGTGATGACGCGCTGTCCCAACGCCGGGGCTGGAGGTGGGTGTTATCTTTTTCCTTCGAAGTTCGTGTGTGTCCAGGTAGGGTAACATCACCCAGTAAATCCTTATGGGGAGTCGGTACGTCTAACACGCGCTCCCCTCTTCGAAGTGTTCGTTCCGCATACTCCATGTCTATTATACAATCTATCTTCCATCTCAAGCTCCACATAGTAGGGATAAAAACCACCAGCGTTTACTTGTTCCCTGATGGAAAACCTTACTTATGTTACTCGAACTCTCTCGGGCCCGGCATCTCCGGGTTTTCTCTATGAAACCTTTCCACCTCTTCCTGCGCGTTCTTCATACCTTCGGGTGGTTCCCAAGTATTCTCGTCCTCCGCGCAGCCTTTCCATTTTACAAAGTCCTACAGCTCTTTCATCGGTTTATTCCTTCCTCGAACCTTTCGCCTGTAGGAAATGATCTCACTCTTGACAATCCGTCCTACCTCCCATTCTGAATCTCCCTCGATGTCTTCGGGATCCCGTGGGGGTTGTTCGCGATTTCTTCGGTTCGAGGCTCCGTACGGTTCCACCAGGGAAACGTGAAATAAAGGATGGATTTTCCAACTCGGCGAGATTTCTTACTTGTACTTGGCAATTTAAAAAGTCTCTGGACGCTTTTTGGCCTTGGCGCCAAGGTCTCAGGGGAAAAATGGATTGTTGATTTATCCGGAAATTCAACCACACTACGAGGATACTGTACGACGCGATTCTCACAGAAAATCAAGAGAAATGGGAGGCAAGTCTTCTGGATGATTAACTATTAGAATATACGAACTAACCAGTGGCAAAATTAGGATTACAAATTACACCCAGGCGCCGTGCAGTTGTTATCGCATATCGAAATGCTGCCAACCCAGTTAGCTATCGAAAGATTCATAAACTAAGTGGGATTCCGGTATCAACTGCGAATGATATCTGGATCCATGCTGTCACGAATGCCCGGAAGGCAAGGATTGGGAAGGATGAGAGTCTGGAGGCCCCATTTTCAATCATCGAACTGGTTTAAGCAAAAATACTCGATCCCAATTCACGTTCCGGAAGGCCTCAGGCCCTTTCTACCGTGGAAAAGGACTCGCTAGTCACGCTTGTTCGACGGGACTTCACCACTCGGCGAATGACACTGGTTGACCTTCAGCGGTAAGGTGGGTTGTCGCATGTATGCATCACGACCATATTCAATGCCTTGGGAGAAAGGGGATTAGGGGCCTACAGGGAACAGTTTAAGTTCATTTTGAATCCAATCAGTAAGCTTAAAAGACTTGTTAGTTAAGCAATCCTAAATATTAATACTAGTCTGGTGAGTGCTTAGCAAGATCACATTCTCAGTGAGACCTGCCATGGCTTGACACCAAATTTCTGCCGGAATCAACAAGATCTATCTACGAATAACGTACCGGACGGTGAGCCGAAACACATGGTGATACGAAATGAGTGGCAACTAAGATAGCTTTTGCTTACTAAAGGTACTTTTTACTTAGACTCTTTCGTACCACTATGGGTTTCCGCCGACCATAGCCTCCCTCATTATTTGCCAAGCCTCACTGAGGATGCCTGTCTTGCTGAGCACTCACCCGGTCTAGTACCAAAAATTGAAGAAAGCTAATTTAATGCTTTTGAATATAAGGCATATTGCAAGAGTAGGGAGGAATGGTTACGTGCACGGCAATGGGCAAATTACGGATTTACGGATGAAATGTCAATCGAGGTCGGGGCAGTGTTTGGACTAAATCATGTTTGGAGGGATAAAAGTGAGCAGTGGCATGAGGATTGCATAGGGGCTAGAAAGAAGCAGGGGGCAGCAGTTATGTGCTGGGGGATGATCGGATGGGGTTGGAAAGGGCCGTTTTACGTCTGGTCAGCGGAAACCAAAGAGGAAAAAGCAGAAGCTACGCGTATAATAGCGGAGCTTAATATGAAGAATGCTGCGGAGGAGAAAAGATTGAATGATGGTTGGAGGCAGTCAGAGGAGTGGAAGCTGCTACGGGAGAGGGAGTTGAGTGATGCTCGGCTGGCTCGAAGCGCGGGGAAAGAAGCCGGACAAAAGATCAAAACTACTCAATCTTGGCGAGGCAAAAAGTACAAGATTAAGAGGCTGGAGAGAGGAGATTCTAGGGGGGTTGATTCTTGGAGATACGTACAGCTTCTTTGCAAACCACTCTTATTCCCAACATGCAAAGTAAGAGGGACTGTAAACCCTCAATTCAGGCTAATGGAGGATAACGCTCCCTCTCACGATTCAGACTTTACGAATCGTGAAAGAGAGGCGTTCGGGATCGAAAAGGTCGATTGGCCACCTAACTCGCCTGATTTTAATCCAATCGAGCGAATCTGGTGGCTGATGAAGCGTCGGATTCTACGTCGCCGGGGAAGTGAAAAGATCTCTACTCCAGCAGTGATGGCCATAGCCCTAAAGGAAGAGTGGGAGAGAATAACGATTGATGAAATCAATCAAGAGATAGTTAAGCTACCTAAAATTATGGAAAATTGTATTCTGCAAAGCAGGGGTAATAAATTTCAGGCCTAAAGTGTTTATTTCCTTTATTTTCTCTCCTAGTCTTCTTATACATCAACAATACAGGTATCACTTTAACTTCTTCACCTTCCGGTTGTCTTATAGCATTTGGAGTACTCGTACATTCCTTGTTGAGAGAAAGGTTTCCTCATCGGCTGGTCACGCAGGCCCTGTGAATTCCCTTGGCGCCAAGGCGAAAAGCGTCCGGAGACTTTTTAAATTGCCGAGTATGCCCGGCTTCCCTTTTTCTGCAAGACTTTGAATGGGCCATACAGGTTCGGACTCAACTTCATCGATGGTCGTTTGGTTCGTATGTTTTTGGCATTCAACATTCCCAAGTCGCTGACCTCGATGTTGCGTTGTTCTGTGACCTTTCGGTCAGAATATTTCTTCATCGATTCTCGTGTATTTTCTAGGGTTTGTCTCGCCTGTCGATGTATGTCCTGCATCCAGTGAGGATACATTGTCGCCCCGGGGTTGTGAGCTTCTCTCTCTGTCATCCACTCCGTCTGTGGGTGAAAACAGTAGTTGGCAAAGAATGGGGTCATCTTGTGTGCATTGGTTGTCGAGTTGTTCTAGGCATGTTCTGCTAATGACAATAATTGGTACCAATCGTTCTGATCGTAATTTGCAAATGTCTGTAAGTAACCTTCCAGCACTTGGTTGGTTCTTTCGGTTTGTCCGTCAGTTTGAGGGTGGTACGCCATCGACATGCGTTGTTTAACTCCTGACATTTTGCATAATGATTCCCAGAATTCGCCGGAAAACTTCGCGTCCGTGTCCGATATGATTTCGGTCGGCAATTTGTGAAGTTTCCAGACTTCCTGAAGGAAGGTATCCGCAATATCCTTTGCGGTCGCATTTTCGTGGAGGCCGATAAAATGAGCGATCTTGGTGAACAGGTCTACTACTACCATGATCTGGGTCTTACCCTGTGATTCCGGTAGTTGTGAGATAAACTCCGTCGATATGCAGGACCAGGCGGCATAGGGTACTTCTAAAGGTTGAAGTAACCCGTACTTAGCATGCCGGGGGGACTTACTGTGTTGACATTCGTCGCAGGACCGTACATAATCGCTGATCCAATCCGCAACTCCTTTCCAGTAAAACTCCCTTGTTACTATCTCAATCGTCTTCTCCTGTCTGAAGTGCCCCGCTACTAATGAGTCGTGACAGCCTTGGGCTATCTCGGTTTGGAGGGCTTCGTTCTAGGGGAAATACAAACGATTTTTGTAATAGAGTAACCCGTCCTTTTCTATCCATTCGTCCGGGATCTGTTTTCCGCCTTCTCTTAACATAACCCGTTCATGGCCTCGGTTCTGCCACCTCGCGTCCTCCTTTCCAGCTGTCCTAATCTTGTCTAGAAATGCATCGTTCATTGTTCGCGGCCTGGCTGCATTGACGTGAGCGCTTGATAACATCTGTCTTTCTTTCGTCAACCGAGGGTGATATCCCATATTAGCTGCGCTAAAGAATTCGTTTTTTCTTGTTTCCTTGTGAAGGAAACATATTTTGACTTTTTCTTCTTTAGCGGTGGTGGATTGCTTAGGGTTCATGTCACTTGATCCGAAGCCCATTTTTCCTCGCTCGGTGACTCCCAGATCGTCTACTTCCATCACGTAGGCGTTGGCAACTTTCTCAACTATGAGTTGCGCTATCCGATTTTCTGCCTTGAATACGCAGTTCGCTTCGCCATGATTTTGCAGTATGACCTTGACTTCTCCGGTGTAATGTGCATCTATTACACCACCGCCCACTGCTATTCCCATCTTGCTAGCCATACCACTCCTTGCGGCTAGCCTTCTGTAGGTTCCTTTCGGCAATCCTATCGCAATACCCGTCTCCACCATTGTCTGTCCTTTTGCTGGTACCATGCCATCTGTCAGGGCGGAGATGTCCTGACCGGCCGCAAACTGTGATCCTTTCGTCGGGATTATACCCTTGTCCGAGAGCTTCATAATTCTGATGTTTCCAGATTCCTGTGTTTCTGGGATGAGAGCTGTTTCCGCGCTCCGTTTTTGATAAATTACGCAGATTTGAAAAGGTTCAGATTTCAGAATTGACTGTTCACTGTGACGAGCTCCCTCCTCAGGGCGGTACTCCGGCCCTCTACTTAACGCGTCGGGCTTCCCGCCTCGGCTTCCTGGACGGTAGACTATTTTGAAGTTATAGTTGGTCAACTCCTGTGCCCATCGGATTTGCCGTTGGTCCCAGACCTTTTTGGTTAAGAAGGACTGCAGGTTTTGGTGGTCAGTGTATACCGTCACGGGTTCTTCTTCACCCTAGAGGTATCTTTTCCATTCTTGGAAAGCTTCCATTATTGCGCGTACTTCCTTGTCATGTATCTCGTAATTTCTTTCTGCGCTCTTTAACTTTCGAGAATGAAAAGCCACTGGGTGAAGACGTCTTCCCTGGTATTGTGATATTACGCATCATAGCCCGAAGTCGCTTGAGTCCGTTTCGACCACCGTTCGTCTTCCTGGGTAGAAATGCGATAAAATTGGTGCCGTTGTAAACCTCCTTTTCAACTCCTCAAATGCCTCTTCCTGCTCTCTTCCCCAGCGAAAATCCTTTGGGTTCCCTTTCAACGTCTCGGTTCTTGGATTGCAACCCTTCGAGAAATCCTTGCCGAATCGTCGATAAAAATTTGCAAATCCAATCAAAATTTGCACTTCCTTAACCGATCTCGGGCGTGCCCAATTTTGGACGCTTTTCACTTTCCTATCACTCATTGTGACTCCTCTTGTCTTGACAATGTATCCTAAGAATTCGACCTCATCTTGGTGGAACACCGACTTCTTCAACAAGACTGCCAAGTCATGTTGTTCGAGTTGGTCAAGGACTCTTTGGACTAGTTTGATGTGGTCGTCCATATTTTCAGAGTATATTAGGATATCGTCTAGGTAGACGCCTACCTTGTGGCCCAAGAATTCCCTTAGGATTTTGTTCATCATTTTCTGGAAGTTGCCGGAGCGTTAAGGAGCCCGAATGGCATGACCTTATATTCGTACTGTCCGTATCGTGTACGAAAGGCTGTTTTGTGTTCGTCGCCTTTTCTCATTCGAATAAGATGATATCCACCTTTTAAGTCAAGCTTCGTCAACACCTTTGCTCCAGCAACGCGGTCTCGGAGTTTATCCATGAGCGGTAGGGGGTACTTATTCAGGATCGTCAACAGGTTGAGGTTCCTGTAGTCTACACATAGTCGTAGACTTCCATCTGGTTTCGGAACGAAGAGGATTGGAGCGCCCTAACGGGACTCGCTATCAGCGATCTTGCCTGCTGCCATCATTTTCTTGCGGTATTTATCTAGTTCGTTCAACTGGTGTGCCGACATTGGGTAAATCACACCCGACGGAGACTCGGCCCCTTCTTTAAGGTTGGAGGCGTGGTCAAAGGTTCTTCAAGGTGCCAACATGCTAGCTTTTGTCTCTTCAAAAAGCTCCTTATACTGCCAGTATAGTTTCGGCAGCACTTCCAACTGTACTCCTCCTTCTTCTTCTCATTCCATTCTTCCTACGTACTGTGCTTCCTGATCGTAAGCCACAGTTGCATCACATTCAAACATATCCGCCACTCCCGCATCTTCTGCATGAGTGTGGCACTTAGCTTCTTCTAAGGCCCCTTTACGTGGGTTCGCGATACTTTTTAAGGGGGTGTTCATCATGTCACCACCCAAAGGGTATAATTAAGTCATACGTTCCTGCATTCGCAATTTCGCAGGATATCATACTTCGGTGGCCATTGGCACTGATTTCGAGGAGAATAGGATGGGTATGGAATATTCCTCCGGTAGGCGCGGTTTCGCCATCGAAGGTCGTGATTTTTAACGGTGAATCCCTAGCTTCGGTCGCGATTTCGTGCCGTCGTGTGGTGTCTGGGTTCAGGAGAAAGATATTTGAACCGGAATCTAAGAGTACGCTTATCGCGTGTTTTTGTCCGTTTAATTCAATAAATGCCTTCCTCTCAGGGCAGGAGTAATGCTGAGGCTATTTAATGGGTCTAGAGCTTTCGCTCTGTTCTAGATGAAATCTTTTCATCGTCGCTGTTACAAGTAGCTTGGGGGTTTGTTACCGCGCCTGCGCAGTTTCGGCTCTTAAAGTCGCCTCAGACAAACTTCTTATACTAAGTGTCTAATTTTTTGATATCGGGCAGCCCACTACTAGCGGTCTTGACCTCCTGCCGTGGAGTTCCCATATCACAGGAGTGGTGGTTCACTAGAGTACACCTCGTGTCCGCGACTAGTAGCTCTCCTCAAGGAGCATACGCCGCTATCCAGACCTTCCCATTACTCCAAACCTTGGTGGACCCCCCACCTTACCGTCCTCCGTCGTGAATATCACAAGGCTGCTAGAGCGGCCAGGAAACACAACACCCCTCACATGCGGGAAGTTGCCGGCACCTCCAAGTCAGGGTACTTTAGGGCAATCAAGGCCGCCAAGAACAAACACTGGTCCTCTTTTCTGCGAACCGCCACCCCCCAGAGCATTTGGACGGCCAAGAGGTTCGCCTTCGGTCGTGCCCAGCCAGGCTTCCCCTCCCTCCCGGGGGCAGAGACCCGGCAACAAATGAACGACGTCCTTTTGGGCCATTTTTTTCCCTGAAAGGAACCCGTCTCCCCGCCGCCTAGGCTTAGGCCACACAGGTCGGCACCCCCCCTAACAACAGATGAGATAGCTACGGCTCTCTCCAAGTGCTCCCCGACCTCGGCCCCGGGCCCGGACGGGATACCCTACTCTACCTGGAAACAGGTCAACAAAATCAACCCTTCCATCCTCCTCCATATACTTGCCCCGCTGGTCCTCCTGGGGTATCACCCCGCATCGCTGAAAGGCTCGAACGGCGTGGTACTTGATAAACCAGGGAAACCCTCCTACGAATCGCCCGCTTCTTTTAGGATAATCGTCCTAATCCGCACGTTCTCAAAGATCCTCGAGAGAATTATAGCAGCCCGTCTAGTCGCGGCAGCCCGGCTTAGGGGGCTGCTGCACCCCAACCAATGCGGTTCGTTCCCAGGGCTCAGCACCTACGACGCTTGCCGCACCCTCACCAACGACGTCAGGACCCTGCAGAGGCCTCGGCTCAAGGTCTCGTCCCTGTTCCTGGATATAAAGGCAGGGTTCGACAACGTCGACAACTCCACACTGGCCCGGATCCTGAGGGAAGGTGGCATCCCCCCCTACCTGGTCTCCTGGGTTTCGTCTTTTCTGGGTGAACTTAGCTGCACCATAATCTTCCAAGGGGCCCCAGTGACTCCAGCCCCTGTCAACGTAGGTGCCCCCCAGGGCTCACCGATCTCCCCGCTCCTCTTCCTCCTCTATGTGGCGCCACTGCACTTTAGGATCCCTCGTGGTCTGATGATCTCGTATGTGGACGACTTCGGACTCACAGTAGCCTCCCTCTCCTATCGTGGCAACATCCGCCGGCTCCAGGAGCGCTTCGAGAAACTTGAGAAAAAGGCGTCCCGCCTGGGCGTCTCCTTCGTCGCAAAGACAGAGCTGATACACTGGAGGACCCCCAGTCAGAGGCACTCACCAAAGTGTGTCTCACCCATTCAAATCAAGGGGGCAGTGTTCCACCCTAGCAACTCCGTTCGGTGGCTCGGGTACTGGTTCAGGCCGGCCCTTGACCCCGCTGCACACGTTTCAGGTCGCTTGGCCCTTGCGCAAGGTGCCTTTGCCCTCATTCGCCGTCTCAGTCCGCCCGGAGCGGGCCTCCCCCCCCCCCCTACTTATGCCACAGATTGGCGACTTCACTGATTGCCCCTATCCTACTCTACGGCTCGGACCTGTTCACGCCCAGCGTGGGCACGACAACCCGCCTCGACAGATTCTGGCGCAAGGTTCAAAGGTGGACCACAAACTGCTTCTCAGCCACGCCCACCGGGATACTCTCGGTGGAGTCATGCCTCCCACCCTTCTCCCTCCTGGTCACCCACCGGCAAAGGCTGGCGGCGCTCAGGGTGGTCTGCTCCCCTCCCAGTGTCAACCCGGCAACGGCCCGCCTCCACCCCTCCTTTCCTTCGCTTTCGGCGCACCGGGCGCCTCACTCCTCGCGGGCCTTAACCACAGGCCTATCGTCCGTCTACCTCCCCCTACAGTGGAAGACCCCCAGTCCCGTCCCCCCGATCAGAAACCACCTGCCGGTGGACGCGGTGGCCCATCGGACAATACCCTTCACCCTTGGGCTATCTGGGATGCCCATGATCAATTCTCACATGGTCGTCCCGACCCCCACCCTCACGCCCCAGTCCCTAATGGACTACACCTATTCCGCCCTGAAGAAAAGGGTAATGGAAGCACTCCTCACGGAGTGGGCCTCCCAGTTCCCGACCCCGGGGTACTACCTGCACCCTCCCGCCCTGTCCCCAAGGCCGTTGATGGGCTTGGGCAAATTCGTAGCCGGGAGAATCGACCAGATGAGAGCTGGAAGAGGTTACCTGGCCGCCCAGCCGACCTGGAGGTCCTCCGATGCCGACACCTCGTGCCCCCGTTGCGGCTTGGAACCTGAATCCTTCGCGCACCCTATCCTTTCTTGCCCCTCGAGACAACACAGCAGGTCACGCCTCCTCCACGGCGTCACTGATGTCGGTCCCGAAGCCCCGCTCTGGTCATCCCTCCCGCTGCTACAAAGACTCGCCACCTTCATAGGCGTCACCTCCACGGGATTTCCCCCCACGATGATCCCGCCCACCACCCCCCCCTCTTCCCCCCTGTTTTCTCTTTCCCCCCCCAGAGTGCCCCCCCCGGTGTTTCGTGTTTTTTCATTGGCTGAGGTATAGGGTCGCTGGGTTGTCTTTCCTTCACTTTACCTTTTGTAGGCTTTCCTTTCTAGACGACTAAGTTGTTAGTTTGTGCTTTCCTTGTTATATGTGGCCGATGGCCCGGCGGAGGAGAAACCTGCGGGTTAGTGGATATTTTTCGCGGCCGTAACGTTCCTTTGTTATTTGTTATTGATTTATAGGTTTTGTTCTCTCAATAGCTAGCGCTGCATGAGGCTTTTTGTATCTATAAACAATGAACGCATGATGACAAAAAAAAAAAAGAAGAAAAAAAACAACCAAGAGATAGCTCCACGCTTCTCGCAAACTTCTTCCCCCCCCCTACATTCTACATACAAACTCAACTTCACCCCGCTTTGCGTCCAGATCAAACCCCTCGCCCACCTTTCCTCGCCAGCTCGCAGCTATGGCGAACACCCATAATCTCTCTCCAGGGAACGAGGCCTTCGGCAGGCTCTCAGCCCTCAACTCCCTCCTCCCGTCGCGAACAGCAACACCCTCAACCGATCACCCCATCGAGTTCATGATGAGGCAACTCGCTCAGGCGAGGAGTGCCCTCAGGCTCAGCAACCAGGACTTCCCGGACCTCAGCTCAGACGCGCAGGCCGGCACCCTCCCCATCGAATCCATCACGATCGTTCTTCTCTCCCAGCTCGTACAGTGCCTGGTGACCGTCTCACACGAGGTGAGCGGGGTAACCCAGGCGGTCGCAACCATTTCCGAGGAAAACATGAACCTCAGGGAGGAGCTCCAGAACATCTCCTCCCAACTCGCGAACCTCCCCCACGCCCAAGAACAACAAACTGGTCCGGGGATCGCCGATCTCCAAGCATCCATACGTGACCTGTCACATCGAGTGTCAGGCCCCATCCCTGCCCCCCCGGCAGTAGTCCCCCCACCACAGAGGACACCCCTGCCCCACCCAACTGCCGTCCCTCCCCCTTCGAAGAAGTGTAAAGAAAAGGCCCGTGCACCACCCACACGTTCCTCAGCCGCGGCTGATGACCCTAAATACCTTATACCTTTCTACAACACGAGACTTGGCAAGGCGTTCGGTGACCCTGAGAAGTACGCCAAGCTCTACCTACACTCATACGAAGCCGGGGAATTCCAGAGAGGGGCATACGCCGTGGCCTCCTTCACCCCAGGCCACCTCAACCCGACCTCCACCCCTCCCCCTCCTACGGGGATGCTGCCTCCGGCTCAGGCTCGGGTGGCAAGGGCAAGAACAAAGCTGGGAAGGCTCCTTCCCCCCAACTTGTTGCGAGTGGGGCGGCCCCTCCGGTTAAAAAGGGGCCTCCCTCCTTTCCAGGTGCCCAACGTCCTTGCTCCTCGTCAGTCCCCTTCCTGTCACCCAGACGCTCTTACTATTGCCGCTACCTTTCCCGACATCGCTGCTCGCGTCCTCCGCGAGTCAAACTGCCTCCTCCCTTTGGGGTTCTCTGCTACCGTCAACCCTCGAGGCTCTATCTCCCTCACCATCACAGCCAAAGCCACCCCCGCTGCCTCTTACGCCCCCTATTTCGACTCCCTCAGCAGGGCCCTCAACCAGTCCTTCCCGGTAGGAGAAAACCCTTGGTGCACTCTAGTCCTCGCACCCACAGCCGTTCAACTCGCCATTCATGGCCTCCCACTGCTCTTCCTCCCTCAAGATGAAGAGGAACCCTTCCCATATCTCCGGCAAGCGATCCTCAATGACAAAGCGACCCCGATTCTCTCAGCCAGGTACCTTAACCCTAGCCGAGATTCTAGGGAGCCCAAGCAGGCCACTTCGGTGGTTATCACCGTCGACCCCCACAACGTTCAGGCCCTCACTTCAGGGGTCGTTATCGTCTCCCAGAAACGCAAGGTCGAACTTGCCTTCTCCTCCGCAAAGACCTCCCAGTGTAGGAACTGCTGGAGATACGGACATGCCCATCAACGATGCCCCGCCACCCACCCGACGTGCCCCATTTGTGCCCTTCACCGTACTCGTGGGCTGCACAGATGTGAGAATCCCACCTGCCCCAGGGGCGGGAACAATAAGCTGACCCGTCCTGTTGTCTGACCTCGCCCCCCCGTTGCTGCAACTGCGGTAACAACCACACTGCCACATTCAGAGAATGTTCGGCTCAACCTCCCCCATCTGTCCCCTCCCGAACGGGCTCTCCGGCCCCCGCCCCTACAGGTCAAGACCCCATGGATTTGGCGGTCGATGGCGGCCCAGCACCCACTACTCCCCTTCCGGGGAGGGTCCCCTTGAGGTGGACCTCGTGACCCCCAGGCAACCTCCCCCAGCCGGTCCCTCCATGCGTCCTGGCACTACAGTGGGTTTTGGTGGTCCTCTCCCCCTGGAGGAACCAAGCCCTTCCCCTGCATCTTCCTCTTGTCGGGTTCGGCCCGGAAATGAATAATCAACCCATGCCTCCTCCCCCGGGTCAAGGGCCGGCCCCTGCCCATGCGTTTCTTTCCATCATTCAACATAACTGCCTTGGGAGCTGGAATGTTTTTGTTTCTTTGTTTGAGTTGTTCCGAGAAGCGGCCACCTACCCCTCGATAGTGCTGTTGCAGGATCCACCTGTCAACAAGGCTCACCTTCCCTCTTTCAACGGTTTCAAGTCCTTTTTTCCCCCGGTTAGGAAGCCACGTATGGCTGCCTACGTTCATATGTCTTTCCTTTCGAATTACACCGTGCTCCCCAAATTCAATGGGGTGGATGACGTCCTCGCCCTCGACGTCTCCTCCAATGAGCCTCCTTTCGGCACCGCCTTCCACTCCTTTAGGGTTATTAATACTTACTCCACCAATACGGTTGACCATAGGGTTCATTCCGTCCAACCAGAAGTTCTTTTCCCCGATCTGGGTTCCCCCTGCTAGTTGTAGGGGACCTCAACATCAACAATCCTCTCTCGGATCCACTACGGCACTTCTCACCACGGGAGATCTCGTCCTGGACTCCCTATTTTCAGAAGGCAGCGGAATCCGGCTTCGCCCTCCTCAACCCCGCGGGTGAATACACAAGGTTCCCCCTGGTGGGCAAAGCTCGCCCCTCAGTCATAGACCTCGCCTTCTAAAACCCCCACCTCCTTCCCCTTGTTAAAAGCTGGGACGCCTCCCTCCCCTCAACGGGTTCTGACCCCCTACCAATAACAATTGCTCTCGCTGCACCCTAGCTGAATCAGAAGCCCCCACGCCCTCGGTGGGCGGACACGGACTGGGAGACCCTAGACCCGATAATTAAGGGCTTCAAGGTCCCGGCCGTTCCGTCATGCCCCACCCCCCCGAAGCTAGATGTGTGGATGTCAGAATCGCTCAACCGACTAGTAGCTTTCCTCAAGGAACACACGCCAGTGTCCAGACCCTCCCATCTCTCCAAGCCATAGTGGACCCCCCACCTGACTATCCTCGGTCGCGAATATCACAAGGCCGCTAGGACGGCCAGAACGCAAGACACCCCTCACATGCGGGAAGTTGCCGGCACCTCCAAGCCGGGGTACTTTGAGCTGATTCAGGCCGCTAAAAACAAACACTGGTCCTCCTTTCTGTTGACCGCTACCCCCTAGAGCCTTGGGACGGCCAAGAGGTTCACCTGCGGACGTGCCCAGCCGCGCTTCCCCTCCCTCCCAGGCGCTGAAACCCCGCTACAAATGAACAATGTCCTCCTGGATCACTTCTTCGCCCCTAAAGAACCTTTCTCCCCCCCGCCTAGCCTTAGGCCACATAAATCAGCACCCCCCTTGACGACTGTCGAGATTGCTGCGGGTCTCTCCAAGTGCTCCCCGACCTCGGCTCCCGGCCCGGACGGGATTCCATCCTCCACCTGGAAACAGGTCAACAAAATCAAGCAGTCAATCCTCCTCCAAATTCTTTCCCCGCTAGTCTTCCTGGGGTATCACCCTGCGTCGCTGAAGAGCTCGAACGGCGTGGTACTTGGTAAGCCAGGGAACCCTTCCTACGAGTCACACTCCTCCTTCAGCATAATCGTCCTGATCCGCACAATCTCGAAAATCCTTGAAAGGATTATAGCAGCCCGACTACTTGCGGCGGCCCGGCTTAGAGGCCTATTGCACCCCAACCAATGCGGCGCGCTCCCTGGACTTAGCACCTACGATGCTTGCCTCACCCTCACCAACGACGTCAGGACCCTGCAGAGGCTCCGTCTCAAGGTCTCCTCCCTGTTTCTGGATATAAAAGCAGGGTTTGATAACGTCGACAACAACACTTTGGCCCGAATCCTAAGGGAAGGCGGGATACCCCCCTATCTGGTCTCCTGGGTTTCCTCCTTCTTAGGGGAACGAACCTGCACCCTAATCTTCCAAGGGGCCCCTGGGACCCCAGCCCCCGTCAACGTAGGTGCCCCCCAAGGGTCGCCGATCTCCCCGCTCCTCTTTCTCCTCTACATTGCGCCGCTGCACTTCAGTATCCCGAGGGGTCTGATGATCTCATATGTGGACGACTTCGCCCTCACAGTAGCATCCCTCTCCTATCGTGGCAACATCCGCAGGCTCTAGCAACTCTTCGAGAGGCTTGAAGGAAAGGCGTCCCGCCTGGGCGTCTCCTTTTCGGTCGTAAAGACAGAGCTGATACACTGGAGGACCCCCAGCCAAAGGAACTCACGGAGGTGTGTCTCCCCTATTCAAATCAAAGGGGAATTGTTTCGCCCCAGCAACTCCGTCCGGTGGCTCGGGTACTGGTTCACGCCGGCCCTTGACCCTGCTGCACATTTCTCACGCCGCTTGGTCCTTGCCCAAGGAGGGTTCGCCCTCGTCCGCAGACTGAGTCCGCCTGGTGCGGGACTCCCCCCCTACCTATGCCATAGTCTGGCGACATCTCTGATTGCCCCCATCCTACTCTACGGCGCGGATCTGTTCACACCCAGCGTGGGCACGACTACCCGCCTCGATACGTTCTGGTGCAAGGTCCAGAGGTGGACCACAAACTGCTTCTCAGCTACGCCCACCGGGATACTTTCGGTGGAGTCATGCCTCCCACCCGTTTCCCTCCTGGTCACCCACCGGCAAAGGCTGGCGGTGCTCGGGGTGGTCTGCCCCCCCCCCAGTGTGAACCCGGCAACAGCCCGCCTTCGCCCCTCCTTCCCCTCGCTCTGGGGGTACCGCGCCCCTGACTCCTCGCGGGCCATCACCACAGGCCTGTCGTCTGTCTACCTCCCCCTACACTGGAAAACGCCTCGCCCCATGCCCCCGATAAGAAACCACCTACCGGTGGATGTGGTGGCTCACCGAACAATACCATTCACCCTCGGGCTGTCTACGATGCCCATGATCAACTCCCACTTTGTCTGCACGACCCCCTCCCTCCCGCCCCAGTCCCTGATGGACAACACCTATTCCGCCCTAAAGAAGAGAGTAAGAGAGGCACTCCTCGCGGAGTGGGCCTCCATTTTCCTGACCCGAGGGTACTACCTGCACCCCCTCGCGCTATCCCCGAGGGCTTGCATGGGCTTGGGCAAGTTCGTCGCCGGGAGGATTTACCAGATGAGAGCCGGGAAAGGTTACCTGGCCGCCCACCCGACCAGGAGGTCCCCCGACGCAGACACCTCCAGGCCCCGCTGTGGCTTGGAGCCCGAAACCTTCGAACACGCCATCCTTTCCTGCGCCTGGAGACAGCACAGCAGGTCGCGCCTGCACCACGGTGTTACCAGCGTCGATCCGAGGCCCCACTGTGCACATCCCTCCCTCTGCTAAAAAGACTCGCCACCTTCATAGGCGTCACCTACACGGGATTTCCCCCCACGATGTTCCCACCCACCTCCCCCCCTTCTTCCCCTCTTTTTTCACTGTCTCCCCCCAGGGTGCCCCCCCCGGTCTTTCGTTTTTTTTCGTTGGCTGAGGTATAAGGCTATTGGGACTACTTTCCTTGGTCGTATGTAGGCTTTCCTTTCTAGATAACTAAGTTATTAGTTTGTACTTTCCTTGTTATATGTTGCCGTTGGCCTGGCGGAGGAGAAACTATCCCGATAGTGGATATTTATCGGTGCCGTGACTTTCCTTTGTTATTTTGTTTTCATTTATAGGTTTTGTTCTCTCCATAGCTAGCGCTGCATCAGGCTTTTTGTACCTAAAAACAATGAACACATGATTACAAAAAAAAAAAAAAAAAAAAAGAACGACCAACTTGAAGAGATAGCTCCCTGGTGCACACTCTTCCTCGCCCCTACTGCCGTGCAACTAGCCATTCACGGCCTCCCGCTACGTTTCCTCCCCCAGGATGAAGAGGAACTCTTCCCATATATCCGGCAAGCAATCCTCAACGACAAAGCGACCCAGATTCTCTGAGCCAGGTACCTTAACCCTAGCCGAGATTTTAGGGAGACCAAGCAGGCCACTGCGGTAGTTATCACCGTCGACCCCCACAACGTTTCGGCCCTCACCTCAGGAGTCGTCATCCTCTCGCAGAAACGCAAGGTTGAACGCTGCCTTCTTCTCCTCCAGACCCTCCCAGTGTAAGAACTGCTGGAGATACGGACACGCCCATCAACGATGCCCCGCCACCCACCCCACATGCCCTATTTGTGCGCTTCAACATACTCGCACGGCTCACAGATGCCAGAATCCAACCTGCCCCAGGAGCGGGAACAATAAGCCAGTCCCATCCTGTTGTCCGACCTCGCCCCCCCCATTGCTGTAACTGCGGTGGTGACCACACTGCCACGTTCAGAGAATGCCCGGCTCAACCTCCCCCACCTGTCCCCACCAGAACCAACACGCCAGCCCCCGCCCCAACTGGTCAAGACCCCATGGATTTCGCGGTCGATGGGGGTCCGACACCCACTACTCCCCCGACCGGGACGAGCCCCCTTGAGGTGGCCCTCGTGACCCCCAGGCAACCTCCCCCAGCTGGGCCCTCCACGCGTCCCGGCTGTACTCACGGTTTTGGTTGTCCTCTCCCCCTGGAGGAACCAAGCCCTTTCCCTGCCCCTTTCACCCGTCGGGTTCGTCCCGGAAATGAATAATCAACCCATGCCCCCTCCCCTGGGTCAAGGGCCGGCCCCTGCCCCTGTGTTTCTTTCCATCATTCAACATAACTGCCTTGGGAGCTGGAATGTTGTTATTTCCTTTTTTGAGTCGTTCAGAGAAGTGACCACCTATCCTTCAATAGTTCTCTTTCAAGACCCGCCTGTCAACAAGGCTCACCTTCCTTCCTTTAATGGTTTTAAGTCCTTTTTTCCCCCGGTTAGGAAGCCACGAGTGGCAGCATACGTTCATATGTCTTTTCTTTCCAATTACACAGTGCTCCCCAGGTTCCAGGGGGTGGACGACGTTCTCGCCCTCGACGTCTCCTCCTGTGATCCTCGCTTCGGCACCGCTTTTCACTCTTTCAGGATTATTAACGCCTACTCCACCAACACTACTGACCATAGGGTTCACTCCGTTTTACCAGAAGTTCTCTTCCCCGATCTTGGGTTTCCCCTCCTAGTTTTGGGTGATCTCAACATCCACAACCCCCTCTCGGACTCTCTGGGGCACTTCTCGCAACAGGAGATCTCGTCTTCGACCGCCTATTTCGAGAAGGCCGCAGAATCCGGCTTCACCCTCTTCAATCCGCCAGGTGAGTACACCAGGTTTCCCCTACTAGGAAAAGCTCGCCCTTCGGTCATTGACCTCGCCTTCGCAAACCCCCCCCTCCTTCCCCTGGTTAAGAGTTGGGAAGCTTCCCTCCCCTCGACGGGTTCCGACCACATCCCGATAACGATCACCCTTGCCGCACCCTCCCCGAACCAAAAGCCCCCGCGCCCGCGTTGGGGAGACACGGACTGGGAAACACTAGACCAGATCGTTCAGGGTTTCAAGGTCCCGGCCGCACGGCCATGCCCCACACCCCCCAACTGGACGAATGGATGTCAGAATCGCTGCACCGTCTGGTAGCTCTCTTCAAGGAACACACGCCTGTCTCCAGGCCTTCCGATCACTCCAAACCTTGGTGGACCCCCCACCTGTCTATCCTCCGTCGTGAGTATCACAAGGTCGCCAGAGCGGCCAGAAAGCACGACTCCCCACAGATGCGAGATGTTGCCGGTTCCTCCAACGCCGGGTACTTCAAGGCAATCAAGGCCGCCAAGAACAAACACTGGTCCTCCTTTCTGCTGACCGCCACTCCCCAGAGTCTTTGGACGGCCAAGGGATTCACCTATGGGCGTGCCCAGCCACGCTTCCCTTCCCTCCCAGGGGCTGAAACCCCACAACAAATGAACGACGTCCTTCTGGACCACTTCTTCCCCCCTAAAGAACCCTCCTCCCCGGCTCCTAGGCTCAGGCCAGACAAGTCTGCACCCCCCCTAACGACAGACGCGATAGCTGCGGCTCTCTCCAAGTGCTCCCCGACTTCGGCCCCAGGCCCGGACGGGATACCCTACTCCACCTGGAAGCAGGTCAACAAGATCAACCCCTCAATCCTCCTCCATATACTTGCCCAGCTGGTCCTCCTAGGGTACCACCCCGCCTCACTTAAGAGTTCGAATGGCGTGGTACTTGACAAGCCAGGGAAGCCCTCCTACGAATCACCCGCCTCCTTCAGGATAATCGTCCTGATCCGCAGAGTCTCAAAGATCCTGGAGAGGAGTATAGCAGCCCGCCTACTTGCAGCAGCCCGTCTCAGAGGCCTGCTGCACCCCAACCAATGCGGTTCACTCCCTGGGCTCAGCACCTACGACGCGTGCCTCACCCTCACCAACGACGTCAAAACCCTGCAGAGGCCCCGTCTCAAGGTCTCCTCTCTGTTTCTGGATATAAAAGCAGGATTCGACAACGTCGATAACAATACCGTGGCCCGAATCCTTAGGGAAGGCGGGATACCCCCCTACCTGGTTTCCTGAGTATCATCCTTTCTGGGTGAGAGAAGCTGCACCCTAGTCTTTCAGGGAGCCCCAGGGACCCCAGCCCCCGTCAACGTCGGTGACCCCCAAGGCTCTCCGATCTCCCCACTCCTCTTTCTTCTTTATGTTGCGCCACTACATTTCGCGATCCCTCGGGGTCTCATGATCTCGTATGTGGACGACTTCACCCTCACAGTGGCCTCCCTCTCATATCGTGGCAATAGCCGCCGGCTCCAGGATCTCTTCGACAAGCTTGAAAAGAAGGCGTCCCGCCTAGGCGTCTCCTTTTCGGTCACAAAGACAGAACTGATACACTGGAGAACCCCCAGCCAGAGGCACTCGCCGAAGTGCGTCTCACCCATTCACATCAAAGAGCAGCTGTTTCACCCTGGCAACGCTGTTCGGTGGGTCGAGTACTGGTTCACTCCGGCCCTTGACCCCGCTGGTCATTTCTCGCGTCGCCTGGCCCTGGCCCAGGTGGTGTTCGCCCTTATACAACGCCTCAGTCCGCCCTGTGCGGGCCTCCCCCCCTACCTATGCCACAGATTGGCAACATCATTGGTTTCCCCTATCCTACTCTACGGCGCGGATCTGTTTACACCTAGCGTGGGCACGACGAACCGCCTCGACACATTCTGGCGAAAGGTCCAAAGGTGGACCACAAACTGCTTCTCAGCCACGCCCACCGGGATACTAGCGGTGGAGTCTCGCCTCCCTCCCGTCTCCCTCCTGATCACCTACCGGCAGAGGCTGGCGGCGCTCAGAGTGGTCTGCTCCCCTCCCAGCCTGAACCCGGCTACAGCCCGACTTCACCCCTCGTTCCCATCGCTCTCGGTGCATCATGCGCCTGACTCCTCGCGGGCTTTAACCAGAGGCCTGTCGTCCGTCTACCTCCCACTACACAGGAAAACGCCCCGCCCTGTCCCGCCACTGAGGAACCACCTGCCAGTGGACGCGGTGGCTCACCGAACAATACCCTTCACCCTCGGGCTTTCTATGATGCCCATGATCAACTCCCAACTTGTGTGCCCTACCCCCACCCTCCCGCCTCAGTCCCTGATGGACAACACTTACTCCGCCCTGAAGAAGAGGGCCAGGGAGGGGCTCCTCGTGGAGTGGGCCTCCCTTTTCCCGACCCCAGGGTACAACCTGCACCCTCCCGCGCTGCATCCGAGGCCTTTCATGGGCTTAAGCAAGTTCGTTGCTGGGAGGATCCACCAAATGAGAGCCGGTAAAAGATATCTGGCCGCCCACCTGACATGCAGGTCCCCCGACGCTGACACCTCATGCCCCCGCTGTGGCTTGGAACCCGAAACCTTCGAGCACGCCATCCTATCCTGCCCCTCGAGAAAACACAGCAGGTCGCGCCTCCTCCATGGCGTTACCGATGTCGGTCCCGAGGCTCCCCTCTGGTCATCCCTCCCACCGCTAAAAAGACTCCCCTCCTTTATTGGCGTCACCTCCACGCGATTTCCCCCTACGATGTTCCCACCCGCCACTCTCCCCTCTTCCACCCGGCTTCCTCTCTCACCCCCCAGGGTGCCCCTCCCGGTTTTTCGTGTTTTTCGTCGGCTGAGGTATAGGGTCGTTGGGTTTTCTCTCCTTTTGTTTTATATAGGCATTCCTTTCTAGACGACTAAGTTGTTAGTTTGTGCTTTCGATGTTATATGTGGCCGATGGCCCGGAGGAGGAGAAACCTGCCCGATAGTGGATATTTAACTGGTGCCGTGACTTTCTTATGTTTATGTTTTTGATTTATAGGTTTTGTTCTCTCCATAGCTAGCACTGCATGAGGCTTTTTGTACCTAGAAACAATGAACGCATGATGACAAAAAATAAAAATAAAAAAAACTGACCAAGAGATAGCTTCTCCTCTACTATTCGTCATATATGTGGCGTCTCTACACATTCAGATCCCACGAGGCCTGTCCCTATCATACGTCAATGACTTTGCTCTGTCAGTGGCGTCCACATCCTATAGGACGAACATCAGAACACTACAAAGGGCGTTCGGGCGAATAAGAGCCCGAGCAAGTGCTCGTTAGGTAGGCTTTAGTGTCCCCAAGACCGAACTCATTCATTGGAGGACCCCGCTCTAGAGGGACCCCCCCGCGTCCCCAGCCCCTCCCCCAATATGCCTGGATGGCCAGGTATTCCCCCCTCTCCCCTGCGTCATGTGGCTTGGGTACTGGTTCACACCCAACCTGGCATCGTCGGCACACTTCTCCAAGAGACTTGGACTGGCCCAAGGGGCCTTTGCCACTGTCAAGAGACTCTCTCCGCCTGGCTGGGGCCTCTCCCCCCACCTCGCACATCGCCTAGCGATATCACTGCTCCTTCCCACCCTCCTGTATGGTGCGGACCTTATGGTCCCCAGCAGGGGAATGCTCACGAAGATGGACGTCTATTGGCACCAAGTCCAACGCTGGGTTTCGAACTGCTTCAGATCGACCCCAATACCTATCCTAGCAGCGGAGTCCTGCATTCCCCCTCTGTCGGCCATTGTCCCGCACAAGCGACGTAGAGCTGCCCTCAGACTAGTCTGCGCCACCCCCAGAGTCAACCCTGCAGCTGGCCGACTCTGCCCAACTTTCCCCTCCCTGCTCAAGTATAGGGCCCCAGACTCTCACAGGGGACTCTGCACCCGTCTCCCCCCCAATGTAATGCCCCTCTCGTGGAAGACCAATCGCCCACACTCGAAAGTCAGATCCCATCTCCCAGTGGACGAGCTTGCCAACCTAGTGCGTCCTATACTTGGGACCCTGTCCTTTGCCCCCCTAGCAGGGGCTGACCTCCTCCCGCAGGCCCCCTCACTCCCGCCGCACGACACCATGACGAATGCATACAGAGCCCTCAAAGGACGAACGAGACTCCTACTCCTGGAAGAATGGAGGCGGCTTGCGCCACCCCCCCCCATACTACATCTTTTCATTTTCCTTGACCCCCCACCCGTGTATGGGACTGGGCAAGTTCATGGCCGGTCTTATCCACCAGATGAGAGCCCAGAAGAGCTATCTCGCCGCCCACCCCTCATGGTCAAGAACAGATGAGCCCAGACACTGCCCTAGATGGTGTGAAGAGGAAGAAACCTTCAGCCATGCCATACTCCGCTGCCAGTCAACATCCTACCATAGGGAACGCCTCCTCCAAGGCCTCTCTGATGTGGGCCCTGACTCCCCCCTCTGGTCCGACAAACAACTCCTCCTAGCCCTGGCCGCCTTCATACGGGCCACGGGCACCAACTACCTGCCCGATATGTTCCCCTCCCTCCCCCCGTCGCCGGCCTCAATGGTCTTCCCCTCCTCCCCACCCAGCATCTCCCAAGGGCTGTGCTCCTCGCCCCCCCCTCGCCCTGTTCAAGGTTTTCTCCTGTGGTGGGCTTAGTTTTCCGTACCTAAGTGGGCTGTTGTTATGATTTCACATGATTATCCTGTTATTGGTTAGCCGTGAGTTGGCGATGTGTCGAGTACTTGACACGACTTGGAGATGATTTTATAATTTTCGTTTGTTTTTTGGTTGATTGAGATTAAGGTTTTCTTTACGCCATAGCTAGCGCTGCATGCGAGTTCTTGTACCATAACAATGAATACATGATTTAAAAAAAAAAAGAAAAAAAACCCCACCAAGAGATAGCCATCTCCTCTCCACCGCCGGCAATTGAAAAAAAAAGAAAAGAAAAGAAAAGAAAAGCACGAACCCCATCCCCTCCACCTCCGGCGATTGAAATCTCAACACCACGAGAAATCATCGTCACTTTCCCCAACCTACCTCTCTTCTCCCATGATGGCTACTCCCTAGGAGTTGACGTTAAGCCACCTTTCCTACTCTTGTGAGGCCTGTCGGCCTCCCCTCCTTGGGGTTCTCGTGCTCGTTCGTCGTTGACTGGCTCATGATATTCGGTTCTCCCCCTTACCCGGCACTTGCTTTGCACCTCCCTTAGCATTTTGCACCGTCGGAAAGCTTCTCACTTCGTTCACGGTCGGCGTTACGGTTGTTAGGCGCACGGACTCCCCGTAAGGATTTACAGGGAAAGGTTACCCTGCCTTGACGCACACGAACATCGAAGGAAAAAGATAACACCACCCTCCAGCCCCGGCGTTGGGACGGCGCGTCATCACTGGCCGCCTGGGTAGTTGCGTCCCAACACCAAAGACCACTATCAATGGAACACATCTCATAACACCGTATACGTCGCGGCCGTCCGTCCGACCGGATCCTGTTTGCAGGGTATATGAGGGGAGACCTCCGGGCACCTTATGCAGGTGGAAGCAGGTGGATCGGACGACGGCGCATAAAGTTACAGACACGTGAAGACAGACAGTGGGAGGAGTGGGTTGAAAGTAACAGGACGTTTCGCACAAAAAGTTAGTCCCCTCGTACCTACTAAGTCGTGTAGAGTATGAAGGCGGTAACTATGCCCAGTAAGTGGATCGGGTGCATCCACAAAGGACAAGTTGGTAAAAGATGTAGTCCGGGGGAAAGAGCCTATATGTACGATCCCGAGGACAAGTCGTTTAATGCCGGAAGACCAGAATACAACATGCAGTTGCAAGTAGAATTCACGACGGAACCAACCAAGGAAGATTGGCCATCTTCCGTCCAGCGAGTTAGACTACCCCCGACGAGCACGCGGGCAAGATAATTTGTAGCCATTGTTGTCAACGGATAAACCGATGAGCTGACACCTGACGTGGTTTCCACACCATCAGGAATAATGAAAGCGCAGACCGATAAGTTGGCCTTGGGAGCAAAAGGTGTGGTAGAGAGTTTTCAGGGTCTACGAGTGTTCGCACTCAGGTGAAGTTCGCAGAGTTGCGGGCAAGGTACTTAGTTAGTATAGAGTTAGCATGTATACCGCGATTGCTCAGACGCGGAATATAAATATCGAAGCATCTTCGCTGCTATTAGAAAGAAAAAAGCACGGAGAAGAGATCTTATCAATATAATAAGTTACCTACACTTTTATATCGTTACCAACACTTCGACGATCTATACCGAAGCGAATCATTATATCTAACATACATTACTTGTGTCTTCTTAACGAGTTCTCCGATATAATTACGATTAAGGTCCTAGCTGTCGGAATACCTCACGCCGAAGCTACCACCTAACAACGGTGTCGGACTCTCGGTCGAAGTAGGCCTCGGCTTGCTGGGCTTGTACCTCTGATGGGGAAAGCCTCGGTTAGTAACATCTCGGTCTCGCCTCGGTTTCGTCGTCGTCCCAAAAGCCCTTGCTATGGCCCGTTTGTCGGTTGTTGCTAGCCTGTTCGCGATCCTTCCTTCTCCTACCTCCCTGTTCTGTCCGCTTGCACCGTTCCTGCTACAGGAGCTGGCACCTTACTGCCTCCTCATCCTCCCCGATTGTTCGTCCACTGCTCGGTTACGCCCAGTCGTGGTATTGCACTATCTCCCTGCCTGGTGTCCAATGCCTTGGATCGATGTAATTACCGACGCGACCGTACGTTTATGCTTACAATGTCGGCCCACAAGTTGAGTGGTTTTCTCTCGTAACGGCGATCACACATCCTCCCGCTCGGGCCCTATCGGGCCTTCGCGAACCAATCCTTTCTTTTGTTTTAGGGGAGCCTGCTGAAGGGTTTGGGTCTCTCTCCTGTACGTCTCTATGAATTATTTCCTTACGTGTCTGAGGTATTATTGTCTTAGGTGCTAGGCGAGGGGGATTTTTCCTATGGATTCGGGGTGTGTAATTCTTCGCATGAAGAGGTGAAGCGGGCGGTTGTTGGAATCAAGGTTTTCTTTACGCCATATCTCACGATGCATGCGAGTTCTTGTACCTTAACAATCAATAGAGGAATTAAAAAAAAAAAAAAAGAAAAAAAACCGACCAAGAGATAGGACACGAACCATCTCTCCTCCACCTCCGGGGATTGAAATCTCAACACCACGGCAAATCATCGTCACATCCCCCCACCCACCTCTCCTCCCCCACGATAGCTACTGCCTAGGGGTTGACGTTAAGCTCTTCCCTTCTCTTCTGTGGCTTCGGCCTCTCCTCCTTGAGGTTCGCGTTCCTGTTCGTCGTTGACTCCCGCTCATGATGTTCGGTTCTCCCCCTTACCCCGCACTTGCTTTGCACCTCGCTTAGCATTTTGCACGGTGGGAAAGCTTCTGGCTTCGTTCACAGTCGGCGATATGGCGTCCGGACTCTCGGTCGAAGCAAGCCTTCGCTTCTGCTGGGCTTGTACCTCTGATGGGCAAAGCTTCGGTTATTAACATCACGTCCTGCTCGGTTTCGCTGTCGCCCCAAAAGCCCTTGCTATGGCCCGTTAGTCGGTTGTGACTAGCCTGCTCGCGATGCTTCCTCTACCCACCTCCCGGTTCCGTCCGCTGGCACCGTACTGCCCCATAAGCTGGCACCTTACTGCTAAACCTCCTCCCCCGGCTGGCACCCTACTGCTCCCCTCTGGCTGGCACCCTACTGCTACTCACCGGCTGGCACCCTACTGCTCATCGTTGTTGGCTGGCATCCCCTCTGCCCAGTGGCTCCACTCGCCCACATACCTCTCTCCCTCCTGCGATTTACTCTACGGTCGCAAACCTCGCTTAGGTTACGGTTGATCATGGTATTGAACTGCCCCCTTGGTCTCTCCTAAACGCCGACGCGTTGCCATCTTCAGGTCAGTCACGACCGTGAACCGGCCTGCCCCTTCCTGAGACTATCCTCGGGGCCTTTTGGTTAGGCATATTGGCAATAGTAGTTACACCTCGTCATTTCTTTGATTCTTTTCCTAGTGTTACCAGGGGGCCTGCTGAAGGGTTTGGGTCTCTCTCCTGTACGTTTCTATTAGTAGTTTCCCTACGTGTCTGAGGTGAGAGTCTTAGGTGCTAGGCGGGGGAAGTTTCTTCTATGGTCTCGGGGGGTTTGATTTTTCCTAGGATGAGGTGAAGCGGGCGGTTGTTATTGGGCTTATAGGTTTTGTTCTCTTCATAGCTAGCGCTGCATCAGGCTTTTTGTACCTAAAAACAAATAACGCATGATTACAAAAAAAGAACAAAAAAACAAAACGACCAAGAGATAGGATCTTCACGCAACCATCTAAGTAATACAACACTTGGATACTGGAGCACGGGCCAAGCCCTTTGACAGTGACCTTCCCGTGGTGCAAGATATACAAACCTACTACTCTACTTCTTACGCAAACCTCTACGGCTCAAACGCGAGCACCTAGTCCTCTAGCGATTGGACTTTGTATCTACCGGTCTTATAAACAATAGGACCTCCTCCAACGAGACTATGAAGATAGTCAACGATCACGATATGCACTACGATTAGTAGTTCCCCGTTTAACGAAACACCATAGGGAATGTGTTTGTTACAGGGGGCGTTATGACGGACATCCAGGACGCCGTGGAGGAGACGTGCGCAGACGCCCTGTCTAGACGGCCATGTGAGGATGGCGTGTTCGAAAGACTCAGGTTCCAAACCGCAGCGGGGGCAGCAGGTATTGGCCTCTGGTGCCCTCCAGGAGAGGTGAGCCGCCAGGTAACTTTTCCCGGCTCTCATTTGGTGGATTTGTCCTGCCACGAACTTGCCAAGGACCATAAAGCGGCGCCAGTGAAGGGCTGCGGGGTGGTAATAGTAGGCAGGGGGGGGGAACAGTCGGGACCAGTCTTCAACAAGCGCCTCTCTAACCCTCTTCTTTAGGGCAGAATATGTGTTCTGCATTAGGGATTGCGGTGGATGATTGGCTAAGACCTCTGGGACCAGGTGCGCGTTTATTATCGGCAACCTTGACAGGCGACAAGTGAAGGCGATGGACCTGTGGGCCACCGCGTCTATCGGGAGGTGGTTCCGGAGAGGGGGGGAGGGGCGGGGGGGGGTCTTCCAAGTTCAGGGAGAGGGAGACCGACGAAAGGTCCTTGGTGTGGGCTCTTAAGTGATCCCGGGCTCGGTAGGAGGCGAGGGCGGGGAAGGAGGGGTGTAGGCGTGCCGTTGCCGGGTTGACACTGGGCAGGGAGCAGACTGTGATAAGAGCGGCTAGCCTCTGCCTCTGCGACACCAGGAGGCGGATAGGGGGCAGACAGGACTCGATGGCCAAGATGCCGGTGGGGGTTGACCAGAAACAGTTGGTGGCCGAACTCTGCACCATGTGCCAGAAAGTGTTGAGCTCGTGAGTGAGCCCGCGTTGCGCGTGAAGAGGTCAGCCCCATTGAGGAGGATGGGCGCGATGAGTGGCGTTCCCAGTCTGTGGCAGAGGTAGGGGGTGAGCCCTGCCCCTGGGGGGCTGAGGCGTCTGACGAGGGCAAAGGCCCCGTGGGCGAGCGCCAGGCGGCGCGAGAAGGGTGTTGATGTGGACAGGGTGGCGTAAACCAGTATCCTAACTACCGGAGGGAATCGCGGAGGTCAAAGATCTCCCCATCTAACTGGATAGGTGAGAGACACAACTCAGAGTGTCTTTGGCTGGGGGTCCTCCAGTGTATGAGTTCTGTTGTGAGTACGCAAAGGGATATGCCAAGACGTACCGCCCTGGACTGGATTGTCCTGAACAGCTCTTACAGTCTGCGGATGTTCCCTCTATAGGAAAGGGAGGCGGCAGTCAGAGCGAAATTCTCCATGTAGGAAAGCAACAGTCCTCTGGGGATCATGAAGTGGAGGGGTGCAACATAAATGAGGAAAGCAACGGACAGATGGGGGAGCCTTGGGGGGCTATATCATTGATGGGGGCGGGGGTGCCCGGCGCACCTTGGAAAACCAACGTGAAGCTACACTCACCTAAAAAGGAGGCGACCCAGCACACCAGGTAGTGGGGGATCACGCCTTCCCTCAGGATGCCGGCCAGAGTTGGGGTGTCGACGTTGTCCAAGCCCGCTTTGATGTCCAAAAACAGGGAGGACACCTTCAGGCTAGACCTTTGCAGGGTTTTCACGTCGTTCATAACGGTAAGGCAGGAATCGTATGTGCTCAGCCAACTGAGGGAGCGGCATTGGTTAGGGTGGATCAGGCCCCTTGAGAAGGCCTCGAGGAGGAGGCGTGCCGCAATTATTGTCTCCAGGATCTTTGAGTCAGTTCGGAGGAGGACTATGATCCTAAACGAGGAGGGTGACTCTTATGAGGGGTTCCCTGATTTGTCGAGGACCACTCCGTTTGCTACCTTCAGGGAGGCCAGATGGTATCTCAGGGAAACCAGCGGGGAGAGGATCAGGATGAGGATTGAAGGGTTGATCGCGTTTACCCGTTTCCAGGTTAGGTAGGGGATCCCATCGGGGCCATGGGCCGAAGAGGAGGAGAACATGGGGAGCGCTTGGGCGATCTCTTCCTTGGTGAGAGGGGGTGTCGCGTTGTGCGGCCTTAGCCTAGGGGGGGGGGTGAAGGCTGCTTTCGGTGGGAAGAAATGGCCCAGTAGGGCCTCGTTCATCTGCCGTGGGGTTTCAGCCCCGGGGAGGGAGCGAAAGCGCGGGGAAGCCCAGCCTGAGGCGAACCTCTTTGCCGTGCACAGGTTCTGGGGGGTGGCTGAGAGTGGGAAAGAGGACCAATGTGGGTTCTTTGCGACCATGATGGCCTTGAAGTAGCCAGTTCTCGAGAGGTTCGCCGTTTCGCTCAGGGCCATGGTGCCTCGTTTATGGGCCAGCCGCGCGGCCTTCTGATATTCTCGCCGCAGGATCGTGAGATGGGGGGACCACCAAGGTTTGGAGTGGTGGGAAGGGCGTGAGCTCGGGGTGTGGTCTTTAAGAAGGCCTGTGAGATGGTCGAGTACCCCAGTGAGCCAGTCGTCAAGGACCTTAGGGGAGGGGCATGGTGGGGGAAATCGGACTATAAAGGTTTCGATGAATGGGGAGAGCTACTCCCAGTCGGAGTGGTCCCACCTTAAACGTGGGGGGGCCGGATCCGAGGACGGAGATGCAAGCAATATGGTGATCGGGACGTCGTCTGAGGCAGACGAGGGGAGGGAGGTCTCCCAGCCTTTAACGAAAGGCACAAGCACGGCGTTTGCAAAAGCGAGATCGATAACGGAAGGGCGCGCCTTTCCCGAGAGAGGGAACCTAGTATACACGCCGGGGGAGTTTAGCAGGGCGAATCCAGCCAGTGCCGCCAACTCAAAATATGCAGCAGAGGAGGAGACTTCCTTGGAAGAGAAGGAGCGTAGTGGGTCGGTGAGGGGGTTGTGGATGTTCAGGTCCCGAACCACCAAGAGTGGGACGCCCATGTCAGGAAAGAGGGTTTCTGGAGGGACGGGGTGGACCCTACGGTCCGCCGAGTTGATTGAGTAGGCGTTAACCAGCCGAAAGGAGTGGAAACGGGAGTCAAACACAGGTTTCTAGAAGGAGATGTCAAGGGACATGACGTGAGCCCTGTCCATGAACCTTAAGAGCACCGAAAAACAAGCAAGAAAAGAACGATGTACCTAGGAAGCCACCCTGGGTTTCCTGACCGGGGGACAAAAAGGCATGAAGCCATTAAAGGAGGGAAGGCAGGCCTGATTCACAGGAGGGTCCTGAAGGAGGACCACCGAGGGGTATACCCTTGTCTCTTGGAAAGACGCAAATAAGGAAAGAAAAACATCCCAGCTCCCAAGGCAGTAATGTTGAATCACCGAAAGGAGGGAGAGAGTGGAGGCTGGCCTCCTGGTGGGTTGGGGGGGCGAGTTACTCCTTTCCGGGACGCACCCGACGAGCTGAGGGAGCTGGGGACGGGCTTGGTTCCTGAGGGGAGAGAGGACTGCCAAAGCCTTGAGTGGAACCGGGGCGTGGAGGGCCTGCCGGAGGGGGTTGTCTGGGGGTTACGAGGTCTATCTCTCTGGGACCTGCCCGGCTCGGGGGAGTAGAGAGTGCTTGGTCGCCGTCGATGGCCACGTTCATGGTGTCTTAACCCTGGGGTTCTGGGGTGCTAGGTCGGGAGGGGACAGCAGGTCGAGGTCAAGCCGGACACTCATTGAAAGGTGGCAGTGTGGTCATTACTGCAGTTGCAGCAATGGCGGGGCGAGGTAGGACAACTGGATGTGACTGGCTTTTTGTTCCCGCTCCGGGGGCAGGTTGGATTCTGACCTCTGTGAGCCGCCCCAGTATGATGAAGCGCACGAATGGGGCACGTCGGGTGGGTGGTGGGGCATTGCTGAGTAGCGTGTCCGTATCTCCAGCAGTTTTTACCCTCGGAGGAGTGGCTTGCTGAGAAGGCAAGTTCGACCTTGCCCTTCTGGGAGAGGATCACGACGGTTGAAGTAAGGGCCGCAACCTGCGGAGGGTCGACGGTGACAACCACCGAAGTGGCCTGCTTGGTGCCCCTAGAATCTCTGCTCAGGTTAAGGTACCGGGCTCGGAGAATCGGGGTCGCTTTGTCATTGAGGATTGCCTGCCTGAGATATGGGAAGAGTTCCTCTTCATCTTGGGGGAGGACACGGAGCGGGAGGGCGTGTATTGCCAGTTGTACAGCGATGGGGGCGAGGAGGAACTGGGCCCCGGAGGTGTCGCCCACAGGGAACGACTGGTTTAGGAATCTGGTGAGGTATTCGAAGTCGGGGGCATAAGACGCGGCTGGTGTTGCCTTGTCAGTGACTCTGAGAGAAATGGCCCCGCGGATGTTTACTGACGCAGAGAAACCAAGCGGGAGAAGGCAGTTTGATTCACGGAGAACACGTGCTGCGATGTCAGGGAAGGTTGCTCCGATCGCTGTAGTGTCTGGATGAGGGGCTGGGGAAATGAGAGGAGAGAAGAAACGTCTTTGTGCACCTGGGAGGAAGGGCAGCCCGTTCTTAACTGGGGGGGCAGCCAAGTTCGCAACTTGTTGAGATGAGGGGGGCTTGGAGGCCTTCTTCGCCTTGCTGCCCGAGCTGGAGCCAGAGGCAGCCTGAGCATACCAGGGTGAGGGGGTGTAGTCGGGGTGGAGGTGGCCGGGGGTGAAAGAGGTTAGGTCGTAAGCCCCTTTCCGGAACTCGCCTGCTTCATAAGAGTTGGGGAAGAGCTGAGCATAGCGCTTCGGATCACCGAAAGCCCTTCCAAGCTTTGTGTCGTAATAAGGGATGAGGTATATTGGATCCTCGCTTGGGTTGGGGGGAGGGGAGGGGGGTGCTCGGGCATTTTCTTTGCCTTTCCTAGTTCGGGGGGGGCCTGCCGGAGGTTGGGGCTGTGGCGTGGGAGCTGGCGGTTGGGGGAGGGAGGGCGCAGGGGCTGTCAGTCGATCTGACAGGTCCCTGATCACTGATTGGAGGACAGGGAGGTACAGGTTGGGGGGCGCAGTCTGGGCGAGCAGAAGGTTCGCGATTGGTGAGGAGAGCGCATGGAGCTCGTCCTTCAGTGGGTCGTTCTCCTCGGCGAGGGATGTGAGCTTTTTGGTAACCCCGGAAAGTTCTTGCGAGATTGTGACCAGCCCTCTTACGAGCTGAGAAAGGAGGGTGAGAGTTGCTGTCTGTGACGGGATAAGCCCTGACAAGGTGTCCTGGGAGAAGTCGGGGAAGTCCCGTGGGTTCAGGCGAAGGGAGGCTCTGGCAGAGGCGAGTTGCTCTGCCGTGAAGGCATGAGGGTAGTCAACGGCCTGTGTAGCCAAGCTCATTGGTAGAGGGGAGGAGGCTGCCGACAGTTTGCCAAAGGCAGTGTTGCCGGGGGGGAGTTGGTGAGGGTTTGCCATTAGGCACAGGCGGGGCGCTGAAAAAGTGGGCGAGTGGTTTAGTCCGGACGCCAAGCGGGGTAAAGTTGAGATTGTATGTGAAATGTAGGGGGAGGGAGGAAGTTTGCGAGAAGCATGCCTTTCTCTTGGTCTCAACCAAGCCCCTTATATTGGCATCTTCCCACAACCCTCACCCTGGTGACTCATCACCTTGCGTTACATAACTTCTACCACTCATAATGAGTCAAACCATGAAATCTATCATCGGACTCGCCTGCGTCACTGCCCAAGATTTTGTTAACCAATCAAAACTCATCAATCAAGTTATGTACTCGAATGAGTCACATGCGTGAAACCCATGACTCATAATATGACCCATGTGCAAAAGTCATTACATCATATGACGTCACAATCGTGAGTCATAAACTAGGAACCAATCATAACATAAACATGACTCGCAAGTTAGCACTCAGTTGAGAACTATGAGTCAAATGACTTTATAGTGTGAAACTTAAACAGGGGATGACTAATAACTGATTAGTCATGTGAAAACAAATTAGCTAAGTCAAAATTTGTGATATTAGCTCCTCTATCTATTAGTATCGGTCCCACGATGCTCTCCAACCAAAAACATAAAACATTAAAAGAAATCTTTTTCAAATTCCAAACAGGAAGGAAATAAACAATTTGAATACACATCTGCCAGTTATCTCGTCAACTGTTGCTCATCTTGTTCCTTAGGCCGTGATGATCCTGTCATCACTCTCGTCCTTTCTTTCCCCTTTGTCTGGGGACTCGTCTGTTTTCATCATTGCAGGTAATCCCACTGCCCTTGCGTATTCGCTCTCACTGCCCAGCTCTCTCACCTAGGCTGGCGCTTCGCTCATCACCTGTCCAACTTGGATCTTGAGTTTGACGTTGTCGTATGCCCACCGTCGGCCCTCGATTCCTGTGTTCCTTGCCGACTCCTGAGCCATCGTGCATCTTTTCTTATCTCACGGGTTCTCATCCCGGAAGTCTCCAATTGCTTTCTCCATCCTCTCCCTTCGTTCTTGAAGTTCCTCAACAACCTTTCTCAGGTTGTTGTATTTGCTGCCGAGGCCCTCTGGCTCACCCCAGTGGACCTTCCTCCCTTGTCTTCTTAGTTAATTTTGTCGAGGTTGTTTTCGGTAGCAGTTGGATCCCTCTTTGTCTCGCAGGTGTACCTGGCACCTATCCTTGAAGCATGTACTCCAGTGCATGGCTGCATCCGGGGTGGTTGCTGTATAGGCAGGTGCCTTCAAGCCGGAACCGAACGAGGAGGAGGACGATGCTGAGGCTGCTTGGCTGTACGACATGTTCATATCGTATTCGTGGTAATGGGAATGAAGAAACTATAAGAGATTGAAGTCCGTTTTGTAAGGTGTTTGTTGGTCTTGTGAATGTTATACTGATGATGATGTTCGTAACTCTCTGTGCACATGGGCTCCCTTTATGCTTATTCTTATTTTCTTTATTTCCTTAGTTGTTTTGTCCACTCCTAGGTGTCTGTCTCTTCTTTTGTCACTTTGCATCTCACATGATGTTATTGGATAATTCTTATCAAAAGAATATCGTCGTAATCCTGTGGTCGCTTTGCATATCGTATAATATTCTCCCACTGAATAACTCTTATCCAAGAATATCATCGTAATCCTTCAGGGCCTTTGCATATCTCATGATGTTCTTGCATCAGATAATTCCTATCCAAGGAATATACTCGTAATCCTTCTGTGGCCCTGCTTATCGTCTGATGTTCTTGCATTGGGTAATTCTTATCAAAAGAGTATCATCGTAATTCTTCGGTCGCTTTGCATATCGTATGATGTGCTTGCATCGGGTAATTCTTATCGAAAGAATATCGTCATAATCCTTCTGTCACTTTGCATATCATATGAGGTTCTTGCATTGGATAATTCTTATCAAAGAATATCATCAGAATACTTCCGTCGTGAAAGCAATTACTTTCTGGTCCATGATGAGAACCATAAGTACTACGGTTTGGCTGTGATGGCTCACACGTTTGATTTTCCTTTCTTCCTGACATCTCGCTTTTGTTTCTTTTTCAGCTCCTCTCCCACCAGTGTTGATGTTCGAGTACATTGAGCTTGTCTTGTTATGACGTTTTGGGTCAAGTGTTTCTTTTTATTTTGAGCTCCTCCCACACCAGCATTGATGTTCGAGTACACTGAGCCCGTCTTGTCTTGTTTGTCTTGTATCTAGTGTTTCTTTTTCGTTTTGAGCTCCTATCCCACCAGTGTTGATGTTCGAGGACACTGAGCTCATCTTGTCGTGTCTCTTTTGTTTCAAGCATTGCTTTTTGTTTTGAGCTCCTCCTCCACAAGCGTTGTGGTTCAAGTATACTGAGCCTGTCTTCTTGTGTCTCTCTGGTTATGAGCGTTGTTTTTGAATTTTGAGCTCTTCTCCCACCAGCCTTGATGTTCGAGTACACTGAGCCTATCTTGTTGTAACTAATTTCCACATGATCTTCTTGGCGAGAATCTTTCAGTACTATCGCATTGATTCTGATGGTCCATGCGTCAGGGGTTTTTCTTTTTCGAGCCACGCTAGGTCCAGTCCCCCTTCAGTCATGGTCCCACAAGCCTTCCTTGTATACGGTAAAAAAAGAAATTCCCATTTTTTAAGTTAGTCTTAGGTGGTACCAGATCTCTAAGGACAAGTGAGATGGGTAACACCGGGGTACCTTATTGTAGATAGAGACATGTGTACGAAGGCTCTATATAAGAGTGCGTAAAATAGTGATAACGATTTTTCTTCTAATAACTTATTATATTGATAAGGTCTCTTCTCCGTAGGGTGATAATTTGAGTAAAGCTTGGGAGACACTCTGATATTTATATCCCACGTTGATAGAGCGCGCGGCCTACAAGTATCTACCATACTAACTAAGTACCTGCCAACAATTGTGAATATTGCCTCATTGTGCGAACATCTTTTGAGCCGGGATATAATCACCCCACCATTGACTTCCGCACTGGAATACTCTTGATTTCCCTGGTGAGGCACCAAGTTCCGGTCAGAGTTCACAATCCTTCTTCCGTCAGGAGGAACTGAAACTTGTCGGCATGCTTAGAGACTGTGCTCATCATCGGACGAACCAAGTAGCCAACTTCGTAATCGGACCTATCGCAGGAGCAGATATCACTCTCGCTTCCTGCGTATGGGCTTCGGTCAAACTAGGCGTCGGGATCGTACCAGTGGCACAATTTTCTCATAGTTCTTCCTTACCCAATAGTCCTACATGATAATATACCATTGGTGTAGGTACTGTCACTCTCTCATTTCATGCCAGAGTAGAGCCAGGAAAACGTCCTGTTACTTTGGTGACTTAGGTTCCTGTGCCATACCCGTATGTCTGTAACCTTATGTGACGTCGACCAATTTCACCCAGGATACTTGCATAAGCTCGCCAACGTCTCCTTCCATATATCCTGCAAACAGCTTCCACTCAGTCCGACGGCAGCACCCTTATACTGTGTTATGACATAGGTTCTAATGATAGTGTCTTCTCCTGTTGGGACGCAAGGACTACACCGTCTGGTGTTGTCGTCCCATCCCAACGCCAAGGCACAAGAGGGGTGGTAGCTTCACAGGGTGAAGGTAGGGTAACCCCAGGGCACGCTAAAATAGGTGGAAAAGCTACGCCTTTCCCATATGCCTAACAGGTGCTCCCTCCTCAAAAGCTTCGTCTACAAATCTTCGTAGCCAGGTACAATAATAAACGATATTCTTTTTTCTTGTTTGAACTCAGTGTTGTTGGGTAAAAAACCTCCTCCGTTTGCTTGTCCACACCAGGAGAACCTTTCCACCTTTATTCAACTTCTGCCCTCCCTGGCATTTCCTTATTCTCCTTATGAAATTCCTCCACCAGCGCTTTCACGTTGTCCAAGCTTTCTGGTGGTTCCCAACTGTTCTCATCCTCAGAGCCACCATTCCACTTAACGAAATCCCTAAGTTCCCGCATCCCCTTATTGCCTCCTGAATCGTTCTGATATGAGCGATTACTGCGCTTTTAACAATTTTCTCCACCTCCTATTCTAATTTGCAATCGATGTCTTCCCGCTGGCAAAGAGGTTTTTCTGTTTCGTCTCGGACAGAGGTTCGATAGAGTTCTAACGTACTAGGGCAAAAGTATCCGTTCGATCTGTGGTTACCAAGGGACTCCTCAAAAACCCCACCTCTGTGATCAACCACCCCTCAACCACAATACCTCCCCAGAAGACAGGCTACCTCACTGAGTTTGAGAAAGGGCAAACTCTTGCTCTGAGAACAAAAGCAAAGTCTTTTTCACAAATTGGAGAGCTCTACCTCATCCTAAGAGTACTGTTCAAACTTTCCATAATCGCTTACGAAAGAGGTGTGATGCAAACACCCTCCTAAAATCTGAAAGACGCAAAATTATCACTACTAGAGCTTGTCGCCGCCTAGTCAGAGAGTCTAAGAAGGCACGCCACCAGACTTTATCAGAATTGCGCAATGATGTTGCTCCTCAGGCCTCCCTTGATACAGTCAAGAGAGCTTTGGCCACAGTCAACATTAAGAAGTAGAGGGCTAGGAGAGGAGCTCTCCTATAGGATGAGCATGCTGTTAAGAGATTGGCTTGGGCTATGGAGTATAAGAATTGGATAAAGGAGGACTTTGAAGTGGTCATCTATAGTGATGAATGCATTGTTGAAAAGTCCAAAGATCCTAAGGGTATTTGAGTGTTCAGAACACGTGAAGAAAAATAGCACAAAGACTGTATTCATGGGGGCGCCAAGGGGGCCAGAATAAAGCTAATAGTTTGGGCTTGTATTTGGGGTAGAAACAAGGGTCCTGATTCCTATATTTGAGAAGAGTGTCGATAGATTTGTATATATTGGGGTATTGGAGGATGGCTTAGTTGATGTCTGGCAGGAGGTGAAGGACACAGTTGGGGATCCTATCTTTCAACAGGTTGGTGCCAAGATACATACTGCAAGAGATACTATGGCTTGGTTGGCAGAAAACAGCATACAGGTTATGGAATGGCCAGTCAATTTCCCAGACCTCAATCCTAATAGGCACTGTTGGCAGAGGGTGAAGGAAAAGCTGCACCAGCGCTTTCCCAACATTCACAAGACCAAGCGGGGTCCAGATACTGTTAAAGGACATCTAGCAGAAGCCCTCAATCAGGTTTGGGCTCAGGATAATGAAGGTGAATTTCTGGAAAGGTTTTGGGAGTCTCTGTCTAATAAAGTGGCTGCTGTCTTAGATGCAAGGGGATCGTATACAAAATATGGATTTTTTTGCTTTATAATTTTATATATAGCCTTCCTTATGTTTATTGGATGTCTACACATATTTTCATTTTATTCAAAGCAGTTGTGGTTGAAGAGGTAGTAAATTTGAGGTGGTGGTGGGATTGCCGTTGCTTTGCTGGACAAGTATCTTTGCATCAGTACATTAGTCATGAAACATGGAAGATAGGGTGTATCTTCCACAGTGGAGATATTTCCGGTTTGAAATGAAGGTTGCCTCGTTTTTCGAGTATCTTAAATAGGCAGTAAAGCTTCGGATTTAGTTTCTTCGAGGGTCATTAAATGCGAATATTTTTTCCATTTACCATCACCTGATTTCCAACCTTGAGGTCTGGTTGCTTGGTTGCTTTTCGATCGTAATATTCTGTCATAGCTTCCCTCGTTTGATCCAGCGCTTTATGAGCGCTCACATGGACTGCTTTCATCCAGTGGCTATATAAGCCTGCTTTGGGGTTCTGAGGTTCACGCTCCTTCATCCATGTCTGTTGCTTGAAACCATAATTCGCATAGAAGGATGTAAGTCCCTGAGCGTTTGTCGCAGAGTTATTGTATGCAAATTCAACTAGTGGCAACAACTGATACCAAGCATCTTGGTCATAGTGGCAAAGTTCCGTAGGTAACCATCTAGCACTTGCTTGGTTCTTTCCGTTTGTCCCTTTGTCTCAGGGTGGTATGCTGTTGACATTCTGGGTTTAATCCCTAATACCTTGCAAAGAGATTTCCAAAATTCTCCTGAGAATTTTGTGTCCATATCGGATCTGATTTCGGTAGGTAGACTGTGAAGCTTCCAAACCTCACTGACGAAGGCAGTTGCAACATCCTTTGCTATCGCTTCTGTAGGTAGGACGATAACGTGCGTCATTTTGGTGAACCAATGTACGACTACACTGACTTGCGTATATCCTTGGGATTCAGGTAGTTGTGTGATGAAGTCGGTTGAGATTGATGTCCATGCTGCATAGGGTGTTTCTAGGGGCTGCTGTAGTCCCCATTGTGCATGTTGTGGGGATTTATTGTGTTGACATTCGTCGCATGACCGGACCTAATCATTCATCACTTGAGACAGCTTATCTGAATAGAAATCCCTGGTACCTATTTCAATCGCTTTTTTCCATTCAAAAATGTCCTGCTAGCTGAGAGTCATGGCATCCGTTTACCATCATTATGTTGAGTTCATTGTTGTTACGTATGTAAAGGCTGTTCTTGATATATAACATTCCGTCCTTTAACTGCCAGTTGTTCACAGCTTCTTGTTCCTGACGTATCCTTCGGCCTAGCATGACCTTTTTCTTGCACCACTCTTGGGCTCCTCTTCCCGCCCATTCTAGTTTCTCGATTAGGTCCAGTTCATAATTGGTTAGTATGATTTTTGAAATTGTCATACTAGAGACCAGAACCTGTTCGCGTCGTAACTTTGCGGGGCTCTTCATGTCTTCTTGACCACAGAACTCGTTTTCAATGAGGTTTGCTTGGTGTATGGATACCACTGGTGGTGTGTCCATTACCTGAACAAATCACTTGGGTGACAAAGCAGGACTGGGGAATCCTTTTTGGCCTCGTATATTGTCATCCATTTTGTCTACCTCTATAGCATCCCACATGTCAATCTTCTCGATTATCATTGGGGCTATGCTTTGGCCTTCCAGGATGTGACACTCGTTGTCACTATGGTTAATCATAATGACCTTTAATTCCCCTGTGTAATCAGCATCATCCCCTGCCAACATAGATTCCTTTTTTGCTCGCTAGTCTACTTCTTAGTTCTAGACGTGCATAGGTATCTGGTGGGAGTCCAACCGCGATTCCCGTTTCAACCAGCTTTTGTTCTCGCACTGGTATTAGGATTTCTTCGATCGTGTATATGTCATGTGCGGCCGCCATTCACGAACCTTTAGTTCGCATTTTTACCTTGTGGTGTAATTCTCTGATTCTCAAGCTTCTAGCCTCTAGCCGTTTTCTTCCTTTACTGGATTTTCTCTGCTGTTCCGCTGGTTGGATCAAGGTAACCTGCAAATGTTCAGGTTTCAGAATTGACTGTTGGGTATGCTCAGCTCCCTCCTCTGGAAGATACTCCGGTCATCTGCTAAGGGTATCGAGTTTCCCGCCACGGCTTCCATGTCGGTAAATCATGTTGAAGTTAGAATTCACCTGTTCTTGTGCGCATCTAACCTGTGTTGGATTCCATTTCTTAGTCGTCAGGAAATGTTGCAGATTCTCCTGGGCGGTGTAGACAGTTATAGACTGGTCTGCTCCTTCCAGGTAACACTGCCATTGGGTGAAAGCCTTCAGAATCGCTAGCAATTCCTTGTCATGTATCTTGTAGTGCTGCTCAGCGGGATGTAGTTTTCGACAATGGAGGGCCACAGGGTGCATTCTGCGATCTGAGAATTGTGACAGGACGCATCCCAGCGCAAAGTCACTAGCATCAGTTTCTACCACTGTTTCTCTTTCCTGGTAGAAAGGTGCTAGGATGGGTGCCGTGGTGAGCCTGTGTTTGAGTCCCTCAAACGCTTCTTCCTGCTGCATTCCCCAACTGAAATCCCTTGAATTTCCCTTCAACATTTCTGTTATTGGCTTGCAAAGTTTAGAGAAGTGCTTGTTGAACCTTCGGTAACAATTGGCAAAACCAATAAAGATCTGTACTTCCTTTACAGATCATGGTGACCTCCATTTTTCCATGGATTCGAATTTCCTCTTACTTATCGTAACCCCGTCCACCGCAACAATCTAACCCAGGGATTCCACTGAGGGTACGTGGAACATGGACCTTTTGAGCGATATTGCCATCCGGTGTTCTTCTACGCTGGCGAGTACCTTTTTGACCAATTCGACAGGTTCCTCAGCATTCTTGAATACCTGAGAATGTCGTCTAAGTAGACGACTACCCTGCTGTCTATTAATTCTCTTAGGATCTTGTTCATCATGGCCTGAAATGTTGCAGGGGCATTTACCAAACTGAACCGCATGACTTTATACTGGTAATGTCTATACCGTGTTTCGAAAGCCGTCATCCATTCGGCTCCAGCCAGTATGCGAATAAGATGATATCCATCTTTCAAGTTGATCTTGCCGAAAACTTTGGCTCTAGCTACTCAATCTCCGACCTGGCTCATAAGTGGTAAGGGATATTTATTGAAGATTGTCAGTTTATTCAACTAGCGGTAATCGACACACAGGCGAAGTCTACTATCCGGTTTTGGAACAACCAGGATTGCAGCCCACCCCTGGGATTAACTATGAACAATCTTTCCTTGCTTAATCATATCAGCAAGGTATTCGGCCCTAACATCTAACTGGTATTGGGACATAGGGTAAATGGGTCCCCACAGCCCTTCCGTCCCTTCTTTCAAATCGATTGGATGGTCCAAGGTTCTGCGTGAAAGCATTTTTTCTGCCATTTCAGGGAGAAATCATTTTTTGTACAGAAGGTATTCCCTCTGTAATGAGTCTAGGGTGATTTCTTTTACACCTTTTTCGTACACAATTCTGCCTAAATATTGGGCTGGAGGGTCACATGCAACCGTCTCATTGTCTTCGTATAGGTCTGCCACTGCCTCAGCTTTGACATGTGCATGGCAGCCATCGTGTTTGAATTCCCATTTTTCTGGGTCTTCTTGGTTGAATAGTGGATGTTCCCTATACCACCATCCAAACCGTATGGCCTGCAGCCACGATTTCTACAGATATTGTGGACCGATGTCCATTTCCCATTTCCAGCGTAATTGGCTAAGAATACTTCTTCCCCACCGATAATGCAGCCACGCCATCAAAAGCAACAATATGGATCAGCTTTTGGCGTATTTTGTAAGGTATTTGGAATGGGCTAACCAGCTTTTCATTTAACACGAAGATGTTTGAACTGTAGTCTAATAACCCGAATCTGGATTCTGTTTCCTCTCGACTCACCATAAGCCCACCCTTGTACACCTTTGTAGTCTTTTGGTATTAGCGGCCTTGGATGTCCTTTACCATCATCTAACTCTGCGTTTTGTTTGGAACTCATTTTTGTCTCATTGAGTGTGGCCGTTTATTACCGCGCCAGCACAGTTTCGACCTTGTGGGTCTCCTCAGATAAACTAAATCTGTTCTTTTGGTATACTGGGCAGCCCACTACACGCGGTCTTTACCTCCTGCCCAGGTGTTCCTATATAGCCAGGCATGGTCCGTTCCGCCTTGGTTCGTGGTTTGCGAATTAGTATTGCGACAATACCATATCGTCGACATATTGTTTCCTGCAGAAGCTGGCTTACAGTCGGCTTCCCTGACAACTTCGCCTTCTGCTGTATCAAGCTGAGGAACCTGTTGGGCCGTGCGACGCATAGAGCCTCACCGAGAGCTGTTCCTGCCCACTCCTACCCACAGCTAGAGTAGAATACTTCATCCCGATCCGAAGATATCTTTCTGTGCACCGCCAAGCTCTGGTTTCTAACATACCTTTACCCGGTAATATTGAGTAAAGTCTGAAATTATCGAGCTTGTTTACCCCCAGCCCCCAGGTTCCAGTTCTGCAACCACACTGTTGCTCCAATACCCTTGGCCTTTTCTCGGTTGCAATAACATCTCTGCCAGCGATATACTAGGTGACCTCTCCGTTCGATATTTCCTCAGGCTTCCAGATAGTGGTGTATTTTGATTCCTGGGAAGGGATTCAGACTATCCACTTGCCAGTGCCAGTGGTGCGATAGGGATATCCTAGGCCTCGTCCATATCGGTATCCCACTCCCAGGACCTCTCAATCCAATTTACTTGCGATGAATTTCTTTCGCAGCTTGGATCAGCCACAGCGGCAACCTGTGCTCTTTGCCGTTGGAACCTGGGGCACAACTGTTAGGCGCACAAACTAGCGCAATCGGAATAACACGTGCCTTCTTACAGAAGGTCACGTGTACCCACACCCGCGTGATATTTATTACAACAACACAACCGATTGTTATCAGTCTGTATGCGAGTGCATGAGCAATGCGACAGAGGTGCTTTCGCTGATTACTATATAAGAGATGTTTCTCTATTGGTAAGAAGTTAAACGGAGAGATTCGAACGGTTGGATAAGAAGTTATAGCGCTTCAAAGTTAAGCCCATCAACATATGTAGTCTGATATGTAAGACTTAAGCCTATGATTACCCGGCATGAGAAATGTTGATCAAAACATCACCGGAAGGAACGACTGTTATGATAGCCAGCCAGGCTGCATATACAGACCAAGTTCATATGGCATAAGAATCGAGAACCAGTAATTGGATGCAATTACCTGGGCAATAATTAAAGGCGAAGTGGTGTGTGAGTAACAGGTTTATTCCTGTCTAACGAAAATACAATAGGACCGGCGATAGACCTGCTAGCACTGGTGCTAAGGGAGGCTTCAAGGGACCGGAGGTACGAGATAATAGTTGAAGGACAAATAGAACTCAGGGATTGCCGTTCAACCAAGTGTATTCTTAGACTGAAGGTCTGTCGAAGTCTGCTGTCTCCTGCTAGCCAGGAGACTGGTTTAAATACAAAAACCCAAGAGCGATAGCCTTCCTGCAATCACGATCATTACCAGTAGCTGCGCACATACCGGAATCCTGTAATCCTGCAAGACCAAAGAAAGAAACAAACAATGCTCAGCCTTCGCCAGTGTTACATGACCATTCCATACCCGGAATCCTAAATATAAACTTCCAACAAAGCAAACTAAACATAACAATACGATAGCATAGCCTATCTGACTCAGAGACAGTGGCGGAGCTGAAATCAAATCAAATAAACCAAATATAAGTCAACTAAACATAGGAGATCCTGCACTGGCTGCTCCTGTGTACCGTTACCGGAACATGTACACATGTTACATTCCCTTATTCTGAAAAATCAACAATCATTCCAAAGTCCTCGCTGTCCTCAGCGCTCTCGTCAGTGTGCCATAGGAGGCTGTCGTCATCTGTGGGGAAATAGTCCTGCTCAGAGCTGCTAGAATCATATTCCTCATCGTCACAGGGTTCCCAGAAGTCGTCTGCGCAGTCGTTTGCGGTGCAGGGTGTAGAGGAAACTTCCATGGGTTCCCAGGAAGCTTTAATGTAGTGGGAGGTGATCTGGGGCGTCGGTTCTGCTGGGTGGTTAGCGTCCCAGTATTCCTGTATGAGTTCCAGGGAGTGGTCGAGGTTCTCGATAGGTTCCCAGGAGTCGTCTGCTCGCTCATAGCCTTTCCAGTGAACCAGGAATTCGTGCCTGTTGTTCTGGCGGCGGTAGTCGAGTATCTGATCTGCTTCCCATTCTTCTGCATTGTCAATTAGGATGGGTGCTGGCTTGTCCATTCTGCGGGACTTGAATCTATCGGGATCGTTCTCTCTGTATTCTTTAAGGGAGGAGACGTGGAAGTAGGGTTTCTGGCGGGCCATTCTGGGCGGGAGGTGTAATTTGTAGTTGTCTGTGTCAGGTAGATGTTCTAGGACCTTGAAAGGTCCGAACCAGCGTGGTTCTAGCTTCTTGGATCGTCCAGGAGAGGAGGTATAAGGGCGGCCTCTAACAAGAACTCTGCTGCCATTCTTGAAGGGTTCTGTTAGGGGTTTGCGGCGTTTGTCAGCCTGGACGGTCTGGCGGAAGGTAGCATGCTTTCTGGCCATGTCTACTTCCATTCTTGTTGCTTCATGGGCGTTTAAGATATCGTCCACAGCTGGTACCTTGCTGGCGGATCTCTGGACAGGGTTGAATATCTTCCAGGGACGTCCATAGAGGGCATGGTATGGCGAGATGCCTAGAGATTCATGGGGGGCGCCGTTCATGGCTGCTGCAATAGCGGGGAGGGCGCCGGACCAGTTGTTTTGTCTGGGGTTAACGAAGTTCCTCATTAGCTGTTTGAGGGTACGGATCCTTCGCTCAACCTGGCCATTCGTTTGGTGGTGGTATTGGGTCGCCATCCAGACCTGGATACCAAGGGACTTCATCATTTGTGACCAAAACTTAGAGGTAAAGCGAGAGTCCTGGTCAAGGACAATGCTGAGAGGGAGGCCATGGACGTCGAAGATTGTGCTGTTAAGCTTCTTGAAGATCTTCTCAGAGGTGGCCGCGTCCTTGAGGGGGATGAGATGTGTGTAGGAGGTAAAGCGGTCCATAATGACCATGATAGATGTGTAGCCATCGGATTTGTTAAAAGGTCCGGCGAAGTCTATGGCTAGGGATTGGTAGGCTTCGTCGGGGTCAGGGAGGGTAAGGGATCGTCCATAGGGCAGGGTGGTGGGCTCGTTGTTAATCTGGCACTTATCGCATGACCGACAGTAGAGGACAAAGTCCTGGCGCATCTGTGGCCACCAGAAGAAGCAAGCCGCATAGGAGTAGCATTTGTAAGCTGAGAAATGTCCGAGGCCTTCATGGACAGTCTTGAGGATGAAATCCCGTAGGGATACCCCCTTCTCAAGAGGTCCTACCGGTATATAAAGGTTTTCGTACCCATTGGTGTTCTGGGCAAGTAGAAGGCCATCACGGATGGAATAGTGCAATTTGTTATCGGTTTCTTTGACCCTGGTGTAGAGGGCGTCGGTCCTAAGGGCTTCTCTAACTCGCTGGGCGAGGATACCCATAAGGCGGGAGTGTAGGGTGCTTAGGAATTGGTTGGCATTGGTTGCCTCATCGGAGTCATAGCCTGCTTGGCTGTAGAGGGGACTAAAGGCCGGCGAGGCCATGTGCGGAGTGGCTAGGATGGTAGCCTTCATACGGAAAGGCGGGAGGCTTTCGGAGATGTATGGGATATCGGGGAGCGAGGCCTGGCCTGCTTCAAGGGCTGTATCCGATGTTGAAGTCCTATCCTGCTCTTTTCTCTTTCTCTTTTTACTCTGCTTCCGGACCTTAGGGTCCTTCGGCCAGTAGCCTGCACCTTCTTTTTCATTCTTATGTATCTCACACCCATCGTCAGTACATGACATCCAGCTCATTCCTGAGTGTAGTTGTTCTGATTCACTAGAGATTGGGAGAGTTCTATTATCACCCCAAGAGTTTCCAATCGATATTCTGCTATCGTTGCTGGCTGCGCTTGATGTAGCTGGCGAGGAAGCAGAGGCCTTACGCTTCTGGGAGCGAGTCACAGCATTGCTGGTAATCTCGTC
>Ga0307517_10000647_pt1 | contig 59721 bp, 58 predicted proteins | sample 23_EM_MG_FD_194515 | JGI IMG/M metagenome (GOLD analysis project Ga0307517, IMG submission 194515) | Populus trichocarpa ectomycorrhiza microbial communities from riparian zone in the Pacific Northwest, United States - 23_EM | ecosystem: Host-associated > Plants > Roots > Unclassified | place... | reverse complement strand
CGACCGTCATATGCGGATAGAGCGCATAGTTCTGGAACACCATGGCAATGTCGCGCTCTTTCGGCTGGACATTGTTGACCACTTTCTCGCCGATCGAGATCGTGCCGGAGGTGATGTTTTCCAGGCCTGCGAGCATCCGCAGCAAGGTCGACTTGCCGCAACCGGAGGGGCCGACGAGTACGACGAACTCGCCATCCTCGATCGGAATCGAGACGCCGTGCAAAACCTCAAAATTACCGAACGACTTTCGCACGTCGCGAATCTGTACCGACGACATCGGACTTCTCTCCCCTTATCTTCTATTTTCTAGCGTCAGCATGCCGATCACGGGGCGCTCCGGCGCACTGTCGGTGTACCGGCGCCTTTGACGAACGCCTCGCGCATGAACAGCGAGAAACTGCGGTCGCCATAGTGGGTGAGGCCTGCACGCAACCCCGTGTCGCGCATTGGACTCCGCTTGCCTTTGGTCATGCAGGCATTGTTCGGGCCGTGCCGCCTGCCGCACAAGGCGTGACGAGTTGGTTCAGACTGAAGAGAATGTTGGGTCCGGCATAAGAGTTACGCAGGAGTCCTGCGCTGCCGAAACGGCTCTTGGCAGAGCTGCGCTCAGTGGGAGCGACGGCGTCGGAGTCTGATTAGCCGCCGGTCGTCACCGGCCAGCGGATTGTGGCGATTGCGATTTCGAGAATGCGGCGTAGGCCTGATCCACGAACGCTTCGATCAACTTGCGACGGGGACTGTTGACGGCGGCCAGTACGCCAATGCGTCGAATAGGAGCTTGGCCGGGCAGGGGAATCCGCGCCAAGGCCATGCCGCTGGTCCACAGCCACGACCAATCGGGCAGTAACGAAACGCCCAGCTTACGCTCCACCAGTGCCGCGATCGCGAGCACTCCATCGATTTCCAGCCGCTGCTCTGGCCAAATGCCCTGTTGGCGCAGGTAACGGTCCGCCAGTTGGCCACCCAATACGGAACGCTCATAGCGAATGAACGGTTCGCGGCGCAGCAGTTCATGCGCATCGCTGCCGGCCAGACTGCTGTGTGCGATCACGACGAGAGGTTCGGCTTGCAATTCGTGCCATCGGCATGTCTTGGTGATCGAGAACTGCGGCTCCACCACCACGGCGGCATCCAATTCGCCGGTAGCCACACGTCGACATAACTCTACCGAGGCTCCCGGTGTAACGAACAGGGCCAGCCGCGGATGAACGGCGTACAGGCGCTCCAACACCGGTGGCAGCACGCTGGTCAGGGCCGAGACGAAGCATCCGAGCCGCAGTTCGCCGACCTCGGTGCCTTCATGAGCGAGGGCACTGAGATCCCGCCCTGCGCGTAACACGGCACGCGCGTTTTCGAGTATGCGCATTCCCGCTTCTGTGGGGCGTGTCGTACGTCCAGTACGAGTGAGAAGCCGAACGCCCAGATCAGCTTCAAGTGCACGGACACGCGAAGTGACCGCAGTGGCGGTCAAGTCGAGCCGACGCGCGGCCTCGGCGACCGAGCCATGATCCACCACGGTAACGAAACTTTGGATGAAGCGGATGTCCATGTTGGAATCTAGGCCGGATGCTCCAGTATTCTAATGACCGAACTGCAGGTGAACCAATATTCACGCATGCGACGTACTCCTGCTCCATTACCGGATTTGGCTGGCGGCCTCCAACCCGTCGCGATCGTGCGCAAGTTCTTGTCGAGAGTTCTCAGCGGACATCCTCTAACGGAAGTCCCGTCGCTGCAGACGACGCTAAACGTCCCAGCAGCGGCGTCAAGTCCTCGAGGTGTCCAGCGTTCAAGTTGGTTGGCGTCGATGGCGCGCCATCAAGATACGGGAGCTCCCGATGGTTGCGACGTTTTCGACTGAGCATGGTGATCATCGACACGGCGGTGTTTTGGACGTCGGGGAAACATTCGCCTGCAAGAATCTGATCAGCGCGGCGATCCTCGACGGCTGGGACGACCGCTTCGGAAAGACCGCCCAAATCGCCTGGTCGGAAGGGCGTTCGTCGGCAAGTAGCTCCACCAGCGTTCCGTCGCGCAGATGGTCCTGCACGTAGAAGTCGGGAAGCTGGCAAATCCCCAGGCCTTGAATTGCGGCATCCAGCACCGCAAAGCCGCTGTTGCAGCGCCACCGTCCCTGTGGGGCGACTTGATTTTCCTCGCCGGCGGTCTTGAATTGCCAGCGTTGGGCCGTGCCGAGCAGGCATGCGTGGGCGTTTATATCCGACGAAGTCGCAGGAGTGCCGTGGCGTTCCACGTAGGCAGGAGAAGCACACACGTGAAGCGACCTTGATCCAAGTTGAACCCGACCAAGACGAGCATCGGTGATTTCTCCGATCCTCACGGCGAGGTCCATGCCGTCAGCGACCAGATCGAGCACGCGGTTGGTGAGTTCGATGTCGACGCTGATTTCGGGATGCTCGGCTAGGAATCTTCCGATGATCGGAGTAATTGTCCGCTCGCCGTAAGCTACCGCGCAAGTCAATCGGATCAACCCCTTGATCGCGTCCTTGCCGGAAATAACGGAATCGAAGGCCGCTTCGCGGTCGTCGATCAATTGACGGCAGCGCCGCTCAAACAGGCGTCCGTTTTCCGTTAGCGCAACACGCCTGGTATTGCGCACCAGGAGCTGCGTCCCGAGGCGCTCCTCAAGCCGATTTATTTCCCGGCTGACCTGCGAGATCGACACTCCGAGGCGGCTGGCGGCACGGGTGAAGTTGCCGGTTTCGGCGACAGCCACGAACGCATCGAGGCCTTCCCAGCTTTGCATTCACATTCTCATCTTTGCGAATTGGAAAAACTGTTTTCAGAAAAACCTGGATTATCACCGCGCCGTGAAGCGATTAGCGTCCCGGCTGCTGGGAGGACATATTTATGAAGACGCGCGCTGCCGTTGCGTTTGAAGCCAAAAAACCGCTTGAAATCGTCGAGGTCGACCTCGACGGACCAAGGTCCGGTGAGGTTTTGGTGGAGATCATGGCAACGGGGATCTGCCATACGGATGCCTATACGCTCGATGGTTTCGACAGCGAAGGTATCTTTCCGTCCATCCTGGGACATGAGGGCGCCGGCGTCGTCCGCGAGATCGGCCCGGGCGTTACATCGGTCAAACCGGGTGATCACGTGATCCCGCTTTACACGCCCGAGTGTCGTCAGTGCAAGTCGTGCCTGTCTGGCAAGACCAATCTCTGCACTGCCATCCGCGCCACACAGGGAAAGGGGCTGATGCCCGACGGTACGACCCGCTTCAGCTACAAGGGTAAGCCCATCTTCCACTACATGGGCTGCTCGACGTTTTCGAACTTCACCGTGCTGCCGGAAATCGCGGTGGCAAAGATCCGCGAAGACGCCCCGTTCGACAAGAGTTGCTACATCGGCTGCGGCGTCACGACAGGCGTCGGCGCGGTGGTCAACACCGCCAAGGTCACGCCGGGCGCCAATGTGGTTGTGTTCGGACTCGGCGGCATCGGACTAAACGTCATCCAGGGCGCCAGGATGGTGGGCGCCGACAAGATCATCGGGGTCGATCTCATCGATGCCAAGGAGGAATGGGGCCGCCGCTTCGGCATGACGCACTTCGTCAACCCAACCAAGATCGGCGGCGACATCGTCGCGCATCTGGTCACGCTCACCGACGGCGGCGCCGACTACACCTTCGACTGCACCGGCAACACTACCGTGATGCGCCAGGCGCTCGAGGCCTGCCATCGCGGCTGGGGCGTCTCGGTGGTGATAGGGGTCGCCGAGTCTGGCAAGGAAATTGCCACGCGACCGTTCCAACTGGTGACCGGCCGGGTGTGGAAAGGCACCGCATTCGGCGGTGCGCGGGGCCGTACCGACGTGCCGAAGATCGTCGACTGGTACATGAACGGAAAGATCGAGATCGACCCGATGATCACCCATGTGCTCAAGCTCGAGGAGATCAACAAGGGCTTCGATCTGATGCACCAAGGAAAATCAATCCGTTCGGTCGTCGTGTTCTAGTTCAACAACGTCAAGCACAAGCGAGGAAAGCCCATGACTGCGCATATCCACCCATCGATTGATACCGGCGTACAGAAGGGTTCGGGCAGTTTCCCCGGCGGGACGCTGGTCTGCAAATGCAAGGACAAGCCGGTCAAGGTCGGCATCAAGGGCGATGTCGCCCACAACCACGCCTGCGGCTGCACCAAATGCTGGAAGCCTGACGGGGCGACCTTCTCGGTGGTCGCCGTGGTACCGCGCGAAAGCGTGACGGTGCTCGAAAGCGGCGACAAGCTGCAAATTGTCGATACGTCGGCGGCGATCCAGCGGTACGCCTGCAAGGCCTGCGGCACGCATATGTATGGCCGCATCGAGAACAAGGCGCATCCCTTCTACGGCCTCGACTTCATCCATCCCGAACTATTCCAGGAAGCAGGCTCAGCGGCTCCGGGGTTTGCAGCGTTCGTGTCCTCCGTGATCGAGTCCGGTGTCGCTCCAGCTGAAATGCCGGGCATCCGATCGCGTCTTAAGGAACTCGGACTCGAGCCCTATGATTGTTTGTCTCCGGCGCTGATGGATGCAATCGCGACCCACGTGACGAAATCGAAGGCGGCTTGAAACTCCAGCGAGAACCGCGCAGCTTGCAGTAGCGCAAGCTGCGCGTGTTGCTGCGCAACGGTCACGATGCCTCGCATGTTGCCTGGAACCACCAGTACTCCGACGAAAATGGTGATCGAAACCCTGTCGCTTGCCCGGTCGCACGGCGGAATGCAGGGCGTATACAGGCACGACAGCTTCGAAACCCGAACGGGAATGACATTCTCGGTGTTCGTGCCACCAGGGCACGGCGACACAAAATTTCCGGTAGTTTGGTATCTATCCGGACTGACCTGCACCCATGCCAACGTCACGGAGAAAGGAGAATTCCGCAAGGCGTGCGCGGAACTCGGCCTGATCTTTGTCGCGCCGGACACCAGTCCTCGGGGAAGGGGAGTGCCCGGCGATCCCCAAGGCAGCTTCGATTTCGGATTGGGCGCGGGATTTTACGTTGATGCGATTCAAGCTCCGTTCGCCGAGAACTACCGGATGTGGAGTTATATAACCGAAGAGCTGCCAGGGCTGATAGCCGAGAACTTTCCCGCGGACATGGAGCGCCAATCGATTCTAGGGCATTCGATGGGAGGGCACGGCGCCCTCACGATTGCCCTTCGCAATCCGCAACGCTATCGTGCAGCAAGCGCGTTTTCGCCCATCGTCGCGCCTTCCCAGGTGCCGTGGGGGATCAAAGCCTTGAATGGATATCTGGGGGACGGGCGCCGGGCCTGGCGCGAGTACGACACCGTCGCACTTATCGAAGACGGAGCCCGGCTTCCTGACCTGCTCGTCGACTGCGGTGATGCCGACCCGTTCCTGGCTGAACAACTCCGGCCCGAATTGCTTGAAAAGGCCTGCGCCGATGCGAACATATCTCTGAATATCCGGCACCAGAACGGCTATGACCACAGCTATTATTTCGTATCGACATTCATGGAAGAGCACCTGCGCTGGCATGCGGATCGTCTGCGGCGATGAGATCGCCTGGCGTCAGGCAAAGCATCGCCGACGCGGGGACGCCACAACCTGCACGCTCGCATCAGCCGAAATGTGCGGGGCAGTCTCTCATGACGCCTAAGAAGTCGGCCGGTCTGTAGATGCACATCGCAATTCACCTGGATCCTAGAAGCAAGACCAATCTGCAAATGCAGATCTACGACCAGCTTGTCGATCACATTCGCTCGGGTCGCCTAAAGCCCGGTGGCCTGCTTCCTAGCTCACGCGACCTGAGCGAGCAGTTGGGGGTGTCCCGGAACACGGTTTCCGAAGCATACGAAAAGCTGGTCGCCGACGGCTATATCCATACTGCACCCCAACGGGGTACCTTCGTTCGCCTGACCGTGCCAGAGGACGCGATGTCTACCGGCGCGAGACGGGTTATCGAGAAGTCGGACATGATGTCCTCGATCAACTTGCCGCTGCCTTACACCGCTCGCGGCCAGCCGGGCCTCTATGCGCCACCTGACTCGCAGATCCGCATCGATTTCCGATTCGGTCGCTCTGACCCGCACTCTTTTCCTGACAAGACTTGGCGACGTCTTCTTCTGGAATGCCTGGGCGGCGCGTCGGAACGCATCAGCCAGTATAACGATCCTTCGGGCATTCTGGAATTAAGGGAGCTCATTGCGAGCTATCTCGGACCGTCGCGGGGCATGTCGGTCGCGGCCGACAATGTCATCATCGTCGGAGGTTTCCAGCAGGGCATAAATTTGGCTGCCCATCTGATGGTAGGGGTCAACACCCCGGTGGTGATGGAAGCACCCTGCTATCGGGGCGCGGCATTCCTTTTCGAGACCTACGGCGGCAAGGTCATTCCGGTACCCGTCGATGAGTTCGGCATCGACGTCGATCGTTTACCGGACCATCGGGTCAAGCTCATCTACGTGACGCCATCGCACCAGTTTCCAACGGGCGGCACCATGTCGCTGGAGCGCAGGATGGCATTGCTCGAATGGGCGGCCAGGACCGGCGCTTATATCCTGGAAGTCGATTACGATTCCGATTTCCGTTACGAAGGTTCTCCGCTTCCTTCCCTGCAGTCGCTCGATCGGAACGGCTGCGTCATCTATCTGAATTCATTCTCGCGTTCGCTCGGTCCGGGATTGCGTTTGGGATACATGGTCCTTCCGCGCGACCTGTTAAATGCAGCTAAGACTCTGAAGGCGTTGATCGATAATGGATCACCTTGGCTTGAGCAGGCTACCCTCGCGCAATTCATGAAAAACGGAAGCCTGACGAGCCATTTGAAGCGTCTTCGAAATACTTACCGAGACCGTCGTGACGCGGTGAGGATGTCCATCGAGAGGCATTTTGGCGAAATCCGCATGACCGGCGACGCGGCCGGCACCCACATGCTTTGGCAACTGGCGCAACAGTTGCCGTCTGCAGCGGAACTCCAGGAGATCGCCAGGAGCGCAGGAATAGGAATTCATCCATTGCGATCCGGAGCGGTCCTGTACGAAGAAGCGCTTGCTGGTTACGAGCGAAGAGTCCTTCTGGGTTATGTGCATCTGACCCCGTCCCAGATCAACGAAGGCTTTGCGCGCATTGCGGGCGCGCTGACCAACGGACATTGACCGGAGCAACCGTTCCTGAGTCGATTTCTAGGGCACATTGCTGCATTGCGAGGCAGCTAAAGATGCTTCTCGCAGCAGCGAGATGGCGCGTTCCGTGAAAAAATACTGGCGCTACGTCTATGTCATTGACTGGCTCTACAGGCCGCTTTGCCCGGTGTTGAATGTGGCGGCTCCATAGCGCGGATGCTGGGGAATATGTCCTTCGTCACCCTTCAGGTGAAATCCGAGCCCAACTCTTGCCGATAGGAGTGTCGCGATGTCCGTTCAATCAGCCGAAACCAAAACTGTCCGTGGTGCATGCCCGCAAGACTGCCCCGATACATGCGCCTTCATCTACCACGTCGAGGACGGCAAGTTGGTCGAGGTGACGGGCGATCCCGCTCATCCAATGACGCGCGGGGGCCTCTGCGTCAAACTGAAGGACTTCGCCGAGCATCACTACAACCCGGACCGTCTCCTTTACCCGATGAAGAGGACCGGCCCGAAGGGATCGGGAAAATACGAGCGCATCAGCTGGGAGGAGGCGCTTTCCACGATCAAGAGCAAGTGGACCGATATCATCGATCAGTACGGCAGCCAGGCGATCATGCCGCATGCCTATCTCGGCAACCAAGGCACAGCGAACGGCCTTACCGCAGGCGACGCCTTTTTCAATCGCCTCGGGTCAACCGTCGCGGAGAAGACCTACTGTGAATCCGGGTCTTCGACGGCGTGGGTCATGACGGTTGGCCCAACGGGCGGCCTCGACGTCGAAAGTCTCGCCCACGCGAAGTACATCATCGTGTGGGGCATGAACATGGTGTCGACCAACCTGCATGCGTGGCCGTTCGTCCTGGAGGCCAAGAATAAGGGTGCAAAGATCGTCGTCATCGATCCGTTCAAGTCGCGCACGGCCAAGCAGGCCGATTGGCATATCGCCCTCAAGCCGGGTACCGACGGCGCGTTGGCGCTCGGCATGATGAATGTGATTATTCAAGAAAGGCTTGTCGATTACGACTACGTCGAGAAATACACTCTGGGCTATGAAGAACTCAAGGTGCGGGCCGCGGAATTCCCCGTCGAACGGGTCGCCGAAATCACGGGTATTCCGGCGGCGGACATCGTGAAACTCGCTCGCGAATATGCCACGACGCCGCCTGCCGCGATCCGCGAAGGCGTGGCGGTCGAGCGGTCTCCCGGCGGAGGCGATGCGGTCCGCGCGATCACCTGCCTGCCTGCACTGATCGGAGCATGGCGCCACGTTGGCGGCGGCGCCGTGGAGATGCCGATCTATGAATTTCCGATGAGCGTTGCCCATGTCTCAAGGCCCGATTGGATCCCGCCTGGGACGCGGGTCATCAACGAACTCGATCTTGGTGCCGCGCTCACCGGCAAGATGAAGCTCGATCCGCCGATCAAGTCGGTGTTTGTCTACAACTCCAACCCGGTTTCGCAGGCACCTGACGCCGGCGAATTGGTAAGGGGACTTCAACGCGAGGACCTTTTTACGGTCTGCAGTGAACTCTTCCTGACCGACACCGCCAAATACGCCGATATCTTGCTGCCCGCGACCATGCAGGCGGAGCAGTATGACATCATGGTGACCTGGGGCCATTTGTATATCATGCTGAACCAGCCTGCGATCCCCGCACCCGGCGAGTGCGTTGCCAACATCGATCTATTTCGCAAGCTGGCGAAAACGATGGGATTCAACGATGCATATTGGAGTCTGACTGACGACGAGTGGCTGACTTTGGCTTACGACTGGACGTCGCCGGCGCTCGAAGGCATCACGCTCGACATCCTGAAGAAAGACGGCTGGAAGCGCCTCAACGTCGGCATGCCAGACGTCCGGACGCCTCACGCCGAAGGCAATTTCAAGACTCCGTCGGGTAAGTGCGAGTTCGCCTCCAGCATGGCGGCGAATGGCAACTTCGTTCTCGACGTCTGGCGGTCTGGCTACACGGAAATGCAGGTTGGCGGCTACGTCGACCCCGTTCCGAACTATATTCCCCCGCACGAGGCCATCGACAGTGAACCGACAAAAACAGTTCAGTTCCCGCTGAACCTGCTTTCTCCGAAACCCCACGCCTTCCTGAATACGCAATACGGCAACGAGGGTCCGCAGATGAAGCGGCAGGGCGAGCAAAGGATCATGATCAATCCGGCCGACGCAGCCAGTCGATCGATCGCGAACGGGGCTTACGTCCGGGTCTTTAATGAACGCGGTACCTTCGAGGCCAAGGCAGACCTCACGGATGACGTCGGAGCGGGTCTCATCGTGACGAACGTCGGACACTGGCCGGGTCTTAACCGGACCGGTACGGCAGTGAACTCGACGACCGCGCCTCGCCACGCCAATCTCGGGCAGGCCGGTGTCTATTCAGACAATCGCGTCGAGGTCGAGCGGATCTGACAACTCGCTTCGAGAAAGTCGACCGGCGATGCCGGTCGACTTTTGCTTACAAAATTCGGCCAGGGGGTCCCTAGACCATGCCACATGTCGTAACGGACAATTGCCGGCTTTGTCTCTTCACCGATTGCGTGGAGCATTGCCCGGTCCAATGTTTCCATGCCGACGGCGAACGCAGTTATATTGACCCCGACGTGTGCATCGATTGCGGCGCCTGCATTCCGGCGTGCCCGGTGCAGGCGATCCATGAAGTCTTTGAGCCGGATGCTGAACGCGAGCTGCTGGAGTTAAACAAAGAACGTTCGCGCACGTTACCTACGATTTCGGTCAAGCGCTCTCCGCTGCCATCGGCAGCGGCCCGCCAGGCTGAACTCGGCTTTTGAATCATTCGGTTCGGGGCAAGACCATGGTCAAGCACGCCGCAATAGTTGGAAGTGGTCCCAGCGGATTTTATGCTGCCGAGGCCCTGCTGAACGCCTTGCCTGACATCGTCATCGACATGTTCGAGCGATTGCCGACGCCGTATGGCCTGGTGCGTAGCGGGGTGGCGCCCGATCATCCCAAACTTAAGCAGGTCACGCTTGTCTTCGACAAGATCATGCGGTCGGAGCGCTTCAATTTTCTGGGAAATGTAAGCGTCGGGACTGACTTGTCGCTCGAGGCCCTCCAGCAGTCCTACGATATCGTCGTTCTGGCCTATGGCGCGAGCACTGATCGCAAAATGGGAGTTTTGGGTGAGGGCCTGACGAACAGCCACTCCGCGACCGAGTTCGTTGGATGGTACAACGGACATCCCGATTTTCGCGACTGCACATTCGACCTCAGTCAGGAAGTTGCCGTCGTCGTGGGACACGGCAACGTCGCGGCCGATGTTGCGCGCATATTGTTGCAGCCACCGGAAGACCTTCGGCGCACCGATATCGCGGCGCACGCGCTGGAGGTGCTCGCAGAAAGCAAGATCCGCGAGGTTCACCTGGTCGGCCGGCGAGGGCCGGCGCAGGCGAAATTCACGACGCGCGAACTGCGCGGCCTCGGCCTCATTCCGCAGTGCCAGGCTCTTACCCATGGCAGCGCGGTAACGCTAGGTCCGGCCTGCGAGCTGGAGATCGCCGACCGATTGAATATCAACGCGTTGCAGAATGTGGAGTTCTTCCGCGGTCTATGCGATGCCGCAGAGGCACAGGTAGCGCGCAAGTTGATCTTTCATTTCTGCCTCAGTCCTGAGCGGCTTGAGGGGGAAGCTGGCCGCGTCGAGCGATTCGTCTTTCGAAGGAACACGCTGCGAGGAAATCCCTTCGAGCAGGCTGCGGCCCCAACCGAGGAACTGTTTGGCATCGACTGCGGCCTGGTCTTCGGCAGCATCGGCTACCGGGGCCAGCCCCTGGAGCGCGTTCCCTTCGATTTTCGTCGCGGTGTCGTTCCCAATCGCAAGGGGCGCGTCGAGTGCGACGGGACTGCCGTGGACGGACTTTATGTGACGGGTTGGCTCAAGCGCGGCCCGACCGGCATCATCGGTACCAACCGGGCCGACAGCATAGAAACCGTGCAGCAGATATTGGAAGACCTGCCCAGCCGCACGCCAAGGCCGCAGGGCGGCAGACGGCAACTCGTCGAGTCGATTTCGCGCCGAAGCGCCCCCGTTATCGGGTTGCCCGAATGGCTCAAGATCGACGCCGCTGAGTGCGCGATGGGACGGCAAGCGAACAAGCCACGGGAAAAATTCACCCGCATTCCCGATATGATCAACGTCGTATCGCAGGGCCGCGCCGGTAATGTTTCTGACTGTTGCGGCGCTAGCGCTGGATGATGCGCACGAGCGTTGGCAGGAATATTCGAGCCGTGACGTGATTTCGAGCGGTCTCACGCTGGCACCATAGGTTGTTCGGCCACTGGCACTGCTCATCGGTTACGCAGAATTGGAAAGAGGTGGCGGGACAGCCCGACGGAATCGTCGCGGCGGCGGTCCCGCAACCGCCTGGCTCGCCGACGTCGGCGTGCACAATACTCGAGAGGGAGTGTCGCGTGGCAAACAATAAAGTAACGAAATTCGGTCTCAAGGCAGCAACGCCGATCGAGGCCGATCTCGACGGATGGAAGAAGGTCGACGGCAATCCGACCATGAAAACCTGGATCGAATATACCGCCGACGACGGATCGTCGATCTCCGGCTGGTGGGGCGCGACGCCCGGCACCTATCACGCAACCTATGCGGCGCCGGAATTCGTCCACATGATCCAGGGTGAAATCGTGATCACGCCAGATGGCGGCAAGCCGGTGACTGTCAAGGCTGGCGACGCCTTTGCTGTCGAAAAGGACTTCGTCGGCACTTGGAAGATCGAAAAGGAAGTCTTCAAACACTTTACCATCCAACTGAAGTGATGGACTGGTCGACGTCGCCGGACGCAGCGGCGTCCGGACTTCGTCGGCCGCCTTCCTCGGTGTCTTAATTGCTAGGTGCATTGAAAAGGGCCATTGAATGAGCATACTTATCTCCCCGGCCGATCAGCCTGGAAAGAGGGCGCTCGTCGATGGCTTCTTTCGTACCGTGACCTACCTGAGAGTATCCGTCACGGACCGTTGCGATCTTCGCTGTGTCTACTGCATGTCGCCCAACATGACGTTCCTTCCCAAGAAGGAGCTTTTGACGATCGAGGAGTTGGACCGGGTCTGCTCGGCATTCATCGCGCGCGGCGTGCGGAAATTGCGTTTGACCGGCGGCGAGCCCTTGATGCGCCGGGGCTTTCTCGATCTCGTTCGTGGCCTTTCACGCCATCTCAAGTCCGAAGATCTTCAGGAGTTGACGCTCACCACCAACGGGACGCAACTCTCGAAATACGCTGCCGACCTTGCGGCTTTCGGCGTGAGGCGGATCAATGTCTCGCTCGATACGCTTGACGCCGACGTTTTCAAGAAAATAACGCGCGGCGGTGACATAGCCGTCGTATTGGAGGGTATAGCTGCGGCCCGCGCAGCGGGTCTCAAAGTGAAGATCAACACCGTGGCGCTGAGGGACCTCAACGAAGGTTCTCTCGAATCCCTGGTTAGGTGGTCGCACGCAAGGGGCATGGACCTTACCCTTATCGAAACCATGCCGCTGGGGGATACAGGCGAGGATCGGACGGATCAGTACGTGCCATTGTCACGGATTCGATCGCAATTTGAGAAGCGCTATACACTCGTCGACCTGCCGGATACGACCGGCGGCCCGGCAAGATACGTTCGCATCGCGGAGACCGGTGGCCGTCTTGGATTCATCACACCGCTTACCCACAATTTTTGCGAGAGCTGCAATCGGGTCAGGGTATCGTGCAACGGGACGGTCTTCATGTGTCTTGGCAAGGACGACTGCGTTGATCTGCGACAGGCGGTCCGGGCGTCCTCGTCAGATGAGCAGCTGAACGAAGCTATCGATACTGCCATGCGACGAAAGCCTCTTGGGCATGATTTCATCATCGATCGCCGCGGACAGTCGCCGACGCTCGCCCGACACATGTCGATGACAGGTGGCTGATGAGCGCAACCGCTGCGATGCTCGAACCCGACTGCTGGGCCGCCGGTCGCGATCGTGAGATGTCCGGCCCAACGCTGGCCGCACTCGTTTACGACGAGCAGGCGTATCCGAACGATATCTTGAAGCAGATCGTCGATCGCTGCCGTGCACGGGGCTTGCGTTTGGCTGGCGTCGTCCAGCATAGGTCTCGCGAAGCCGGTCATCGCTGCGACATGCTGCTTGAGGATCTGGCAACTGGGCGGCAAGCTTCGATTTTCGCGGGCCGAGGCCGTGGCGCCAGGGGATGCCAGCTGGACGAGGACGCCATGCTGCAGGTCGTGTCGCAGATTGAGCGGGAGCTGAAGGACAATCCGAAGCTCTTGATGCTGAACAAGTTTGGCAAGATCGAAGCCGAAGGAGCGGGCATGCGCGATCTGATCGCGCATGCGGTCTGGATGGGTATCCCCGTGATCGTCGGCGTTCCGGCGCGTAATCTCCACGCTTGGAGGGAGTTTGCGGGAGAATTGTCAATCGAACTGCACAATTCACGCGACGTCGATGGTTGGCTGGCCCAGACGGTGGGCGGCGCACGCTCAGTTGGCGGCCTCGGGATTTGAATGGACGAGTTGACGAACCGCACTTCCAGGCCGGCCATCGATCCATCGACGGGATTCGTCCGGGTGCGGGGCGCCAGCGAACATAATCTCAAGGACGTATCCGTGGATATGCCGCGGGACGCGCTGGTTGTGTTCACCGGCATTTCCGGATCGGGAAAGTCATCGCTGGCGTTCGGGACGTTGTATGCCGAGGCGCAGCGCCGCTACCTGGAGTCGGTGTCTCCTTATGCAAGGCGCCTGTTCCACCAGATGGCGGTCCCGCAAGTCGATGCAATCGACGGCTTGCCTCCGGCGGTGGCGCTTCAGCAGCAGAGGGGATCGCCGACGACGAGATCCTCCGTCGGCAGCGTCACCACGCTATCGAACCTGTTGCGGATGTTGTATTCGCGGGCAGGGGACTACGCGCCAGGCCAACCGCTCCTCTACGCTGAATCGTTTTCGCCTAACACGGTTGAAGGTGCTTGTCCCGAATGCCACGGAATCGGGCGGGTCCACGAGGTGACCGAAAAGTCCATGGTGCCGGACCACAGCCTGACAATACGCCAGCGTGCGATTGCCGCTTGGCCGACTGCCTGGGGAGGCCAGAACCTGCGTGATATCCTGGTCACGCTCGGATATGACGTCGATCGGCCTTGGCGCGAGCTCCCGAAAAAGGATCGCAACTGGATCCTGTTCACTGAAGAGCAGCCGACCGTTCCGGTCTATGCAGGCTATACGCCGGCGGAAGTCAGGCGGGCGCTGAAGAGAAAGGACGAGCCCAGCTACCAGGGCACATTCACCAGCGCCAGGAAACACGTGCTGCAGACCTTCGCGAATACGCAGAGCACGCTGATGAAGCGCCGCGTATCTCAGTTCATGCTCGGTAGCGAATGCCCATTGTGTCATGGCAGGCGTTTGCGTGCGGAAGCGCTGTCCGTCAAGTTTGCCGGCCTCGACATCGCCGAAATGTCGCGCCTTCCACTCAAGCATCTGCACAAGCTGCTCACGCTATTTTCCGAGCAGGCAGGTCCGTCCAATCGCGACGCGCTGCATCCGGAAAAGGCAATCGTCGTTCAGAGGATCGCACAAGACGTGCTAGGTCGCCTGTCGGTTCTTCTCGACCTCGGGCTGGGATACCTGACCTTGGAGCGCAGCACCCCCACATTGTCGCCCGGAGAACTGCAGCGGCTGCGGCTCGCGACGCAGGTGCGATCCAATCTGTTCGGCGTCGTTTATGTTCTGGACGAGCCTTCCGCGGGTCTGCACCCTGCGGATACGGAAGCACTTCTGCGGGCGTTCGACCGCCTCAAGGCCTCTGGAAACTCGTTGTTCGTCGTCGAACATGAACTCGACGTGATTCGACGCGCCGACTGGATCGTAGACGTCGGGCCAGGCGCCGGCGAGCAGGGTGGCCATATCCTTTATAGCGGGCCCCCGGGCGGTTTGGCGAAAGTCGAAGCTTCGAAGACGCGGCAATACCTTTTTGCAAAGGGGCATCTGCCCCTGCGGCCGCCGCGCCGGGCAAAGGATTGGCTTCGTTTACGTGGCGTGACGCGCAACAATCTCGACAGGCTCGATGTGGAGATTCCGCTCGGCGTCTTCACCAGCGTCACGGGCATATCGGGATCGGGAAAATCGACCCTGATCAGCCAATTCCTTGTCGATGCGCTTGTGGACAGACTGGGGCAACGGCAAGCTCCAGCGCAGGACATCGACGATCTTGAGGAAGCCATCGAGACGCACGGCGGCGAAATCGTGGGTGATCTCGATAGTATCAAGCGCCTCGTCGTCGTCGATCAAAAACCTATCGGCAGAACCCCCCGTTCGAACCTGGCAACCTATACCGGGTTATTCGACCACGTCAGGAAGCTGTTTGCCGCGACCTCCCAGGCGCGGTCGCGCCGCTACGATGCCGGGCGGTTCTCTTTTAACGTTGCGAAGGGTCGCTGTGCCACCTGCGAAGGCGAGGGCTTCGTCTCCGTCGAGCTGCTATTTCTGCCAAGTGTTTATGCCCCGTGCCCGACATGCAAAGGCACCCGCTATAATGACGAGACGCGTGAAATAAAAATTCGCGGCAAATCAATCGCCGACGTCCTGGGAATGACGGTCGACGACGCATTCAGCTTTTTCGCCGGCGATGTCAGTCTGCAAAGGAGTCTCGGAGTCATAAGGGAAGTCGGGCTCGGCTATATCAGGCTCGGGCAGTCCGCGACCGAACTGTCCGGCGGGGAAGCTCAGAGGATCAAGCTTGCCGCTGAACTGCAAAGGATGCAGCGGGGTGACACTCTTTACATTCTAGATGAGCCCACGACTGGTCTGCACCCGTCGGACGTGGAAAAGCTGACGACGCAATTGAACGGTCTTATTGAGAGCGGCAACACCGTGATTGTCGTTGAACATGACATGGCAGTGGTCGGCCAAAGCGACTGGGTCATCGATATCGGACCCGGCGCCGGAGACGAGGGTGGAAAAATCGTGGCCTGCGGAGCGCCGCAGGAGATCTTGTCGGTCGGCGAAAGCCGAACGGCGCCGTACCTTGCGGGTTCCTTCGATTGACTGCTCAACGGAAGGAGAGACCTTCCAGCGAATACTGGCACCATTCCTGAATGAGCGGCTGGCTCTGCCGAGGCGCATGGTTCGTATCCTATCACTCTAGGCGTGAAATGAAATCTATGCGCCGGGATGGCCATGACGGCTCCGGGCTGAACACTCACGCTGGAGATACTCAGATGAACCTTGTTGCAAGGCTTGCACTCGTGATCAGCTTGCTCGGTGCATTTGCCACGTGGCTATTTCTAGGACCGTTGGCCGAGCTTGGTCTGCAAATCTGGGCGGCGTTCGTCGTTTGGGGCGCGTTCTATCATTGTGGAGGCGGGATATCGGGCCTGAAATTGTCCCTTGCCGGCAACATTTGGGGTGCAATCATGTGCGCCGTCGCGCTCGCCTTGATAGCGAAGGTTGGCGGAGGGGCAGTCGGTGCGGCGGTATGTGTCGGCATCACTGTCGCAATCTTCATTCTCGGCGCCAACATTCCACTGTTCTCGGCCATCCCAGCCGCAGTCTACGGTTACTCGTCAGTCGCCGCACTTGCGCTGCTCAAGCCTGGTCAAGATATCTTCTCGACAAGCGTGGTGACGAACCCTCTAATCAACATCGTGGTGTCGATGGCGATCGGATCGGTCTTTGCCTTTGTATCGGAAAAGCTGGTCGGGATGCTCGGCACAGAGGCCGAAGCGCCGATCCGGGCGTAACTCGGGCCGAGACTCATTAAATCCACCATACAAGAGCCGCGGCGAGACAGACAGAAGCTAGGTACTGATAGCGCAAACGCTAACCTCGGCATCGCCGCCCGCAGGCTTCCTTGCTCTATCGCCGCCAAATCTACGATGGCGCTTGTACGATCCTAGGCGTGGCCAGAGCGGCAAGTTACTTTGCACGGGATTGGTAAGGAGGGTCGGAGCCAGTGCGGTACTGCATGAGCTCATTCGGTACTGCAATGCTGTACCCAAGAAGGTGCGGCGTCATCGAGGGACGAAAGGCGATCGACTTAAGCACTTGAAACGAAAGGAAAATGCCCCAATAGTCAGCTTTGAATTTGTGTCGGCTCAGAAATCAGCTATGCCGGATCAGACGATAAAGCGAAGTAACATCAGTATGTTATCGCATCGGTTTTGCATTGCGCCCATGATGGATTGGAGCGAGAGTTCAATTTTTTCAGGTAGTTAGAGGGCGGCGTGTGCACGATGTGTGCACCGAGAAATCAAAGAAAATCTAGCGACGACCAGCTTGAACAAGCTTAACTGAACGGTCTGCAGGTGCCCGCGGTGAGCCGATGTTTCGGGAGCGGAATAAACCTCGTTCGGCAAGCCGTGAATTTGCGCCGGTACTCAACTCGCAGAATGAGCGGTTATGAAACGAACGCTTGGCCATACGGACTGCTGACTCTTAATCATCGGGTCCCAGGTTCGAGCCCTGGTGCGCCCACCATCGCAATTGATGATCTAGCGGATGTTCACCATTTGAAAGCCGAGAACAACCAGAGATTTTCAAACGGTTTTGGCTAAGCGGAAAGCAACAAACTGCCTCGCGCGACACTTGAACTTCCTGCTCGGTCTAGAGTGCATTGCGCTATTGCAAGAGAGCGATCTCGCTTCCCCAATTCTGCGTTCGTTTGGTGGTGGTCGCGCATCGCAGCGTAACAGGTGCCGTGGCGCTTCTTTGGTTTAGTCATTCCTGAAATATTCCGGTTTGCCGGTCGTCCACGTCTCGCCCCACAATTGGCCGCCTCCGTCGATGGTGAGGGTTTCGCCCGTGACGAATTTCCCGGACGGTCCAGCGAGATAGACGCAGGCCTCGGCGATATCCCATGCCGAGCGGGCACGCATCATCGGGTTGGAGCGAGGGTAGGCGGCGCGTGCTTCCGGTGCGTAGACCTTCCAGCCCTCGGTTTCGATGGCGCCGGGTGCGAGGCAATTCACCCTGATTTCTCCTTAATGTTCACGCCGTTCTGGCCCTCGGTCTAGGCACGATCGTGATCCCGCACATCGCTGCCGTCATCAAGCACTACGTCATCGACAAGATTAAACTTGATCCGGAGAATGCTCTGAATGCGCAGCCAACTTGCCAACTTCTTTCGGAACGTCGCCCCGGCTGCAAGCCGGCGCGGCTCCGGCGAAGGAGTGTGCTCATGATCGGATCGGAGGGCCGCAAGTGCCGATCGTCGCTTCCAGTTGCTCGGCGACATCCAGAAGGTACGCGTCCTGGTGCCAGCGGCCAACGAGTTGCAGGCCGATCGGCAGGCCGCCGTTCGACAGCCCGCAAGGCAGCGACAGCGCCGGATGTCCGGTGAGGTTGAAAGGGAACGTGTAGGGATACCAGGCGCCGCGGATCGTGCCGGCGTCGCGGCCAGCGATCTCGACCCGCCCGAGCGGGTCGTAGCCGAGCCGCAGGGCAGGGGCTGACAACGTTGGAGAGGCGATGAGGTCGAAACGCGACAGGAAGTCCTGGACCTTGTCGAAGCAGGCCGTGCGGGCGAATTGTGCCTCGCAGAAATCGACGGCGGTATAAGCGCGTCCGGCATCGATCGTCGCGATCAGCGTCGGGTCGAGCTTCTCAGGCGTGCGAATCGCATGGCCGCCGAGCCGGGCCAGCAGCATCGAACGCAGGAACACCAGGAAATGCGGCTCTAGGGAGACGAGGTCGAGTTCGATCGGCTCGACGATCATGCCGATTCCCTCGGCCTGCTTCATCGCGGCAACGACGGCGCTCTCGACTTCGGGGTCGAGGATGTTGCCGCAGCGCAGGAGGAGGCCCAGTCGTGGGCGCTCGCCCGAATCCGGCCGTCGCGGACCCGGAAAGATCGCCTGACCATAGGGATCGCGCCGATCTGGGCCCGCCATGACGTCGAACTGCAATCGCGTATCGGCGATGTCGCGCGCCATCGGGCCGACGTAGGAATTGGCGCCGAACAGATCGGGTGGCTGCAGGTTCGGTATTGCGCCCAGCGTCGCTTTCATACCGACGACCCCGCAGCAGGCGGCGGGAATGCGGATCGAGCCGCCGCCGTCCGAGCCCAGTGCGATCGGGCCGATGCGCGCCGCGACCGCCACCGCCGCCCCGCCGCTCGACGCGCCGCAGGTGTGATCCTTGTTCCACGGATTCAAAGTGAGTCCGAACAAGGGACCGTCGGTCGAGGGCTTGTGGCCGAATTCCGGCGTCGTCGTCTTGCCGATCAGGATTGCACCGGCCGCGCGCGTGCGCGCCACCGCGACGGCATCGGTGCTCGGGACGTGGCCGGCGAAGAGAGCTGAACCCTGGGTCGTGACGACGCCTTCGGTGTTGGTCAGGTCCTTGACCGAGAACGGCACCCCGTGCAGGGGCGGCAACGTCTCGCCCGCCATTACCCGGGCCTCTGCGGCCTTGGCCTCCTTGCGGGCGCGTTCGGCGCAGACCGCCATGAAGGCGTTGAGCTCCGCCTTCTCCTCGATCCGCGCCAGCGCGGCATCGACGGCTTCGACGGGCGAAATTCTCTTCTCCTTGATCGCGCAAACGAGGTCGATCGCTGAGAGGTCGGCAATGTCAGTCATGGGCACTTTCCTCAGATCATCCAGCGGCCGCCGTCGATCAGCAGCGTCTGGCCGGTGACGTAGCGGGCGTCATCGCTGGCGAGGAAGGCGACGCAGCCCGCGACATCCTCCGGCTCGGCGATGTAACCGGCCGGCGTCGTCGCCTTGATCCGTTCGATCACCGCCGGCGTCAGCCGGTCATGGGCGCGGGTGCGGATGGCGCCGGGGGCGACTGCGTTGACGGTGACGCCATGGGTTGCGAGTTCGCGGGCGAGCGATCGGGTGAACCCGACGATGCCCATCTTGGCGGCGGCATAGTCGCAGAGGCCGGCATCGCCGACGAAGGCCGCGTCGCTCGACATGTTGACGATGCGTCCGCCGCGTTCGCGCATGGCCGGAACGACCAGCCGCGACATCCGCATGGCGGTGAACAGCGAGACCTCCAGCACGAAGCGCCAGACTTCTTCTTCCGATTCATGAAAAGGCCCGGCGCGTTCGCGCCCGCTTTGGCCGACATTGTTGAACAGCACATCGACCGGCCCGAACGATGCGACCGTGCGGGCATGGAAATCGGCGAGCACGGCGGCATCGGTGCAGTCGCCCGCCATGGTCAGCAGCCGTTCGGCCGCAATGCCTTCGAGGCTCGCGGCGAAACCATCGTCCTCGCGGTCGATCACGGCGACGCGCGCGCCCTCGCGGAGGAAACGCCGCGCAGTGGCCGCGCCGATGCCGTGGGCGGCGCCGGTGATCGCCACGACCTTCCCGGAAAAGCGGCCTTCGCTGACGATCATCGCCGGCTCCTCAATGGAAGGTCCTGCCGCCATCGACGGCGATGGCGGTGCCTGTGACATAAGAAGACTCGGTGCTGCTCAGCCAGAGGATGGCGGCGGCGATTTCCTCGGGCGCGGCGATGCGCTGCAGAGCGTAGCGGGCGCGTACGGCTTCATAGGCGGCGTGTGGGTCGGCCGCGGCATCGATGTCGGCGCGGAACAACCCGGTCTCGACGGCGCCCGGGCAAACCACGTTGACGCGAATGCCGAATTCCGCCGCTTCCATCGCCAGCGCCTTGGAAGCCATCTGCAGCCCGGCTTTCGATGCGCAATAGGCGGTGCGGTGCTTCAGCGGCGACAGCCCGGCGCCGGAGGAGACGTTGACGATGGTGCCGCCGCCCGCCGCGCGCAGATGGGGAAAGGCCGCCTGCATCACCAGCATCGGCCCGGTCAGGTTGACGGCGAGCAACCGGTTCCAATCGGTCAGCGTCATCGCCTCGATATCGGCGACGAGATCGAGGCCCGCCGCATTGACGACGCCATCGAGGCCGCCCAGCGCGTCCGCACCGTCGGCGATCGCCGCGGCAACAGCGGCTGGATCGGCGACGTCGGCCTGCAAGGTGCGGATTTTCGCGCCAGCGAAGCGTGATCGCGTCGCCGCCAGCGCGGTGTCGTCACGGTCTAGCGCCGCAACGCTTGCGCCCTCGGTCAGGAAACGCGCAACGCTGGCAAGGCCGATGCCGTTGGCCGCGCCGGTGATCAGGATGCGCCGGCCCGCAAGCGCGCCGCTCATCGCCTGGCCTCTGCGCGAATCCGCTCGAGGCCGGGACGCATGTCGTCCACTATCTCGTCGCAGCGCCCGATCCAGACATTTGCATGCTTCAGGGCGTGCTCGATCAGGCCTTCCAGCACCTTGATACGTGATGGCTGGCCGATCATCTCGGGATGCATGCCGATCATCATCATCCGCTCCTCGGCATAGAGTACGTTGAACTCGCTTTTCCAGACTTCCAGCAATGCGGAGGGCGCCTGCATGGTGCGGCCGGGCAGCACGATCGAATATTGGAAGAAGGGCGCATCATCGAGCACCCAGCGGAACGGCAGTTCGACGATCTTCGTCTCGCGGCCCTCGACCTCGTGGAGATAGGGTGAGTCGTCGTCGAAGAAGTTCGAGGAGTAATCGAAGCCGTATTCGACCAGCATCGGCATGGTGATCGGGCTGATCTCGGCAGCCGGCGAGCGCCAGCCGCGCGGCCCGCGCCCGCTGACTCGCTTGATCGACTGGAACGCTTTCTCCATCTCCTCGCGCTCCTGCTCGTGCGTAAGCGAGAGAATCCAGGCATGGCTGTAGCTGTGATGGGCGAGTTCGTGGCCGCGCTTCAGAATCGTCTCGATCAGCGCCTCGCGCTGGTCGATGATCAGTCCCGGCACGAAGAAGGTCGCCTTGATGCCGTAGCGGTCGAGCAGGTCGAGCACGCGGCCGGTGCCGACCTTCCAGCCATAAGCGCCCTGCGACATCAGGATGGGGCGGCTGGCATAGGCCGGGTCGCGGCCGGTCCACATTGTTTCGGCGTCGAGATCGAAGGTCAGGAAAAGCGGGAAACCCTTGCTAGTCAATGGCATTGGAGGACTCATTTCATACGAAGCGGTGGAAACCGGCGCGGCGGTCAGCGATGAGGAGGATGATGCCGGTGGCAACGATCAGCAGGGTCGAGACCGCGGCAACGCTGGGATCGATCCCCATCTCGACCGAGGAGAAGATGAGCACCGGCAGCGTGGTTTGGTTGGCGCCGATCAGGAAGATCGTCACCGGGACATTATCGAGCGAGGTGATGAAGGCAAACAGCGCGCCTGCCACCAGGCCGGGTTGGATCAACGGCAAGGTGACGAGGCGGAAAGCATCGAAACCGTTTGCGCCGAGCACCCGCGCGGCTTCCTCCACCGCAAGGTCGAGCCCCGCCAGGCTCGCCAGCGCGGAGCGCACGATATAGGGCACGGTGATGACGACATGGGCCATCAGCAGTCCAAAGAGGCTGCCGCGCAGGCCGGTCAGGCTGTAATATTGCAGCAGCGCGACGCCGATCACCACCGCCGGCAGGATCAGCGGCGCCATCAGCACCGAGGTGATCGCCTCCGAACCGGGCAGGGCCCTGCGGAACAACGCGTAGGCTGCGGCGACGCCGAGCACGAGCGAGATCACGGTCGAGCCGCAGGCCAGCAACAGGCTGATTCGGATCGCGGCGAGATAGGTCGGATCGGTCAGGACCTTGCCGAACCAGGCCAGTGTCAGCCCGCGCGGCGGAATCGTCAGATAAGAGGTCGTGCTGAACGCCGCCAGCACCACGACGATAACAGGAATTTGCAGGAAGACGACGACGGCGAGAGCCGTCGTGGTGACGGCAAAGCCCGGCCGGTTGTCGTTGTCGGTTGTGCTGCTCATGCCATGCCTGCCCAGCGCCTGGTCAGCCGGCTCGACAGCCAGATCACGCCGATCGCCATCGCGGTCAGTGCGAAGGACAGCGCCGAGCCGCTCGGCCAGTCGAGAAGCTGCATGAACTCGTCATAGATCAGCGTCGCCATGACCTTGTAGGTCGGCCCGCCCAGCATGCGCGGGGTCACCAGCGCGCTGATGGTCAGCACGAACACCAGGATCGAGCCGGCGAGGATTCCCGGCGCCGAGAGCGGCAGCGTCACCGCGGTAAAGACGTGGAGCCGGCTGGAGCCGAGCGTCGCGGCGGCGGCCTCGACATGGCGCGGCACGTTGCGGATTGCCGCGACTAGCATCAGCACCATGAAAGGCAGGTAGATATGGGTCAGGCCGATCATCAGTCCGGTCAGGTTAAACATCAGCTTCAGCGGCGTCGAGATCAGCCCGAGCTGGATCAGCAGGTTGTTGACGAGCCCGCGATTGGCGAGCAGCGCGATCCATCCGAACGAGCGCACCACCAGATTCAGCATCATCGGGAAGATCACGAGCAGGATCAGCGGCACGCGCCAGCGCTCCGGTCCGCGCGCGATCAGAAAGGCGAGCGGATAGCCGAGCAGCAGGCAGGCGAGCGTCACGAACAGGCCGAGGCCCATCGTACGCCAGATCACCTCGCGATAGTAATCGTCGGTGACGATGCGGGCATAGTTTTCCGTCGTCCACACCCCGGGCACCAGACCCGCCCCCGGCGCATATTCCCGGAAGCTTGTCGGCAGCATCATCACCACCGGTAGCAGGAAGAACGCCGCCAACACCAGCATCAGCGGCGCGATCAGCATCAGACCGTGCCGGGAGGCGATCATACGACCGCTCCATGGTCCGCCATTGCGAACACCGAACCGGCATCGATCGTCAGCGAAACGAGTGTGCCGGTAGCAAGAACGGAATCCGGTCCGCTCGAGGCCGTCTCGGCGATCAACTCGACGCCCTCGGTGAGCTTGACGACATATTGCACGCGCGCTCCGCTGAAGGAGCGCAGCGCGATGGTGCCCGCAAGTGCGCCGGGCTCGGGATCGCCGCTGCGCAAGCGGATCGCCTCCTGACGGATGACCACGTCGACCTTGGCGCCCTCCGGCTGGTCGATCGAGGATGCATTCAGCACGAGCTGGCTTCCGAGCCGCAGGCTGCCGCCCTTGCCGTCGCGCGCGGCGACAACGCCCGACAGCCGGTTCGGTTTGCCGATGAAGCTCGCGACGAAGCCGGTGGCAGGGCGGTGATAGATGTCCTCGGGCGTTGCGAATTGCTGCATGACGCCTCTGGCCATCACGCCGACGCGGTCCGACATCGAGAGCGCCTCGCTTTGGTCGTGGGTGACGAACAGCGTGGTGATGCCGAGATCGCGCTGCAGACGCTTCAGTTCGATCTGCATGCTGTCGCGAAGCTGCGCGTCGAGGTTGGAGAGCGGTTCGTCGAACAGCAGCACGCGCGGTTGCGGCGCGAGCGCACGCGCGATGGCGACGCGCTGCTGCTGGCCGCCCGAGAGCTGGCGCGGAAAGCGCTCGCCATAGGCTTCCAGCCGGACCCGCGCGAGCGCCTCCCTGACCCGCCGGTCGAGCTCCGCGCCGGTCACCTTGCGCCGGCGCAGGCCGAAAGCGACGTTCTCGAACACGGTGAGATGGGGAAACAGCGCATAGGACTGGAAAACCAGCCCGAGCCCGCGTTTGTTGGGCGGCAGCGCCGTGATGTCCTCGGTGCCGAGCAGGATGCGGCCCCGGCTCGGCGCGACGAGCCCGGCGACCATGCGCAGGATCGTCGTCTTGCCGCAGCCGGAGGGACCGAGCAGCGAGACGAACTCGCCCTGCCTGATCGTCAGGGAGACATCGGTGACGACATCGTCACTGCCATAGGCCTTGCCCAGCTGCTCGAAGCTCAGCGCGCTCATCGCCGGCTCCTCTCTGTTGGTGCCGTGCTCAGCGCGCCACCTCGCGTTGCCAGCGGCGCGTCCAGTTGGCCGTGTTCTTGGCGACGATTTCCGGATCGATGAACCAGGACTTCTCGAGCGTCTCGCCAAAGGGGACGATCTTCTGCAGCTTGTCCGACAGCTTCACCTTGGTGTTGACCGCGCCGATATAGGCTCGTTCCGAGAAGCAACCCTGGCCTTCGGCAGAGAGGATCTGGTCCAGGAATTTGTGCGCCAGTTCCAGCTTGGCGGTGCCCTTGGGGATGACGATCGCCGGCAGGATGCCGACCGCGCCTTCTTTCGGATAGGCGACGGCGAGCGAAAGGCCCTTGTCCATGGCGACGCCGGCGCGATCGGGATACCAGGGTGCGATCGCGATCTCCTCACGCTCGAACAGCGAGAGCAACTGGTCGGCTTGCGTGTAAAGTACGGCCGAGCCCTTTGCGATCGGCTTGATCGCCTCGATGCCGGGGTCGACATTATCAAGCGATCCACCCTTTAGCTTGTTCAGCGCCAGGAGATACTGCCAGCCCGAAGTGCCGCTGATGTCGCCGATCGCATATTTGCCGGCATAGGCCGGATCGGTGAGGTCGAGCCAGGAGGTCGGGGGCGTCTTGACCAGCTTCGGATTGTAGACGAGCGCGGTCGCGCTCACCATGGCGACGACATAGCCGTCTTCCTTGCCCCAGGCCGTGGCGATGACGTCGCCGGCGTTCTTGAGCTTGTTGCGGTCGATGGTCTCGTTGAGCTTCTCGCCCTGGATCTGCGCCGCCAGCGAGTTGTCGATATAGGCGATGTCCATGTCGGATTTGCCGCCGGTCGCACGGATCGCGGCGGCGAACTGCGACGAGTTGCCGAGTTTGAGCGTGATGGTTGCGCCGGTCGCCTTCTCGAACGCGGCGACGTGGCAGGCCTTGACGTTGTCGGCGAAGGAGCCGCCGAACGAGCCCACGACCAGTTCCTCGGCATGGGTGGTCGTGGACAGGCCGGCGCCGAGAATGACGGCGGCCGCCGCGAAACGAAACATATCGCGCATGTTGCGGGTCCCTGTCTGGTGTGTGGCACCAACCGCCGTTCCGCGGCGCGAAGGGCAGGGCTTGCCCCGCCATCCGACCGCGAGCATGGCATGGGCCGATTTATCTTTCAAGAAAGATAAATGAAAGATACTCTGGATGGGTTCGGCACTTGCGGCGCGGCGCCCATCGTGGTCGGAAGGGCAGGGTCAGGAGGATTGGCATGCGCAACGACGCTCTGCGACGCATCGAGGCCGATGAGCCGCTTGCGCTGGAGAACGACCGCGTCGGTGCCGGGATGTTGCTCTGGCGCCGCGAATTTCCCGAGATCGACTGTTCCGGCAAAGCGATCGTCGGTCGTGTGCTCCATCTCCACGAGGTATTATTGACGGCGGTAAACCGCAGCCTTGCCAAGCATCGCCTGAAATACCCGTCCTTCGCCGTGCTCGCGACCTTGCGTGTCGAGGGCGCGCCCTATCGCATGTCTCCCAAGGCCTTGCTTGACTCGCTGATCCTCACCTCGGGCGGCCTGTCCAATCTGCTGCGTCGACTCGAAAAGGCCGGACACATCCGGCGCATGGCGGACGAACAGGACGGACGGGGGGTTATTGTCGAGTTGACCGAACAGGGCCGACGCCTGGTCGAGCCCGCGATGCGCGACCATGCGAAAACCGAGCGAAAGCTCGTCGCCGCGCTGTCGAAGGCCGAGCAGCAAGCCGCCGCAAGCGCTTTGGCGCGGATGATGCTTCGAAGGCCTTGAGGTTATTGTTCATTGGAGTCTCGGCAAAATACGGTAGGTCGATTTCGCGCGGTCGGAGCGACCATCGTTTACCGTGAGAACGCCGCAACGAAATCGCAACTCTCCCGACACCCAGTTTTTTGAAGGTCGAGTAACGTCGCGCGCGTGGCATATCGGCGGATGGCTCAAAATGAATATTGGTCTGGTGCAGGTGCTTATTGGCTCTCGCGAATGCCGGCCGCGTCGACGACAGACTTCCATTTCGAAGCCTCAGCCGCGAGGTGCGCGGCCAGTTCCTCGGAGCTGGACGCTATAACCCGCCCGGACACGAGTGTGATCTTTTTCTGCACCTCGGGATCGGCGAGGACCTTGCGCAGGTCAGCGGAAAGCTTTGCCGTGATTGCGGACGGCACTCTGGCCGAAGTGAAGAATGCCCACCAATTGCCCATCTCGTAGCCGGGTACGCCGGCTTCGGCGACGGTCGGCACGTCCGGCAGCGTCGCCAGGCGCACCTTGGTGGTAACCGCAATAGCGCGGACCGTCTTGGCCTCGATCTGCGGTAGTGCGGTCGATGCGTTGTCGAACATGACGTCCATGCGGCCGGCGATGAGGTCAGTGAGCGCCGGATTGCTGCCGCGATACGCGACGTGCGCGAGGTCAACCTTGGCCTGTTGCTTGAAGAGTTCGGCCGCCAGATGCAGGGACGAGCCGATGCCCGCCGACGCGTAGTTCAGGGGAGCGGCCTTCGCCTTGGCGATGAGGTCCGCCACCGTCTGTACGTTCGAAGTGGCGGGTACAATCACGATGTTGGGGGTCTCGAGCGCCAGCGTGAGTGGAGCCAGATCCTTGGCCGGGTCGAAGGGCATGCTCTTGAAGAGATGGGGGTTGACGGCGACAGCGATCGCACCCAGCACCAGCGTATGGCCGTCGGGCTCCGCCTTTACGGCAGCGTTGATGCCGATATTGGAACCGGCGCCCGCCATGTTCTCGACGATGATCGTCTTGCCATAGAGCGCTCCTAGCTTGTCGGCGATGGTGCGCCCGATGATGTCGGCTGCACCGCCTGCGGCGAACGGCACGATCAGCCGCATCTGCTTGCTCGGAAACTCCTGCGCCGCGGCTGGCCGGCAAGCCAGCACAGACAGGGCAACTGCGGTACCGGCAAGAACGTGGCGGCGGGAGATGGTCAGCATGACGGGAGGCTCGCTTGTTGTCAGTCGATCGACGAAGGATGTTTGGAGAGAGGCGTGACGTTGATTTTCAGGTAGGGCCACAGCGGAAGCCGGGTCAGCGTTTCGTGGAGAGCATCATGGCTCTCGACATCGAAGATCGAAACGTTGGCGTAGCGCCCCGTTACGCGCCAAAGATGCCGCCACTTCCCCTGGCGCTGCAGTTCCTGCGCATACTCACGCTCTGCCACAATCAGCGCCTGCGCCGTTTCTGTCGCGAGATCGGGCGGCATGTCCACCGTCATTTCCACCATGTACAGCATGATCCTTATCCTGCCTTCCTGGTTTGACGGCCGCCATCGCGGCGATAGAAGTCGAGCTTGTCCGGATCGATGGTGACGCCGGTGCCTGGACCGTCGGGAAGGTGGATAGCGAAGTCGTGCATTGCCAGCGGTGTTGCGATGATGTCGTGCTGCAGCAGCCGCGGCCCGAACAGTTCGCATGCCCAGGCGAGATGGCTGAAGGTCGCGAACAGCTGCAGATATCCGGCGGTGCCAACACCGGTTTCCAGCATACAGCCGCCGTAAAGACCGATGCCGGCTGCATCTGCGATCGCCGCGACGCGCCGCGTTTCGGCATAGCCACCGGATTTCGTTACCTTGAGTGCGAATGCGTCGGCGGCGCACAGGCGGGCATGGGCGAGGGCGTCATGGGACGAGGCAACGCCCTCATCCGCCATGATGGCGATTCCAGTGGTTGCAGACAACCGCGCCATACCCTCCACATTCCAGCGCGGCAGAGGCTGCTCGACGAGGGCGATACCGGCGCCGGCCAGCTTCGGCAGCAACCGGCGCGCGGTGGATTCGTCCCAGGCTTGGTTGAGATCGACACGGATCGAGGCGCGGCCGGCAAATGCCTGCGCCAACTTCACGGCGTGGGCGGTGTCGCGCTCGGCTTCGCCAAAGCCGATTTTGATCTTGAAATGCCGGTGTCGGCGGCTTTCCAGCATCTCCTCGCCTTCAGCGATGTCGCGGTCGGTGTCTCCGGACGCGAGTGTCCAGATCAGTTCGAGCGACTGCGTCTGCGCGCCGCCCAACAGCTCCGCCACGCCGACGTTGCGCGCGCGGGCGACCAGATCATGCACGGCCATTACCACGGCAGCGCGCGCGAACGCGTTTCCGCGCACGGCGCGTGCAACGCGCGTTTCGATGGCATTCAAATTACGCGCATCCTGGCCGATGAGCACAGGCGCGATGTAGCCGTCGATCGTCGCCTTGATACCTTCCGTCGACTCCTCGCCCCAGCGGGGCCCGCCGATGGTCGCCGCCTCGCCAATGCCCACGGCGCCGTCCGCGTAGACGCGAACGATGACGTAGTTCTGCTCCGCAACCGTGGCAAACGCCAGCTTGTGCGGGCGCTTCGTCGGGACATCGACCAGTATCGTCTCAATCCGATCGATGATCATCCGTGGCTGTCTCCTGACGCTGCGTTCATTTCCCCGCCGTTGTTCCTCAATTGCAATTAGCCGATCCGCAGCAGAACGATGTCGAAGCGCGCCGCGAGCGCATCCCCGGCCTTGTCCAGGCTTACGATGCTCTTCGACTTCGACGCCCAGGGATCCTTGGCGATCTCGGGATCGCCGGTGAAATAGACCTGCGTGATCAGCGGCACGGTGCCGTTATGACTTGTCATCAGGTGGATGTGGGAGGGGCGCAGCAGGCCATCGAACGTTTCGAAGCCCGGCAATTGCGGCGGTACGCGGTACTTGCCCGGTACGATCGTCTCGATTGAGTAGTTGCCGTTGGCGCCGGTCTTGACGAGGCCGCGGTACCTGTACTCGGTCGGCATCAAAGCCTGGAACGGGTTCTCCAGGTCGTATTTGCCGGCGTCGTCGGCGTTCCAGAAGTCGAGGATGACGCCCTCCACGGGCTTGCCGTCGGTATCGCGAACCGTTCCGGAAACCGCGACTTTGCGTCCCTGGGCCCCCTTGGGAACGATGCTTGTGCTGAACGGCGCGCCGGCACGCCAGAACGGGCCCAGAATGTCATTCGCGGTCGCGACCAGCGGCTTCGGCAGCGCGTGTGCCGACTTGTCGGTGATGAGATCGATGCTTGGCGTAGGCGCCAGCCTCATACCGGGCAGCAGGCGAGGAGCCGCGGCCGCCGACGTAGCAACCGAGCCGACGCTGGCGATGCCGAGCGCGAGCAGAATCGAGCGACGTGTGGCGCGGTCGAATTTGGCTGCGTCGTGATGATGGTGTTCATCGTCCTGCATGGTGGTGTCTCCCCGAGTGTTTCGTCCCAGACCGCGCGGCTGTCTCGCCTGCGTGCCGTCGGCCAGCACCCTGCAGTCTGCGGAGCTATTGGACAATCCGTTGTGGACTATCGCATCGATAGGAATTTATAATTGGCCATGGATTTGCGGCGTTTGAAATACTTTCTGGCGGTCGCGGAACACGGCAGCCTGGCCAAGGCGGCCGGCGCCCTCGAGGTTTCGCAGCCGACGCTATCGCAGCAGATCAGCGCGCTTGAGCGCGATCTGGCCAGCGTGCTGTTCGACCGCACCGGGCGCGGCATGCAGCTAACCGAACCAGGGCGCTTGCTGTGCGACCATGCCCGGCGGTTGCTGGCCAACGCCGTGGCAGCCCGCATCGCGATTGCCGAACTCGAGAGCGGCACAAGCGGCATGCTGTCGGTCGGCATAATCCACACCTACAGCACTGCCTTCCTTCCAAAGGTCATCGCGGCATTCGGCAAGCTTCATCCAGGCGTCAGCCTCAAGGTGGAGGAGGCGACAGCCCTTGGCGTCGAGCGTGCAATTCTTTCCGGCAGGTTGGACGTCGGCATCGCGTTCGCTCCTCCGGAGCATCCGGAATTGGGCGTTGATGTGCTGTTCGAGGAGCGTCTCGTGCTGGTGCTCGCCAAGGGCCACGCGTGGTCATCGCGCCGCTCGATACCTATCAGCGCTCTCAGGCAAATTCCTCTAGCCCTGCTGACGAGTGCTTTCGCGACGCGGCGGATTCTGGAGGCCGCGCTCGGCCCCGGCAGCAAGCTCGACGTCAGGGTAGAGATGAACTCGGTCGAGGCTCTGATCGAACTCGCCAAGGATGGCGGTTTCCCGACCGTGCTTGCGGATCGCAGTCTCGGCAGTCGCAAGGATCTTGCCGTCGTGCCGATTGGACCGCCATGGATCAAACGTTCTGGCGCTTTGCTATGGGACGCGCATCGCTATCAGACCGCGGCTGCGCGCGCCTTCATGGCTGTCGTTCGCCAGCACATGCGCTTTGTATATCCGCGCTAGCTGCACAGAACTGAACATGAAGCTAGATGACCCAAGCTCGTGCCTCGGTTTAATGGCTGAAATCTCAATGTGCCGAAAATACTCCGCCCACCCCTGATCGGGACCAATAAAAAGACTGGCCGTCATGGCCTATAGGTCCTGTCAACGCTACCAAACTCCATAAGTCGCCCTGGAATTTTATCGGCAGTTCAGCGGAAAGATCGGACGAAGCCTCCGGTCATTCCATGCCTGCGGACGATCCCAGTCTCAATTAACTCTGGAATTCAACCGGAGATGCGGTGACCACGCGAGGCAAAAAATGGAGGAAATTCAGAATGTTTAAGCGAATATTGGCCACGGCTGCCGTAGCGAGCCTGGCCTTTCCCAGTCTGGGTGCAGCGCAGGAAAAGCTGAAGATCGGTGTGCTCTCCACGCTTGAAGGTGCGCTCACGGCACTGGGCGAGGATGGCGTCCGCGGCTTGCAGCTTGCGGTCAAGCAGGCTGGCGGCAAGGCCGGCGGTCGCGAAATCGAGACGATTATCATGCCCACCAACGCCAGCCCTGACTCGGCGTTGCGCGCGGCCAAGAAGCTCGTCGAACAGGATAAGGTTGAGCTGATCATCGGACCGCTTTCGGGCTCCGAAGGCATCGCCATCCGCGATTATGCCAAGACCGTACCGAACGTGACGATCGTCAATGGTCTTTCGGGCGCGCTCGAGACGACCTATGTGTCGCCCGCGCCGAATTTCTTCCGCTTCAATCTCGAAGGATCGCAGTGGATGGCGGGCCTTGGCGGCTACATCTTCAACGACAAGAAATACAAGAAGATCGCGACGATCGCGGAAGATTACTCGTTTCCCTATACGCAGATATTCGGTCTCGCTAACGAGTACTGCAAACTCGGCGGCAAGATCGTCGAGCGTTATTGGGTGCCTCTCGGCACCAAGGATTTCGGTTCAATCATCGCTAAAATTCCTGACGACGTCGATGCCGTGTTCCTCGGGCTTGGGGGCGGCGATGCCGTGAATTTTCTGAACCAGTACGCTCAGGCCGGAGGCAAGCACAAATTCATCGGTGGGTCGATCATGATCGACCAGACTGTGCTGAGTTCGAAGGGCAGCGCCAAGAAGCTGTTGATCGGTACGCCGTCCGCGGTCGCCCAGGCAGACTCCTGGGATGATCCGAAGTGGACGGCCTGGGTCAAGACGTACCAGGATGGCTTTCCGCCGGACAAGCGTTTTGGCGGTCCGTCGCTCGGCGCTACTGGCTACTACAATGCCACGAACGCTCTCATCCAGGCGCTCAACAAGGTGAAGGGTGATCTCTCCAACGGGCATGCAAAACTGCGGGCTGAACTCGCCTCGACCGAACTCGATGCTCCGAACGGCAAGATCAAGCTCGACGCCAATCGCCAAGCCATAGGCAACAATTTCGTCAGCGAAGTGGCCGAAGGTCCCAACGACACGCTTGTCACCAAGGTCGTGAAAGTCATTCCGGACGTTTCCCAGACTCTGGGAATGAGCCCGGAAGAGTTTGCCAAGGCGGGCCTGCCAAGCCGTACAAATCCGCCATGCGGCAGCTGATCGCAGAGCAATTGGTCTGCTACTTAACCCCTGGGAGGGCGGCCAGTTTGTGCCGCCCTTTTTTCGGAAGCGAAAGTGCAGCTGCACCGGCAGAAGTATCTTGCGCGACCTGAAAAGGTCGTGAACAATCAAAAATAATAAGAAACAATGGATGTGGGGACGGGAAATGAGCCGAGCATTGTCCGTGTTTCACGGGCGCTTTGGTAGAGCAACACTGTACGAACTCGATCGTCCTTTCACGCCGCATGCGCATCGTGAGGGTCATTTGATCTTTTTTCTCGGCGGATCGCCCGGTTGCGTGCATGTTTCGAAGCAGCCAGTTGTTACGACGCCGCGAACCGCCGCTGCGATCAACCCTTGGGAGTGTCATGGCTTCACGCCCATGTCGCCGACGGCGGGCGGGCTGTTTCTTGTGCTCTATGTCTGTCCGTCGTGGTTTCAGGAGATTTCATCGCGGCATGGCCGAGATTTGCAGTTCCGTTCACCGAAGGTCGAGATCACGGGTCCAATCGAACGCGCGGTCGACAAGGTCACCAATATCCTGCTGGCCCAGCGTGTCACACCGGTATTCGACAGCTTGCTGTTCGAGCTTACCGAATTGTGCCGGATCCAATCAGGCCAGACGGCTGAGCGAATGATGTTTGCGGCGCCGCCGAGGATAGTTCATGTTGATTTCCGCGTGCGCAAGTCTGTCCAGCTCTTGTCGGAGCGCTTCTCCGACGATCCAGAGCTCGATCTTGTAGCACGCGATTCCGGCCTCTCGCGACCGCATTTCTACAAGCTGTTCAAGGAACAGGTCGGAGTCACGCCGTCGATCTATCTCAACACGTTACGGATGGAGCGCGCCGTGGTAATGGTGGCGGCCGAGGACAAGTCGATCACGGACATTAGCGATGACCTCGGCTTCTCCTGTCAAAGCGTGTTCACCCGCTTCTTCACTTCCCATGTCGGGATGCCGCCGAGCGACTATCGGCGCGTTGCGCGGGTCCTGAATAGTTGATCACCCCGGCCGAAGTGCCGCGTTAATCGCGGCAGTCGCCAGAAACATACTCCACGTCATGGACCTCGATGGGACGCCGAGGCACGTTCGGCTCCGGGAGGATCGATGGCCGTGACGCGTGGTGAGATATCCGCCGAAGCGGAACGGACAGTCCTGTCAAAGGCCAGGGCAATGATTCAGTTTGGATCACCCTGATCCAGGTGGATTCATTCATGGGCAGGTTCGTCGAGTATCATCCGGTGTGGTCGCTGGTCATCATTATGACGACTGCGGCACTGCTCGTGCTGATTTTCGGTCAATGGTCGCCGGGCTTCGAGGAGGTGTTCGGACGCAAGCGCGTCTTCCTCAACGCCTTGCTGAACGGCGTCACGCTTGGCGGGCTCTATTTCCTTGTCGCCAGCGGCTTTACGCTGATCTTTGGCTTGATGCGCAACGTCAATCTGGCGCACGGATCGCTTTATCTTTTCGGCGGCTATGTCGGCTGGGTCGTCGCCAATGCAACGGGCTGGTGGCTGCTGGCGCCGCTTGCGGCCTTCATCATTGTCGCGGCTGTCGGTGTCGCGATGCAGGTGCTGATCTTCCGCTGGATGGAAGGTCAGGATCTGCGGCAGACGCTCGTAACCATTGGACTGTCGATCGTTGTCGCCGATCTGCTGCTCTGGAGTTTTGGCGGAGATACATACCAGGTGGAAACGCCATCCTGGCTGGCCGGCCCGATGACGCTGCCTGTTCTCTCAGCGATACGATCGAGCGGCGAAGTCGTCTGGCTGACCTATCCCAAGGTGCGCCTCGCCATACTCGCAGCGTCGGTCGTGATCGGTGTCGTCATCTGGCTGGTGCTCAATCGCACGAAAATCGGAATGATGATCCGCGCCGGCGTCGATGATCGCGAGATGCTTTCGGCGACCGGAACCCGAATCCAGCTGGTCTTCCTGCTTGTCTTCGCGTTCGGCGCGGGACTCGCCGGAGTGGGCGGCGTGGTTGGCGGAACGTTTCAATCGCTGCAACCCGGCGAAGATATCAAGATCCTCCTTGCGTCTTTGGTGGTCGTCATCGTTGGCGGTGTGGGATCGATACCGGGCGCAGCGCTCGGTGCCATTCTGATCGGTCTCGCCGAGCAATTCGGCTCCGTCTACATGCCGACCTATGCCGTCGTGCTGACGTTCGTGATCATGGTCGTGGTCCTCGCGGTCAGGCCGCAAGGCCTGCTCAGGAGGAGTTGAGGGGTGGCGATGGCCGAGACATCGCTATTCGACCGTACTGGCGTTCGCAGCGTCGAAAGCGGCTGGATTTCCCGCTTTTGCGCGGCGGTGCACCCATCGATATGGGCGCTTGGCGTCCTGCTGGTGCTGGCGCCGTTGTTCTGCAGCAACTTCGTTCTGAACGAAGTTCTGGGCTGGACCTACATCTACGGCATGATCGGCCTCAGCCTGATGTTTCTCGGTGGCTATGGCGGCATGGTCAGCCTGGTCCAGATGAGCGTGGCCGGTTGTGCGGGTTACATGATCGCCATTTTCGGAACCAGTGCGATGCAGGCGATCAGCCTCGGATGGCCGTGGTTTGTGAACATACCAATTGCGGTCGTGATCGCGGTGGTCTTCGGAACCGTCAGCGGCGCACTCTCGATCAGGACCGAAGGCATCTACACGATCATGATTACGCTCGCGATCGCGTCTGCCTTCTTCTATTTCACACTGCAGAACTACACGATATTCAACGGCTTCAGCGGCTTCAATTCGGTCAGAATGCCGGAGTTTTTTGGTATCGACTGGCGGGAGACGGGACTGTTCTATTACGTCCTGTTGTTTTGGGCCGCGATGTCCTTTGCAGCCGTTACCTATGTCGCTCGATCGCCCTTTGGGCTTGCGTTGCAAGGCACCCGCGACAACGCCCGCCGGATGGCCGCGCTCGGGTTCGATGTGACCGCGCATCGAATCGCAGCCTATGCATTTGCTTCGTTGATCGCCGCGATAGCGGGCGTTTTTCTGGTCTGGCATCAACGGCAGATTTCACCTGGGACAGCCGGTGTCGGCCCCTCGATCGACATTCTGATCATGGCGGTCGTCGGCGGTATGAACCGGCCAATTGGTCCGTTCATTGGCGCCCTGATCTTCGTGCTGTTGCGCACATTCGCCGTGGATGTGCTCGAGATCGTGGGCCTCGATGGGAAGCGATTCCAACTTCTGATTGGGCTTTGCTTCCTGGCCATCGTTCTGTTTTCACCCGACGGCATATTGGGACTCTGGCAACGGTACCGGGCGCGATGGGCGCAAGGCGGACGCGATCTGAACCCGAGAGGGAGGGCGTGATGCCGTCAGTCGCTGATCGGTTGAGCGCTGCAGGTGCGGCGAACGCGCTTGAGCTCCGCGGCGTAACGCGGCTGTTCGGTCAACTGGCGGCGCTCACGGATATAACGATCAGCGTGAGGCCTGGTGAACGAAGGGCGGTTCTTGGCTCGAACGGCGCCGGCAAGACCACGCTCTTTAACTGCATTACCGGCGATTTCCCGGCGACATCCGGCACCATTCGATTCTTCGGCGAGGATATCACCGCATTTCCGGCCTATGAGCGCATTCGTCGCGGGCTGCGCCGGACCTATCAGATATCGTCACTCTTCAACGGCCTTTCGGTATTCGACAATGTGTACCTCGGTTGCCGGGGCGTCTCCCGCGGACGATTCTCGCTGCTGCGGCCGGGCCGCAACGACGCGCTGGTGGCGTCGGCTGAAAGCCTCATTGAAGCGGTTCACCTGACCGATGTGCGCGACTGCATCGTCGCCGAGCTGAGTTATGGCCAGCAACGCCAGCTCGAGATCGCGTTGGCCTTGGCCGGCGCGCCTCGCTTCATCCTGTTCGACGAGCCGGCGGCCGGCCTGTCGCCGACCGAACGCTCGGAGCTCGTCGAGATTTTGACGTCCATGCCGGGACACATCGGGTTCATCTTGATCGAGCACGACATGGACGTGGCGCTCCGCGTCGTCGAAAGCGTCACGATGATGCACAATGGTCGCATCTTCAAAGAGGGCCGCCCCGAGGAAATTGAAGACGATCCGCAGGTTCAAGAGCTTTACCTCGGAGGCGCCCATGCCCACGGCTAGCAACCTGCGCCCGCGAACGGCAGGTACCCCGGTCCTTGAGATTAGCGGTCTCAACGTATTCTATGGCGCCTCTCACGTGCTGCAGGGTGTTGACCTTACGCTCCATCGCGGGGTCCTGTCCGTCGTCGGCCGCAACGGGATGGGCAAGACGACGCTGTGCAAGACCGTCATGGGGTTGGTGCGCGCTTCGAGTGGCTCGGTGCGATATGCCGGCGAGGAGCTCGTTGGCCGTTCGCCGACTGAAATAGGCCGGCTGGGCATCGGCTATGTACCGCAGGGCAGGCGTCTTTGGCGTTCGTTGACCGTTGACGAACATCTCAGGCTCGTGGCGTCCGGCCGCGGTGCGTGGAGCATAGATCGCATCTACGCGACATTTCCACGGCTTGCCGAGCGCAAGAACAATGGCGGCAGCCAGCTTTCCGGTGGCGAGCAACAGATGCTCGCGATTTCTCGTGCGCTCTTGCTCAATCCAGGCCTGCTCGTCATGGACGAGCCGACCGAAGGCCTCGCCCCGGTGATCGTGGCTCAGGTCGAGGACATGTTGATCAAGCTCGCCGAGGATGGCGAGATGTCGATCCTCATCATCGAGCAGAACATCGGCGTCGCGACCGAGATATCCGAAAATGTGGCCATTATGGTCAACGGTCAAATCAACCGCACGATCGCATCGCGCACGATTGCGGCCGACCGGGAGCTGCAACAACGGCTCCTCGGGGTCGGTCGCCACAGCCATGATCAGGACGCGCCCGCTGCGACGCCGACGCCCGCGATGGTAACGGTGCGCACGGGACCGATGCGGATCTACATTTCGAATCCAAAGATCCCGAACCGATGGTCGCAACCTGTTCCGGTTGCCCAGATCGAGGCGGCGGCCCGTACCGTTTCCGCGACCGGCATCGACCGAACCGATCGGTCTGAAAACCGGCGCTCCGCCACGACCGGACAGGGGCTCGGTGAGCCCGCCATCATCGTCGCGGGCACGCTCGACACCAAGGGCGAGGAGCTGCGGTTTATCCGCGACCGCATCAAGGAAGCCGGCTTGCGCGTGCGCATGGTTGACCTTTCCACCAGCGGAAAGCCATCGGGTGCGGAAGTCCCGCCGATCGAGGTGGCGCTGCATCACCCGCGGGGATCGGCCGGGGTTTTTACCAATGATCGCGGCAAGTCCGTCTCCGCCATGGCCGAGGCCTTCGAGCTTTGGTCGCGCCGGAATGGGGCGGTCATTGCCGGCATGATCGGGGCCGGCGGTTCCGGCGGCACGGCCATGGTGGCGCCGGCAATGCGCACGCTCTCCATCGGGATACCGAAGGTGATCGTTTCGACGGTCGCGTCAGGTGACGTCTCCCGCTACGTCGGACCCGCCGACATCATGATGCTGCACTCCGTGACCGACGTGCAGGGACTAAACTCCATTTCGCGCCAGGTGCTGGCCAATGCTGCGGATTCCATCGCCGGGATGGTCGCGGGCCGCCTGGCTGACGCCAGGAAAGCGCCGGAGCATCGTCGCGCAGCGCCGGATCTGCCCGCTATCGGACTCACGATGTTCGGCGTCACCACGCCCTGCGTTCAGCAGATTACGGCAGCGCTCAAGGGCGATTACGATTGCCTGGTCTTTCACGCGACCGGCATCGGCGGTCAATCGATGGAAAAGCTGGTCGACTCGGGTCTTCTGACCGGAGTGATCGATATCACGACGACCGAACTGTGCGACCTTCTCTTTGGCGGTGTGTTTCAAGCCGCGGACGATCGGCTCGGCGCGATCATCCGTGCGCGGATGCCCTATGTCGGTTCGGTCGGCGCGCTCGACATGGTCAATTTCGGTGCGTTCGATACCGTGCCGGAACGTTACAAGGGTCGCAATCTCCATCGACACAATCCGAACGTCACGCTGATGCGCACGACGGTCGAGGAGAGCCGCCAAATGGGCCATTGGCTCGGCGAACGGCTCAATCGCATGGAAGCGCCGGTTCGCTTCTTCCTGCCTGAGGGTGGAGTTTCGGCACTCGACACACCCGGTCGAGATTTCAACGATCCGGTCGCGCGAGACGCTCTCTTCAAGGCGATCGAGGAAACCGTGCGTCAGACGGCGCAACGGCAGGTCATCCGACTGCCGCACAATATCAATGACCCGCAATTCTCTGCGGCCGTAGTGCAAGCCTTCCGGCTTCTGCACGGCGGGCGCATTCAACGCCGTCGCGCGCCATAGGGGACAGTATGTCGGGATTAGGAATAGGGCACTGCATACCAAGATTCGAGCGGCAGAAGCTGGTTGAAAAATACCGCGGCATGATCGAGCGGCGCGAGCCGATCATTGGCGGCGGTGCCGGCACGGGCCTCTCTGCCAAATGCGAGGAAGCGGGTGGGATCGATCTCATCGTCATCTACAATTCCGGCCGCTATCGAATGGCCGGGCGCGGCTCGCTGGCCGGACTTCTCGCCTATGGGGATGCCAACCAGATCGTCGTCGAGATGGCGGCGGAAGTCCTTCCGGTCGTCACGAATACCCCAGTGCTTGCCGGCGTCAACGGCACCGATCCGTTCAGGGATATGGATCGATTTCTCGAACAACTAAAAGCGATCGGATTTGCCGGTGTGCAGAACTTCCCGACCGTCGGCCTGATTGACGGGACCTTTCGGGCCAACCTGGAAGAGACCGGGATGTCCTATGGCCTGGAGATCGACATGATCGCCAAGGCCCACGCCAAAGACATGCTGACGACGCCGTATGTCTTCAGTGCCGACGATGCTGCCGCGATGGCGAAGGCCGGCGCGGATATCATCGTCTGCCATCTGGGTTTGACGGCCGGTGGCGCCATCGGTGCCGAGACGGCACTGAAACTCGAGGCGTGCCCTGCGTTGGTCGATGCCTGGGCCGAAGCCGCCCTTAGCGTCAACAGGAACGCGATCGTTCTGGTGCATGGCGGTCCGGTCGCTCTGCCGGAACACGCCCAATACGTTCTCGACAACTCGCAAAATTGCCATGGCTTTTACGGTGCGTCGTCCATGGAACGGCTTCCGACGGAAAGCGCCCTGACCGAGGCAACGCGCCGCTTTAAAGCCATCACCCGCCACGTGAGGAGTAAGCATTCATGACTGGTCAATTGATCGGCAGCCTGATCCTATGGCTGATCCTGGCCATAATCGTCATTGCGATTGTTGTCTATCTGGTGAATTGGCTGTACCGGCGATCCTCGAAAGAGGTTTCCTTCGTTCGGACAGGGCTGTTCGGCGAGCTCGTGGTCATCGATGGTGGCGCATTCGTGCTGCCTTTCATTCACGACATCACGCCCGTGAACATGAATGTTCTGCAGATGGGCGTATCGCGGCGCGATGGTGATGCGATCATCACCAAGGATCGCATGCGTATCGACATTGACGCCGAATTCTATGTCCGCGTTGCGCCGACCAGGGAAGCCGTCTCCATCGCCGCGGCTACGCTCGGCCGGCGCACCATGGAGCAGGAACGTCTTCATGCGTTGCTCTCCGGAAAGTTCGTATCGGCGCTGCGGTCAATCGCATCCGAAATGACGATGGAACAGATGCACGAGCAGCGAGGCATCTATCTCCAGCACGTCAAGGAAGCCGCGGCCGCGGCCCTTGCGCAGAACGGCCTGGAACTTGAGACCGTTGCGTTGACGGACCTCGATCAGACCGATCTTCAATACTTCAACCCTTCGAATCGGTTCGATGCGGAAGGTTTGACCAAACTCATCGGTGAGATCGAGGATCGTCGCAAGCTCAGGAATGACATCGAGCAGGACTCGATGATCAAGATCCGCACTCGCAATCTGGAGGCTGAGAAACAGACGCTTGAAATCGAGCGCGAGAGTGAGGCGGCACGGCTACATCAGGAGCGGGATGTAGAAGTCAGCCGTGCGGTGCAGCGAGCCGAGCTTGTCCGCGAGCGGGCGCTGCGTGAAACCGAAGCCGAACAGGCTCAGATAGCTGCGCGTGAAACGATCGAGAAAGCTCGAATTTCCAACGAGCGTTCCCTGAGCGAGGCACGCATTCATTCCGACCGGGATGTGAGGCAGCGCGAGATCGAACGCACGCGTACCGTGGAGGAAGCCGAGATTTCGGCGCGCGAATTCGTCGAAAAGGCACGCATCTCCCAAGAGAGGGCGCTGACGGAAGCCAGAATCACATTCGATGAGGAAACCAAGCGCAGGGAGATCGCGCGAACGCTGGCCGTGCATGAGACCGAAATCGCCGCGCGCGAAACTTCCGAGAAATTGCAGATTGCGCAGGAGTTCGCGGTCAACGCCGAGCGTATCGCATCCGAGCGCAACGTCCGCAGTCTCGAGATCGAGCGCGGCCGGGCGCTCGAAGAGGCCGAAATATCGGCAAGCCACGCCACGGCGTCTGCCCGAATTGCCCAGGAGAAGGCGGTGGCGACCGCGCGCATTGCCAGCGAAGAGGAGATTCGCGGTCGCGAGATCGAGCGTAACAGGATGCTGGATGCTGCGGAAATCAAGACCCGGGAGTTCCTCGAGAAGGCGCGTGTCGAGCAGGAGCGAATGGTGGTGACTGCCAGAATTGCCGCTGATCAAGACACCAAGACGCTCGCCATTGCCCAGGAAGAGACGATCGAGACCGCAGAAATCAAGAAGCGCGATGCATTGGAGAGATCGCGGATCTCTACCGAACTCGAACTGGAGAAGGCGCGAATTGCTTCGCAGCGGACCCGCGAGGTCCTTCAGATCGATCAGAAGAAGGTGATCGAGATCGCCGAGGAGAACCGGATCATCGAGCTTGCCGGGAAGAGGGTCGAACGGGCCGAGGCCGACCGGCAGATCCAGCAGGCGGAGATTCAGACCAGGCAGGATGTCGAGAGGTCTGATATCGGCCGAGAGCAGGTGCTCGAAGCCGCACGGCTTGAGCGGCGGCGGTCGCTTGAACAACTCGAAGTGGCGCGCGTGCAAGCGCTTCAGGAGGCAGAGATCGCTTCGCGCGAGGAAGTCGAGCGGGCACGTCTTGCCTCCGAGCGCGGCCTCGATGAGGCGCGTGTCGGCCGCGACCGAGAGCTGCGCAAACTCGAAATCGGGCGGGAGCGCGATGTCGAGTCGGCGCTCATGGATAAGGCGATCATGCTCTACGAGAAGTCGCTCACCGAGTCGGCGGCAAAGGTCGAGGCCGAAATGGCCCGGGCCAGGGCAGTCGAGGCCGAGGAGGGGGTCGCCACGGCGCGGGAAAGCGAAACCGCCAAGCGCCGGCAATCGGTAGACGTCATCCTGGCGCAGAAAACGGCCGAGGAATCGCGCATCGCGGCCCAGGCCGAGAAGGTGCGCAGGGCTGTGGAGGCCGAAGCACAGAAGCTGATGTATGAAGCCGAAAACGTGCTCAGCGACGGCTCTCGTCTCGGCCTGTTCCGACGTCGCTTGCTGGATCGCATCGAGGGCATCGTGCGCGAGAGCGTCAAGCCGATGGAGAAGATCGAAGGAATTCGCATCCTGCATGTCGATGGCCTCCATGGTGGCGGTGGTTCCAACAGCGGTGGCGGCGGTAGTCCGACCGACGAGATCATCAATTCCGCACTGCGCTATCGCGTCCAAGCGCCGATGATCGACCAGGTCCTGAAAGAAATCGGCATCGAGGGCGGCAACCTGTCTCGGATGGGTGGGCTTATGCGCGAGGCAAGCGATCTGCAACGCGTCGCAAAGGACGCGGCACCACCCGCTGCCAAAAGCAGCGGCGGTACCGGATCCGGAAAATCAAGCGCTGCGGCCAAACCCCGCGAGAGCGACGGCGGCAACGAGTGAGGCTCCGTACCAATGGCTAAGATCTTTGTCTCGACCGTCATTAATGCTCCAGCCGATCGCGTGTGGGCGCGCATCCGCGATTTCAACGCGCTCCCGCTCTGGGTTCCAGCCGTGGCTGAAAGCCGGATCGAAAACGGCGAACCAGCGGACAGGATCGGGTGCGTACGTGACTTCCGTCTGCGCAATGGCGATCGACTGCGCGAGCAGCTCCTTGGTCTCTCCGATTACGAGATGTTTTGTACGTACTCGATCCTGGAAACGCCAAAGCCGCTCACGAACTACGTGGCGACCTTCCGCGTCACGCCGGTGACCGACGGCGATCGGAGCTACATGGAGTGGTCAGCCGAATTCGATTGCGCACCGGATGTGGAAGCCGACCTGGTTTCCGGCATTGGCAGCAATGTATTCCAGGCCGGCTTTGACGGCCTGAAACGGCATTTCGGAGGCTGAGGCGTCATGCTTAGGGTCGTCCGCAGTACGGTCATCGATGCACCCCCGGAACGGGTGTGGGCGATCCTGCGCGACTTCAACGGTCACAGCGCATGGCACCCACCGGTTGCGAAAAGCCTGATCGAACGGCGACGTCCTGCCGACGGTGTCGGCTGTGTCAGGCGCTTTACGCTGCGTGACGGCGCAGAGTTGCGAGAGCAGCTGCTGACGCTGTCGGATCTCGAGATGACCTACAGTTACTGCATGCTCGATACTCCGATCCCGTTGTTCAATTATGTCGCCCATGTGCGCGTTCTTCCGGTCACCGATGGCAACCGGACCTTTTGGCAATGGGAGAGCCGCTTCGCGACGCGGTCCGGGGAGGAAGCCGCGATGATTAAGCTCGTTGGCGAAGACATCTATGGCTCCGGATTCGAAGCGATCCGGGCGCATCCAGATCTTGCGGCATAGGAAAGGTACGGCGAGGTGACGGTCGAGCTAAGGACGATGGGCGCATTGAGCGAAGCGGTTCAGGCCCTGGCGGCAGATCGCACCGCGCGCTTTGTTTCAGGTGGCACGCTACTGATGCGAGCGATCAACGAAGGTGACTCCTCAATTAGCACATTCGTTCGCACGACGGACGCGGGTTATCGGCGCATCAGTGCATCGGGGGGGCGCGTAGAGATCGGCGCGGGCGCTCGTATGATCGATGTTCTGAAATCGCGAGAACTGGCCTTCCTTCATCCCGTGGCGCGCGCCGTCGGCGGACCGGCGATCCGGGCCATGGCTACCGTCGGCGGTAATCTCTTTGCCGCCGTGCCCTATGGTGACTTTGCCGTCGCCCTGCTCGCGCTGGATGCCCAACTGGCGGTGCACACCGGGCTCGGCGCGCCGCAATCGGTCGCGATCGAACAATTCCTGCAGAGCCGCGATCGGGGCATGCGGGGGATCGTCGCCAGCGTGTCCGTGGAGCGACCGGATCAGGCGACCGTCTTCCGTTTCCGCAAGGTTTCGCGAGTCAAGCCCAAGGGCATCTCGGTCCTCTCCATTGCGGCACGCTTGCCGATGTCCGGAGGCCGGATCACGAATGCGCGCATCGCATACGGTGCGATGGCGCCGACACCGGTGCGAGCCAAGGCCGTCGAGCGGGCGCTCGAGGGTCGCACGCTCGACGAGGCCGGCATAGCGCCGGCGCTGGCCGTCGCCACCGAGGGCGTGAGCCCTGCAACGGATGCGATCGCCAGCGAATGGTATCGCCGCGAAATCCTCCCCGTGCACTTGAAGCGCCTGCTGCTGTCGCTGCCGAACTGAGAGAACCAGAATGAACAAGATCCCGGTCCATTTCAGGCTCAACGGCGCAGACAAGGCGGTATTTGCAGACGGCGCTGAACTGCTTCTGAACGTGCTCCGCCGCGGGATATCCGAGTTCGCGCCAAAATATGGATGCGGCCAGGGCACCTGCGGCGTCTGCACGGTACTCGTCGACGGCGAGCCGCATGTGTCCTGCCTTACGATGGCTGCGAGCTGCGAAGGGAAGTCCATCGAAACCGCATCAAGCCTTGCCGACGGACCGAACCTGCATCCTTTGCAAACTGCTTTCATGGAGCACTTCGCGGCTCAATGCGGCTTCTGCACACCTGGGATGTTGATGGCGGCCAAGGCGCTGCTCGATGTCAATCCGCAGCCGACGCGGGACGAAGTTGTGGAAGCCATTGCCGGCAACATCTGCCGCTGCACCGGCTATGAACCGATCATCAATGCCATCGTCGATGCCGCCAGGCATCGCAGCTCACGACGCGCCTGAGGGATTACATATGATGGAATTCCGCAAGGATCTGTTCGCCAACGAGCGCAACGACAATCTGAACGAGATCGGTCAACCGCGTCAGCGCCAGGACATGCTCGGTCATGTCACGGGCCGTACACGCTACTTTGACGATCACGCATTCGAAGGCCTGCTGCATCTGAAGGTGCTTCGTAGTCCGCACCACCATGCTCGGATCCGGTCGATCGATGTCGGAGCGGCCGAGCGAGCGCCCGGAGTTCGGCGCGTGTTGCGCGGCAAGGATGTGCCGGTCAACAAGAATACGTTGTTGTCGCTGATCAACTTCGGCAAGGACGATGAACCGTCGCTTGCCGTCGACAAGGTCCGCTACAAGGGCGAACCCGTCGTCGCCGTGGTCGCCGACAGCGAGGCGGCCGCCTACGCCGCGATCGCTAAAATACGTGTCGACTACGAGCAGCTCACCCCCGTGTTCGATGTCGAGGAAGCGTTGAAGCCGGGAGCGCCTGTTGTCAACGAGACCTATCCGGGGAACGCGTTCGAATACCACGATACGTATAATCACCAGAAACTGCGCTTCGGCGACGTCGAGCGCGCGTTTGGGCAGGCCGACTTCATCGTTGAAGACCGTTATCAGATGTCGCCGATCGAGCATGCACCGACCGAGACCAACGGCTGCATCGCCGCGCCGGAGACCAACGACCGGATCGTCGTCCATACCTCGACCCAGGCACTGTTCTTCTCGGTTGGAGCGGCGAGCAAGATCGTCGGCCTGCCCGCCAATCGGCTGCATTTCATTGGGGGGACGGTGGGCGGCGGTTTCGGCGGCAAGGTCGATACCATGACCGAGCCGCTGGCGGTTCTCGCGGTCATGCTGACAGGCAAGCCAGTGCGATTCGTCATGACGCGCGAAGAGGAGATGGTTTACTGCTCGCCGCGGGGCGCCGAGCGCCACTATGTGAAGGACGGCGTGATGCGGGACGGCCGCATCATCGCCCGCAAGATCATCGGTTACTTCGACGCCGGAGCCTACACCCGGCTGTCGAGCTACGGCGTGGTCAAGTGCGCGGCTCACATTCCGGGACCGTATACCATCCCGAACGTGTACGCCGATCAGTACTGCGTGTTTACAAATCGGGTGCCGGCGACGGCCATGCGAGGTTTTGGCGTTACCGCGGTCGACTTTTCGATCGAATGCCAGATGGACAAGCTGGCGCACCAGATCGGCATGGATCCGATGGAGTTTCGGATTCTCAACGCCTATCGCGACGGAGACATGAAGGCGCACCGGCGCGAGGCACACAATTGCGCGCTCGTTGAATGCGTCCAGGTTGCCGCGGAGAAGAGCAACTGGACGATCCGCGAAGAATTCAAGCAGATGAGTTCGTTGACCGGTGGCGGTGGAGAGCGGGCTGTCATTCCGCAGACCGTCACCGATCAACATGGTCGCATCGGCGACAAGTCGAGCCGACCTGCTGCCGTATCCCGACCGCTGGCGTCGCCCCTGCCGTGGCAGCAACCGGCAATGGCGCCGACGCCGCTTCCATCTCGCCAGCCAGAGCCGGCGCCGGCCCTCCCGTCGTTCAGGTCGCCGGACCCGCCGCCACAAAGCCCACGGCCCGACCAACCGGCTCAGTCACGGCCCGGCCCAGGGCGGTTTTCGAACGTGTTCGGAACGAGGAGGCGTTGAAGCATGGCCATTCATCGCGGGCGAGGCATGGCCTCGATCAACTATCCCATCGGCATGAATCTCGGGGGGGATCCGTCTCAAGCGCTCGTGCATTCGAATCCGGACGGGCAATTCATCGTGGCGCTATCGGCCATCGACCTCGGTCAGGGCATGAAGCAGGTCGCACGGCAAATCGCGGCGGAGACGCTGGGCGTGCCGATTGCCGACGTCTACGTCGACACCGCCGACAGCGACACCGGACCACACGATATGGGCTCGTTCGCTTCGCGAGGCACGCATCGCGTTGGCAACGCAGTGATCCGGGCTGCCGAGGAAGCGCGCGGCGTCTTGATGGATGCGGCGGCCGAGGAGCTCGAGGTCAACGCCGCCGATCTGGAAACCGACGGCAAGGGCAATATCCATGTCCGCGGAGCGCCGTCGCGTTCGATCACGGTGAAGGAAGTGGCCGGAGCGGCGCAGTTCAAGCAAGGCAAGACAATCGCGGGTCGCGGCATCTTTCTCATCCCCTTGTCTTCGGTCAATCCGGAGACCGGAGAGATGTCCCCGGTCAGTTGCTATGCGCATGCATGCCTCGTCGCCGATCTCGAGGTCGACGATGAGACCGGCGACGTGAAGATGCTGAAGATGACGAGCGCTTATGAACTCGGCCGTGCGCTCAATCCAAAAATGGTGGAACAGCAGCTTGTTGGCGGCGCCTGGATGGGAATGAGTCACGCACTGTTCGAGACCCCTGAGCCATACTATCCCAACCGGGATCACAGCCCTCGCGACTTCAACGAATATCTGATGCCGGGACCGGGCGACATCTGCCCGCACGACATTGCCGTCCTCGAGCGCCCCGCACCCGACGCACCGTTCGGCGGCAAGGGACCGGGTGAGATGTGCGCCAACCCGGTGTTGCCGGCAGTCGCCAACGCCATCTTCAACGCGGTTGGCGTGCGCATCAACGATTTACCGATTACGCCGGAGAAGATCTTGCGCGCGATCAAGGCGCAGGGTGGGGCCCGCCCACCCAGTGCTGCGGTCCAGAGACGGTAACGGGATGGCGCCGCGCGGAAATGTCGCTGGTATGGACCGGCCGGAGAAACTGGCGGAGGCATTGCGCGCCGCGTTCTACCTGGCGGACGACAGCCTCGCGACTGCCGCCTATCTCAGCCTGGCACTCGGCAAGCCGCTTTTGCTCGAGGGAGTACCCGGGGTCGGCAAGACCGAAACCGCGAAGGCGCTATCGGGCGTGCTCGGGCGTCGTCTCATTCGGCTCCAGTGTTACGAAGGCATCGATGTATCGGCGGCACTCTACGAATGGAACTACCCGCGTCAGATGCTCGCGATCCGCCAGGCCGGCGAGAATCCCGTCGACATCTACAGCGACGAGTTCCTGATTGAGCGGCCGATGCTTGCGGCACTACGCGCCCCGCACGATGCCGTCCTTCTGATCGACGAAATCGACCGCTCGGAACATGAATTCGAGGCATTGCTGCTTGAGTTCCTGTCCGACTTCACGATTTCGATCCCGGAGCGCGGAACCATCAGCGCGCGCGAACGTCCGGTTGTGATCCTGACGTCGAACCGGACGCGCGAACTGCACGAGGCGCTCCGCAGGCGTTGTGTATATCACTATATCGCCTATCCCGATCCCGAACGGGAAGCGCGCATCATCATGATGCGGGCGTCCGGCATCGCCGAGCGAACCGCGCGCGCGGTGGCGGCCGCGGTCGGCCGGCTACGCCAGGAGCCGCTGAGCAAGCCACCCGGCATCGCCGAAGCCGTCGATTGGGCTGAAGCCGTCGACCTGCTCGGCAAGGCGGGTGCGCCCTGGCCGGAGGTGTTCATGCGCTCGATCGGCGTCGCGCTCAAAGATCAGGAAGATCTCAGCTTCATGGCGCCCCGTCTCGATGCGCTGCTCGCTGAGGTGGCCGCGTGAACGATGTCCTCTTGCCGCGGGCTGCGGTTCCTTTTGTTGCGTTTGCAACGACCCTGCGCGCAAACGGCATCGCCGTTGCACCGGATCAGAGCGTGACGTTTCTGGCCGCCGTCGAATTGCTCGGACCGCGTTCGATGGGCGATATTCGTCGAGCCGCGCATGCGACGTTGGCACCGCCGGTCGAACAACATGCGCTGTTCGATGCGCTGTTCGATGCTCACTTTCTCGGAGCCAAGGGGCAGGCGCTGGAGTCCTCCATGTCGGAGGGGGAAGATCTACGTGTCCAGGAAGAGCGTGCCGGCGGATTTGAACCGCCCGAGTCTGACGACATCAACGAGGCGGGTGAGGTCGCGACCGGCTCGGAGGCGCTGAGTACGCGCCATCTCGCTCCGGGGGATGAGACTGCACTGCTGAGCCGGTTTTCTCGCATCGCGCCGGGAGCCCTGCCGCGCCGGCCGGGATATCGCCGTGTCCCGGCCAAATCCCGCGTCAGTTTCGATCTTCGCCGCGCTCTCAGGCTGGCGGTTCGGAACGATGGTGAAGTCATGCGGCTGCCGCAGCTCGGGCGCAAGCCGCGTCAGCGCAATGTCTTGCTTCTCATCGACGTGTCGGGCTCCATGAAAGACCGCAGCGATGCGAACCTGCGCTTTGCTCATGCCGTGACCCGGGCTGCCGACCGCTGTGAAGTCTTCACGTTCGGCACGCGACTTACCCGTGTAACGCGGGCCTTGAAGCTCAAGGATCGCGAACAGGCCCTCGCGGCTGCTGCCGCGACGGTTTCCGACTGGGATGGTGGAACGCGCATTGGCGATGCGCTTACCGCGTTTCTCTCCGTTCCGCGCTTTGGCGGCTATGCGCGAGGCGCGGTGGTCGTGGTCATCTCCGACGGCATCGAGCGCGGCGATCATGCCGCCATGACCTCTACGGTGGCCAAGCTGGCTACACGCGCGTGGCGTCTCAAATGGTTGACGCCGCTTGCGGCGGACTCGCGCTTCAAACCCGAAACCGCGGCCCTTCAGTCGATCCTGCCATTCCTCGATTACCTCGGGGATGCGAGTACGACCGAGCGGCTCATCGACGGTTTGCTGACAGCAACAAAGGAGCGTGCCGCATGATCGCTGCCATTGATGCCCATCATCACATCTGGCGTCAAACCGATCTGCCCTGGCTGATGGGGCCGATGCTGCCTCGCATTTTCGGGCCATACGAGCCAATCCGGCGCGACTATTCGATTTGTGAGTACCTTGCCGATCTGAAGGATCTCGCAATCGTACGATCCGTCTATGTGCAGGCGAATTGGGCGCCGGACCGGTCTGAAGACGAGGTCGCCTGGATACAGACCACCGCGAATGAGACCGGCTGGCCGCACGGGATTGTCGCCTACGCCAATTTTCTGGCCGATGATGTCCGACCCGAGCTCGATCGCCTCAAGAAATATCCGTTGATGCGCGGGGTCCGCATGCAACTCCATTGGCACCAGAACCCTCAATACCGCTTCGCGGCCCGTCCCGATCTCGCTACCGACCCGACGTTCCAGCGAAACGTAGGTCATCTTGCCGAGTATGATTGGGCGTTCGATCTGCAGGTGTTCGCCGATCAAATGCCTGACGCCGCGGACCTTGCCTCCGCCTGCTCGGGTGTCACCTTCGTGCTTCAACACGCAGGTATGCCCGAGGACTTGACCCTCGGCGGCTACGCAGCCTGGCGGGCAGGTATGGAGCGCCTGGCACTTTGCCCCAACGTTGTCGCAAAGCTCTCGGGCTTGGGCACCTTCATTCATCGCAATGATGCCGCGCATATCCTGCGCATCGTGAAAGAGACGCTCGAACTCTTTGGTCCCGGTCGTTGCCTGTTTGGCTCGAATTTTCCGATCGAGAAACTGTGGACCGACTACGCCACCCTCCTTGGCAGCTACCGGTCTGCAATCAAATCGCTCTCGGCCGGCGATCAGCGTGCCGTCCTCCACGACACCGCCGCCAACGTCTATCGCATCAACTGATTTTACTCGAACGGAGATGAACCTCATGGCCCTTGAAATCAAAATTCTCGACTACGGCGATATCGAACTCGAGTCGAGCTTTCTCGTTCTCGGACGCGATTGCGGGCGAAGCCGCCGCGTTCCCGTTTACGGCTTCCTGATTCTAGGTGGTCCCTGGCCGATGGTGGTCGATACCGGCTACCGGTCGAATCAGATCATGGAGACGCTGGGCATGCGCGGCCTCCAGTTCCATGAGAACATGATCGAAAACCAGCTCAAGAAGCATGGCGTGCGCATGCAGGATGCGCGCTACGTCATGCATACGCATCTTCACATCGACCATGCCGGCAAGGATGATCTATTCCCGATGAATACGTCGGTGGTCGTCAACCGACGCGAATTGGAATATTCCGTTTCAGGCTTGATGCATCCCCAGTATCCGCAACCCGACATCAAGCATCTCATCGATCGCCTCCATACCAGGAACGCGTTGCGATTTCTGGATCTGGAAATCACCGGCGCTGTTGAAATATGTCCAGGAGTTTACTGTGAAGTCGCCGGCGCGCACACGGAAGGCTCGATGAACGTTCACGTCGACACCGCCGAAGGCCGTGCGACCATCTGCGGTGACGTAATTTACGACTTCAACGACCAGATCGTGGCGCCGTTCAACGAGATCAGCGATATGGAGCCGCGAGTCACCGGAAATCATGGCACGACGAAGAGACAGGAGAAGGCGGCGATCAAGAAGCTCCTGAACTCGTCCAAATTCCTGCTTCCAATCCACGACAAGCCGGCCAAGATCGACGCGGGGCAGGTTGTTGCGCGCATGGATATGGCTGTGCCCGGGCCTTCGACTCAGACACTCCCCGTTCGCAATTGGTTTGCGGTCTAACGGGCAGTTTGCAGGACGGAAATCCAATGACGCATACCGTAATCAGGCCGGACTTTGAACAATTGATCGATGTTTGGGCGCCGGTTGCCCAGATCGGAACGGGTTTTACGTTCACCGAGGGGCCCATTTGGCATCCTCGCGATCATTATCTGCTTTTTTCGGATATGCCGGCTGATGTCCGCCGTCGCTGGGATACGAAGCGCGGCGTGCAGGAGACGATGCGTCCGTCCAATAAATGCAACGGTATGACCTACGACGCCGATCTCAATCTGTTGGTTTGCGAACACGCGACCTCGACGGTCGTTCGCGAATTTCCGGACGGCCGACGCGAGACGCTCGCGTCGCACTTCAATGGCGTGGAGCTCAACAGTCCGAACGATCTGTGCGTCAAGTCCGATGGAGCGATCTATTTTTCGGATCCCTGGTACGGCCGCATGCCGGGCTATGGCGTCGAACGCCCGCGTTTATTGGGTTTCCAGGGGGTCTTTCGGATCCCTCCCGCTGGTGGCCCGGTCCGACTTGTTGTCGACCGCGGATTGTTCGCGCAACCCAATGGCCTCTGCTTTTCGCCCGACGAGTCACGCCTCTATGTCAATGACACCGAGAATGCCGAGATCCGCGTCTTCGATGTGAGGGCGGATGGAACGCTCTCAGGCGGCCGCCTGTTTGCGAGCGGAATCAAGTCGCAGGATGAGCCGGGCGTTCCCGACGGCATGAAGTGCGATCGTCTCGGTAATGTCTGGGTGACGGCGCCGGGTGGAATCTGGGTCTACGCGCCGTCCGGCGATCTCATCGGCAAGGTGCGCATTCCGGAACTCGCGGCCAATCTACACTGGGGTGGCGACAATTTCGAAACGCTTTTCATCGCGGCGACGCACTCCGTCTACAGCGTGAAGACGCGCGTGGGTGGTCGGCTGGAACCGTTCATGCTCGTGCAAGGCAAGGGAGATATGGTCGCGACTTCCACCCCTGCCGTTTTGGAGCAGCCGCCGGCCGCGTCGCCGCCAGCCGCGGCAAGCGAAGGTGCTTCCGATCATCAATTGATTCTCGATATTGCGAGGTGCGCCCTGATCATCATGGACATGCAGAACGATGTCATGATGGACGGAGGCGCATTTGCCTCAACCGGTGCCGCCCAGCATTGCCGCGAGCAAAATGCGGTCGAGAACGCCCGCCGGCTCGCGGAAGCTGCTCGTGCACGCGGGGTCATGGTGATTCACGTCTGGAACATCGTCGAGCCGGGCGGCATCGGCTCGCCATTGAATGCACCGTTGTTCGAAGGCGTAGCCGACGCCAATGCTCTGATTAGAGGAAGCTGGGGTGCTGCGCCCGCGCCCGGTCTCGAGCCAGAGCACGGAGACATTCTCGTCGAGAAGTCACGCATGAGCGCATGGGAAGGGACCCGCCTGGAAACGGTCCTCAGGAGCGGCAATCGTGACACGATCATCGTCACGGGCGCATGGACCAATATGTCGGTCGAGCACACCTCGCGTACCGGTGCCGACAAGGGTTACGTCATTATCGTAGCCGAAGACGCCTGTTCGACGATGAATGCCGACTGGCACAACGCCTCGATCAACTACGCGCTGACCAACGTCGCCGCAATTGTCAAAGCTGATGACGTGATCCACGCATGGAATCCGGTGGGACGCTAGAGAAAGACAACTCTTCGCGCCACAACCGCGACAGTAACTCAGCCGAAGAAGGGGTCGAAAGGGACGCTTCGCTCATGGAGAGCGAAGCGCAGTTGGCTCGGAGAGGAGGAGCCCATGGCCAATGTCGCGCAGATCGAGAGCTGTTTCAGCAGCACTTGTTTTCGAAGGCGCGACGTCGAGCGTGCCGATGGCACAGATCCTTCAGAAGATGGCGTAATCGGGAATGCGCTAACTCAACCTAGCTGCTGGTCATTCCTTCATCTTCAAGGCGGCGCCATCGAAGGTCGTAACCATGGCCTGCATCAGGCCATCCTTCGTAATGTAGGCATCTGAACCTTTGTAGGGTTCGACGAGGAACGGAGCCGACGCGATCCAGTGAGTGGCGAACGTGCCGCCAATCAGGGTGCTCTGAACCACCTTGAAATTGAGTCCGTTCAGGCCACCATCCTTTTGATCCTTGCAGAACCCTGCAAACAGTTCCCCGATGGCCTTTCGGCCGGTGACGATTGTGCCGTTCAGGAGATGGATCTGCGCATCGTCAGGGTATTGGGCAACGATGCGATTCCAATCGCACTTGTTCAGAGCGTCCATATGCTCGTCCAGAACGGCCTGAGGCGTCGGCTGGGTCTTGAGATTCGGCAGCTGCAATTCGGCAGCCAGAGCATGCGGGGCCGCCAACAGCGTGGCCAAGATGGCCATAATACAACGATACTTCCAAATCTGCTGCATATTGCCTCTCCCTAACTATGGCCGGCCGGAAGGCTTCCTGCCACCAAGCCGTTGCTCGGTATTGTTACCGGCAGATTCGAGTGCTGAGAACGCGTGGGGCCCCAGCGACGTTGCATCTAGTCTTAAAATGCGACTGCCGCGAGGTCGGCGTTCTAGATCTCCATGCCGGACTGCAAGAACTCCGTTGCCGTCGCGAGCGCGCATGGATGCCGCTCTCTCCTGCCGACTCGCGCGCAAGACGGTACCTCTAACTCGTTGACATGATTGCTTCGAAAACGGTTTCCTAAACCGTCGGTCGCATGTTCGAGTCATGCCGGGTCGCCAGCCGGTCCGAGCGCTGCCGATCGCCTTGCGCGCCGCTACGTACGATCATGGCGGCGCATTTCCATTGCGACCATCAGCGCCAGTCCTGCGGCGGTCGCTGCCGCCATCACTCCGCACATGGCCGCGACGCTGCCCGCCGTTTCGACCACTCGCTTCCATTTCGACGTTTCTGCGGCGAGGTGCGCCGCCAGCTCCTCGGAGCTGGATCCGACAATGCGTCCGGATACGAGTGTCATCCTCTTCTCTGTACCTCGGGATCGACGAGGACCTTGCGCAAGTCGGCGGAAAGCTGCGCCGTGATTGCGGATGGCACTTTGGCCGAAGTGAAGAATGCCCACCAATTGCCCATTTCGTAGTCGGGTACGCCGGCTTCGGCGACGGTCGGCACGTCAGGCAGTGTTGCCAGGCGGACCTTGGTGGTAACCGCAATCGCGCGGACCGTCTTGGCCTCGGTCTGCGGGAATGCCGTCGATGCGTTGTCGAACATGACGTCCGTGCGGCCGGCGATGAGGTCGGTGAGTGCCGGATTGCTGCCGCGGTACGCGACGTGCGCAAGATCAACCTTGGCCTGCTGCTTGAAGAGTTCGGCCGCGAGGGGCTCAATACGCGGAATGAGCGGTTATGGAACGACCGCTTTTGGTGCAAGCTGACGTTTGCGGTCTCGCTCTTCGTGGCTCGGCAGTCGGAGATTGGTACAATTGGCCCTGGCTTACTGTGGGGTATCCAGCAGAGCCTTCAAAGGTAGGGCGTTTTTCACGATTGGGGATTTCAGCACGATGTAGCTGAAATACTTTTCGATCCCGATATTGCGTTCGAGCAGGTTTTCCATTCGCTCTTGATAGTGGTTGATGCTGCGGCTCACGAAGCGCAGCAGATAATCGTATCCGCCGCTGACGAGGTGACATTCCAACAGTTCCTCGACGTTGCGCAGATTGGCTTCAAATTTGACGAAATCCTCCTTGCGATGATCGACCAGAGTGATTTCTGTGAAAACAGTTATGCTTTCGGTGAGCTTCCCGAGGTTAACTTGCGCGCCGTAGCCCGTGATGTAACCGCTGGCTTCGAGACGCTTTACACGCTGCAAGCACGGGCTCGCCGAAAGTCCTACTGCATCCGCCAGATTAGCATTCGTCATCCTCCCGTCCTTCTGCAACTGGACGAGGATATTCAGGTCGATCCGGTCAAGCTTCTGGATGCCGTTCAATCAATCAGCTCCATACGTCCGGTGGCCCCCCTGCAGGATCAGCCAGCATCGGGCAGGCGGCGTCGTGCACCAATACAGGGCCCGGATCGGCCGGCTGCGCTGACGCGGCCTTCGCGCCGGCTGAAATCTGTGACGGTTCGGCCGAACCTCAAAGAGCTTCATTATACAATCCGCAGCTTGTCTATGCGAACGCCGAACACTTAAGTGTCCGGCGTTTGCATGGCTCGCCGTGGTCAGGCAACCGCCTGCACGCTTTCGGCAGACAGCGCCGCGTCGATGATTGCGAGCGCCTTGTCCAGGCTCTCGTCCGAAACGATCAGCGGGGCCAGGAAGCGGATCACGTTGCGGTGGACGCCGCATTTGATGACCAGCAGCCCGCGCTCCCGGGCTGCGTCGATCACGTGCTGTGTGTGGGTAGGGTCGGGCGTTTTGGTCTTGCGATCCGTAACCAGCTCGATCGCCTGCATGAAACCCAGTCCACGCACGTCTCCGATGATCGAGTGCTTTCGTGCCAGTTCGCGAAGGCCCGCTTCCAGTTTCTGGCCGAGATGTTCGGCGCGATCGAGCAGGCCGTCCTGCTCGAAGGCGTCCAGAACCGCAAGCGCCGCGGCGCATCCAAGGGCGTTGCCGCCATAGGTGCCGCCGAGGCCGCCGGGCAGCGGTGCGTCCATGATCTCGGCCCGGCCGACCACGCCGGATAGCGGCAACCCGCCGGCGAGACTCTTGGCGACGGTTACGAGATCGGGCTGGATACCGCCGTGCTCGAAAGCAAAGAGCTTGCCGGTCCGTCCGAAGCCGGTCTGGATCTCATCTGCGATGAGCACGATGCCATGCCGCCTGGTGATCTCGCGCAGCGCCCTGAGGAACTGCGGCGGGGCGGGGAGGAAACCTCCGTCGCCCTGAACCGGCTCGATGATGATCGCAGCGACGCGTTCCGGAGCGATGTCGGTCGCGAAGACCTCCTCCAGTGCCTCAAGCGCACGCTCGGTCGTCATGCCGCGATAAGCATCGGGAAACGGCGTATGGTAGATTTCGGAGGAAAACGGACCAAAGTTCTGCTTGTAAGGCTGGCTCATGCCGGTGAGGCTAACGCCAAGCATCGTTCGGCCGTGAAAACCGCCTCTGAACGCGATCACTGCGGAGCGGTTAGTATGGGCACGGGCGATCTTGATAGCATTCTCTACGGCCTCGGCTCCCGAGGTCAGGAAGATGCTCTTGTAGGCGACGCCCTTGCCAACCAAGGCGTTCAGCTTTTCGGCGAGCGCGAGATACGGCTGGTATGCCGCGACCTGGAAGGCCATGTGTGTGACGTGCTTGAGTTGCTTCTCCACCGCGGCCACGACCCGAGGGTGGTTGTGTCCGACGTTGAGAACTCCGATGCCGGCGACGAAGTCGAGATACTGCTTGCCCTCCACGTCCCAGACGTATGCGCCTTCGGCGCGGGCGACCGTGATCGGATGGGCGGTGAGGACGCCGCGCGGGATGTTGGCGTTGCGCAGTGCGGCGAGCTCGGCGGCGGTGCTGTGATCGGCTGACATGGCTAGGATCCCTTCCTGATGTATTGGCCTCGCCACCGGCGCTGGCCTTTGCCGGGATCGTATCCTCGTTCCTTCGCTCAAATTGCCGAAGACGACGGCGAAACAGCAGGCTCTATCGTCATCGGAGCGCTAAACCGCAGACGATACTGGCTAGGTCGGGAGAAGGGGCGCGCCTGCATGCGGCGCTCGTTGCTAGAAGATCGGCTCTCCGACCGAGACTTCGCTGCGCGGGCCGAGAACAATCACATTGCCTGCGGAATCCTTCGCGCCGAGAATGAGCAGTTCGGACGTAAACCCAGCAATGTTCTTGGTCCCCAGATTGCACACGCACACGACAAGCGAGCCGACCAGCGCTTGCGGCTCGTAGTTCGTGATCTGTGCGCTCGACCACATGATCCGATCGGCTTCCACGTCGACGCCTACCTTGTAGGACGGGTTGCGGCCCCGGGGAAACGGCTGGACCTCGACGACTTTACCTATCCGGATGTCGAGGCGGGCGAAATCGTCGTAGGTGGCCTGGGCCTTCAGTTGAGTCATATCGCGGACCTCGGTCGGTAGGGGCTTGCGTTTCCACACCATTAGAACACGCGGTCGCAGCAGGACATTCCGTAAGAGACGCCTTAGCTGTCAATCGGCGTTCAAATTTGACCCCGGATCGGCGTCCAATTTTGACCCCTTTGAGCGGCGGGTTTTGACGGTAGCGTTCGCCTCGTCGGAGCTGGCCGGGGTTGCGGAGACGTGGCGAGCGCGGGTTGCGTGATCGTCGTCGCGGCTTTTGAAGCGCCAACTGTCGTTGCCGGTTTCCACGATGTCGCAATGGTGAGTCAGGCGGTCGAGCAGCGCGGTGGTCATCTTGGCGTCGCCGAACACGCTGGGCCATTCACCGAAGGCAAGATTGGTGGTGACGACGATGGACGTGCGCTCGTAGAGCCGGCTGACGAGATGGAACAGCAGCTGGCCGCCGGATTGAGCGAACGGCAGGTAGCCGAGTTCGTCGAGGACGATGAAGTCCATCCGGGTCAGATGCTCGGCGATACGACCCTGCCGTCCATTGCGGGTCTCGATCTCCAGGCGGTTGACGAGGTCGACCACGTTGTAGAACCGGCCGCGGGCACCAGATCGGATGCAGCTTCTGGCGATTGCAATGGCCATATGTGTTTTGCCGGTGCCGGTACCGCCGACCAGGACGGCATTACGTTGCTGGGCGATGAAGCCGCCGCCGGCGAGATCATTGACCAGCGTCTGGTTGATGGGTGTGCCTTCAAACTGGAAGTCCTCAAGATCCTTGGCAAGCGGCAGTTTGGCGATGGTGAGCTGGTACTTGATCGAGCGGGCCTGCTTCTCGTTGATCTCGGCGTTGAGCAGATCGCCAACAATGCGTTGAGGTTCGTGCTGGCGTTTGACAGCGGTCGCCATGATCTCGTCGAAGGCGGCCTTCATGCCGTAGAGCTTGAGCTCGCCCATGAGGTCGAACAGTTGAGTACGTTCCATCAGATGGTCCTCCTGAGGTTGTCGTAACGGGCACAGTCGGCGATCGGGGCATGGCGCAATGTCAGCGCAGCCGGTGTGAGGATGTTGGCCGGCGGCGCAGGATCACGCTGGCGGGCCGGGATGTTGAGCACGACATCGGCGGAATGAACGCCGTGAGCGATCGCCTCGGCGCAGGCTGCTTCGACGGCCGGCAAGCCGTCGGTCAGAACCGCGTTGAGGATGTCGACCATCTGACGATTGCCATCGTCGGCACTGGCGAGCTTGCGCCGTACACGTTCGATCGCGGCCGGCAGCACCCAGTCCTTGAAGGGAGCGCCGTTGCGCAAGGCACCGGGTTTGCGAGCCAGCACCGGCACGTAATGCCAGGGATCGTAGACGGTATCGCCGCGGCCGAACGAGCGAGCATGCTCGGCAACGATGCGCCCGTCCTGGCGGATCACAATGCGGTCGGCGTAGGCGTGAACCTCGACAGGCCGCCCGACAGCGCTGGCCGTGACCGAGTATTTATTGTTGTCGAACCGCACCAGACAGGTCTTCGAGACCGATGCCGGCACCGCGTGGAATCCGTCGAACCGGCCGGCATAGGGAACGAGCTTCGGTCGCTCGGCTTCGAACACCTCCCAGACCGTCTGTTCGGCCAGTTCTGGATGCCGGTGCGCCTTGGCGTAGGCGATGCACTTGTCCAACAGCCACGCGTTCAACTCGTCGAGGGTTTTGAACCGCAGCCGCGGCGTGAAGAAGCGTTCACGGACAAGCCCAACCTGGTTCTCGACCTGGCCCTTCTCCCAGCCCGACGCTGGCGTGCAGGCAACCGGATCGACCAGGTAGTGGCTGCACATCTGCATGAAGCGGCGATTGTAGAGACGCCCTTTGCCAACGAAGATCGTCTCCACCGCGGTCTTCATGTTATCGTAGATGCCGCGCACGCAGGTGCCCTTGAACAGAGCGAATGCCCTGTCGTGGGCGTCGAACACCATCTCCTGTGTCTCGCGCGGATAGCACCGCACAAACAGCATCCGGCTGTGACAGAGCCGGACATGGGCGGCCTTCACGATCACCGTTACGCCATTGAGCAGGACGACTTCATGGCTCCAGTCGAACTGATAGGCTTCTCCCGGCGCAAAGCTCAGCGGGACGTAGGCCGCAGCCGTGGATTCCCCGCGCTCCTTGCTCCACCGTCGGGCGTAACGGCGCACGGCGTCGTAACCGCCGTCATAGCCGCGCCCGCGGAGCTCTTCGAAGATCCGGATCAATGTCAGTTGCTCGCGAGCGGATTTGGCAGCGTTCCCTGCCAGCAATCCGTCAAGTTCTGCTGCCCATCGTCCCAGCTTCGGCCGCGGTTGGACAACACGCTCGTACTCGAATGCGGTCTCGCCCGACCTCAGCACCTTCCGGACCGTGTTCCGCGACACCTTCAGGTCCCGGGCGATCTCCTTGATCGTCTTGCCCTTGATGAAGTGCTCGCGCCGTATCCGGGCAATTGTCTCCACGACCAGCATCCCCGACCACCTGCTTCATTACAAAGCAGGCAGCGCAACAGACCAACCTGTAGGGGGTCAATTTTGGACGCCGATCCCCCGGCTTAGGGGGTCAATATTGCAGGCCGAATGACAC
>Ga0307517_10000646_pt1 | contig 59723 bp, 55 predicted proteins | sample 23_EM_MG_FD_194515 | JGI IMG/M metagenome (GOLD analysis project Ga0307517, IMG submission 194515) | Populus trichocarpa ectomycorrhiza microbial communities from riparian zone in the Pacific Northwest, United States - 23_EM | ecosystem: Host-associated > Plants > Roots > Unclassified | place... | reverse complement strand
TGGGTCAACGAGGAAATGATGGAGACCAGGAGGTTTATGTGTCGCCCTCTGAGATGAATTTGCCGTATCATATCATGCGTGGCGCGATCCTTGAGTGCACCCTGAAGGGGACCGCTGAAGGCGAACTCTGAACCACCCGCCCACCCGTCTAGCACCAGGTCGAGCGGAGCAGCAACAGGATGACGATGCCGCTTATTCCAATCCTCCAATGTATTTCCCCAGAAGCCCCAGAGCTCCGGAGTGCGATATGCGACCTCGAACCAGTGGTGGCAAACGAGGAGGAAGTTGTAAGAGCCTTTTTGTAACCCGTCGAAGTGTGAGTCGGCCGATAGCGAACGACCTTCCCCCCGACCAACACTCCAAACGAAGATGTGTCCGAGGATTTCGGGAGGCACGCGCGTGGATATGTTCAACAACGAGTTCCGGGCCCGTTTGAGTTTGATTGTGTCTCCGTTGCCCTCCTCTATCTGCTTCTCCAAGACTCGTATTGAATCGATGTTGACCTCGTGGCCCATTCTGGTGTCCAAACGACATCAGAAGTCATGAAATTCTTCGGAGCATGTCAACCCACATCGATAGCAGTGCTTGCTCTTGATTTTTTGAGGCTGACAGTCCGCCACTGTGGATGCGGGGAGGCAGTGACATCGCGGTGTGGAAGAAGATGACGATGATCGAGGACGGATTTGAAACTGGGTCCTTGGAGGTATCGACTATGAACGTTCATGAACTTCCGCATCCCCCGAGCATGCTTTCGGAAACTAGTCCATTCTACTTTCGTCGGGATTCTCTTGAAAGTAAACCTCATTGACTGATTCACAAAACTCCCACCTTCTTCCTTTCAGACATCCGTCGGCCCGAACACTCGATTATATCCAATCTCCGATCACTATCACTCTCCAGACGTGCCGGACCACCCCATCGCCCCGTTTGGATCATTCACCCCTGCCTTGAAGCATCTCTCGCTGATGGCAATCCCTCTCTACCCCCCGTTCCTGCGTCTCAGGACCCTTGCGGACCTAACACTCCTCAACTACAGGTCAAATCTCCACTTAGACATCATCTTGGACTTTTTGGAGGAGAATCGTTCGCTCGAATGTGCAACCCTCAATATATCGTTGCACAGCATTCCCTCCGAAGCTCACGACGTTGGGCCATGACTGGGAACCAACTTTAGAGTCTCTCGATATGTTCCTACAACCCGATGGGTAGCAAGGCGCTGGTCTCCGGCATACCTCTCCAGAGGGGTGCACATCTGGAGATCACCCTCCATGAGATCACCCTCGATGGCCGGAACACAGGACTCGATGATGTTCTGTCCAGCGTTTCCGCGACTCACCTTTTGAACCTACAGTCGCCCACTTCTATTGAATATCATCCCGACAAAAGGAGCATTCGACTGTTCGACCCAAATGGAAGTTTCTCATTTTCCTGCCCCTCTGGAACAGGGATCCCCTTCGCAGAGTTCCCTCTGTTCCCTCTCGCTAACATTCGAGAGTTCCGCCTCATACGCCGCGCGTCGGAATTGGGGGAATCCCCCATCAACCCCATCACTATCCATACCTCACCCCCCCCCCGCCGCCCTCGAGACACTCGCCATTGAGCGAGAAATCGATGTGCCACACCTCCTCTCCCCTTTGTTCTCAAACCCATCCTCTTCTCCCTCATTAAAAACCCTCGCATTCTTAGATTGCAACCTCGATAAAGGTTTCATGGAAGCACTGACTCCAACCGCAAGAACGCCACTTCGGCATGGTTGCATCGGGTCGTCATCGTCAACTTGAAAGGAAACCTTCCGCGTGTCGCCACGATCGATGTACTTGGGGAAAATGTGTCGGTAGTTAATGCTCAGATAGGCAAGAGGCTACCGACGGACCTGGTCTGAGGCGATGGTTGGGGTAGGCAGGTAGCTCCTGAAATTCTCCTATGTGCCACCTAAAGACGCAAACATCGATTCCTTTGCACGGATATCACTACTATAAAAGGTTTGTCAGGTCGTACTTACATGACAAAATTCACACGAGCCATGGCGGGGCCAGAGACTCTGGGGAGAATAAAAGGCGTGCCGGACTTTCATTGCGGACGTAAATGTACATAAGGCCACTGTTATTAATGTATACTTCGTGGGTTTACTATTTGAGATGGCAGCGCAGAAGAACACTCGACGCCGCAATAGACGCTATGGGGACAATGGGCCTGAGTGAGGAACCCGTCTCGTTGGTCGCCCCCAAATGGTTGGGATACGCGAGCACGCTATATCAAGTGGAACGAGGGTGGCTCTCGCTTCCGTGCCTGTGGTCACCACCAATGCAGGGTTTCTTGCGTGATAATCTGGTGAGATCGATAACGCAGGCCGGAACCAACCCACTCACTGTTACCCCAGAACATAACAGTCCGGCACCAACTAAGCGAGCGAAGCGCCCTATTCAAGGCGAGTCGCTGCTCGCTGCTAAATGGCGACGACTTGATGGTGGCGCGAATGTCGACCTGCATGAAGTGCGGGAAGACGTCTTGTCGACAGAAGAGGTCATTAAGGTAAGCCCAACAACTTGTGTCGAATGCGTTGGCACTTGGGTAGTAGTATATGATAGTGAGTTCCTTCAACCGAGTGACAGTTGGGAAGTCCTTGAATGCGTCATGCCAAAAGGCACGGCTTGTTCTGCGGTACAATGGTCCGATGGTCAACGACTCCAACGGCCACTTCCTTATCATTGGGTTGAGGAATGCTTGAACGAGACGTGAAAAACTTAGTGTGGGGTAAAAAGTCGTTGGGGATTTCACACGTACCTTGGAATCCACCCGGTTCTGTGCATGCCAATTGAAAATGCTGGATAGGGGATGTTGAGGTGGCCATCGCGACGCGCCGAGCCTGCCCAGCAGATCCAACACAGCATGTCAAGGCGGAGAGCTGCGAAACATCCAATGCCGCGTCCCCAACTAAGGATGAAACATCGACAATCCGCCGATTCGACGAGGCAGAGGTGAGTTCGAGGATGTTGAGGGACAGTTTGTGTTCGGGCAACCCGGAGAACAGGTTTTCGGCTGAATTTTCACTGCTGGTAACGCAATCCCGGATGTAAAGTGAATTGCAGCGGGGAAACGCGCGAATGAAAGAGATCATGTCGGCGTAAGAGTGGAATCGGCATCCGTACAATCCTAGGTCGTCGACTGTGGAGCTCAGTGCGATGACTACATCTTGAATCTTTTCCCTTTGACTGGACCCGATTGAGGGAAATGGCACGTTCGAAAGCCAGAGACAGGTCAAGGTCTGACGTCGGGCGAAGATTCCAAGGATGGTGAGCTGCTCCTCCAAATAGTCCTTGGGGTTCGAGCTCTTGCTCGTGACGCCGAGATCCAATGAGCTGACGTGCTGGAAAGCTGAATGGGTGGTGAGGAACTCCATACACTGCTTGATGCGGGGTACATGGTTGACTGTGATATGTCGGCCGATGAAGGATAACGCGGGGCGGGAGAATTCGCGCGAAGCCAGTGAACACGCGCGTAGGGTGGCTTTGTCGTCCTTAAGCAACTCGACGATAATATGGGTTATCTCGGGCGGGAGAATTCGCCAACGAGATGGTGTACTGTTGGTACTTTGACAAAGTCGTTTCAGCGTACAAAGAGGCAAGAGGGTTGAGACGTACTCTGGAGCAGTGCGCCCCTTGGTCTTCCTCTTCTTCGAAATCGCTTTCACCATGATGGGGGATTGGTGGTGGGCGCTGGGGGCTCAATGTCCTCAGCAAAAGATCCACCCAAGCGTTTTGGGGAATCAGGGGTTTCGGATGGGTTTGAGTTTTCGACTGCGATGCTTATTCCCGACTTTGGAGGAAGAATGATAAAGGGTGGCTCGTAACTGAAGTTGAAGACGCGGGGTGCCGGCGTCCTGCGATGTTGAGTCAACTTTCGGGTCACGTTGCCTTCCCCAATAGACGGTCGCAGAATTTCGGGTGTCCATTTCTGTCTGTCCCGTGAACGAGCACCTATTCGATGAAGTACGGACGCGAGTCCTTCCAAAGTCATCAGCAACATGGTAATTTTCTTTTCTGGTCAAAAATAAGAGAAAAGTCGCAACTTCTTGAAGTTATGTCCTCAACTTATACAAGTTGCGCATGAGAGCTTGTAGATGCACCAGAAAAGTCCGAAATAAGTTGATTTAAAGTAATGACAGTGATGTGGTATGCCGATTACCATTTCTTACTACCCCCTATCGTGAACCAGCTTTCTCCCGCCATGGATCCAGCATATGCGGACAAGAGTGAGTGGCGTCCGTCGTTACGAGTGCTGAGTGTTTCCCGCAGAGATCGCCGACCTGAGCGAGGAGGAGCTCATTCGCCTCGGGTTCCTGGGTGAAGGTGAGCTTATTCGTCGTTACACACGTCCATCTCTCACTCATTATTGCCCGTCCATCTTGTAGGTGTTGCTCCTGGTATCCAGGATCTCGTCAAGAAGGCGAAGGCCAACCCCAAGTACCTAGGCTGTAAGTCTTCTATCTTTTCTGCGCCTTTCATTTTCCACGTACTCACATCTTCTTGCGTTTCAGCCGTCACCTGTTTCATGGCAGACTGTCTCACTCGCGTCTACCAGGCTGAGCCTACTGCACAAGACGGTACTAAACTGCCCGCTTCTCCTACCTCGCCCACGTCTCCCGCCCTCAGCGATACCGAGACCCTCTGGTCGGAGCTAAGCAGCAACTCGGACGCCCTCACCGTCGTAGCCCCCGATATGGTCTCGATAAACGAGATGCACTTCTACTACCACGACGTCGGGGATCTCCAGCTCATGTGGCGTTCGGACCTCGAGACGAATCCCTTCCCCATCCCCGAGCCTGGCACCCGTTTCTTCAAGATCCCGACCAAAACTGCCCATGGCGTCTTCGACACGAAGCTCAACGAGGTGTGGGACGACGTCGCGCCTCAGATCATCGCGTCGATGAAGGTCAGCGGTCTCCAGTACTCGGCGCTGACGACGGTTCGCTTCTCGACCGTCGAGGACGGCAAGGAGCCAACTCTCGGCCCCGTCGTCGTGTGGATCGCTGTTCGTCCCAACACCGCCAAGCCTAGGGACGTTTGCGACGCGACGCCAGACATCCTCCAGATCCTCGCGAAGTTCAATATCACCGACGTCGTCGTCCAGTGGTACGAGGGGTCAGTCGTCAGGTTGGATGGCCCGCCTCTGATGAGCGTCGTCAAGAACAGCAACGCCAAGTTCGGCCTCAACACCCCGTTCAACACCGGCTCGGGCATCCCCATCGCCAGGCAGTCCGACGACGCCCAGGGCACCCTTACGCCCCTATTCAAGGAGGTGCAGACGAGCAGCGGCGATCCCAGCAACAGAGTCCTCGCCCTCACGAACAAACATGTTGCCTCCCTCGACATCACCACCGACTACGAGCTCGATGGGGCCGACCCTCAGCACATCCTCATGTGTGGTGAGCGTCGTCTCGATGTGACTGAGCGATCATGACTGGGGACACCCGGCGACGTACCAAATATCTCTCCGCAACTGCATCGTGTGCTCTGGTCCTGATTGATGGCTTGGACATCGAACTCGACCCCATTCAAATCGGCCCCGCCTCGAATGCATACTGGCTAATCGCATGTCATGAGATGCAAAACACGTAGAGATGACATCAACGGACGCAGGGCCATAGAGAACCGGTCGAGAAGCGAACTTGAAACCTTGTCATATTGTACAGCGACGTTAAACCGTCATCGAACTGTTCGTCCATAGAAAGGATCACGGTGTCCGTGAAAAACGAAATTGTAACGAGAGAAAACGAAATGAAAAGAACCACTAAAATGGACATACTTATCGATAAGGCCACATGGAGTAGAAGTAATCTACGTAGTACCAGGTCGTTCGATGCACTAAAAAATAGGAAACACAGGGAGATTCAGAGGGAGGAACGGTAACACAATCTGCAACAGGGCGAGAGACGGAGAAACAGGGAGTAAGAACTAGTGGGTACATAAATATGATGTTTCCTTTGCTTGTCCATTCGCAAGAAGAAGCCTGAGAGTTGTGAGTAAGAGCTGACGGGGAGAGGAGGGCGGAGGGGCGGGAAAGGTGTGAACAGAAACAGAGAGTGGCATGGGGCAGATCGGAGAATGAAAGAGTATAAGGGTAGGAATGAAGGGGGATAGGGGGTGAAAGGGTAGACGTGATATCTGGACACGTCAGGAGGGAAAAGGGGGGGGGGGAGTGGAGATGAAATGACAGAAGGAACCTTTCGAAAACACAAGAAATTGATGGTAACCGTACATTAAACCCAAAGCCCAATAGCCCGGACCGAAAACCGAGTGTCTGTGTGTCAGCGAGGAGAGTCGATCGAACCAAGGTGGCAAAGTTAGGCGAAGAGGAAGCGGGGAGACGGAGAGAGGGTATTTCAGGGATTTCCAGCTCGGGTGATTGTCCACCGGATCCACTATATTTGTGAACTCCGCTGGACCTGCATCGACGACCTCTTCTGTTTCCTCAACACTCTCGCTCGGTGCGGTTCTTCGGGTGTCGGCCCCGGTTGTCCTGGTGTGTTCGTAGTCGCCGGATGGGTTTCGCTCTCTCCGCCCCTACATTCTAATGTCTCTCTTCTATTTGGAAGTGTTCGGCTCCGCCGTATGCTGCCTCCAACAGACTGCACAGGGCTCCCCGGGGCCTCGGCGACTGGTGAGAGGTCATTGCTCGGTATCCCTTCCGTCAAAGCACCATGCACTACAGGGTTGAAAACGTATTGAACATTCAGCTACGAAACTTGCGGTGGGAGGGGTGCAACGACTTACTGCCGTGCTTCTCGGTTGTAGTTCTCCTTCTCGTGATTCTCAGCGGCGGTACGTTGCCAACGACGTTCCACCCTCCACCATTTGCCTCCTCATCCGAAGTCAAGACCACTTCCGCTTCCTCGTCGCTCCCCACTAATCCAGCGCGTGTCGTGGGAGGTGGGGGAATGTCGAGCATGAACCAATCCTGGTGGGCAATCAGGAACTCCAACACCTCTTGACTGAGTCTATGTTCGTGCGGTTGCATTTCGTGATCGGGATGGGATATCACCGCCGGTCTGAATATCACGGCCAGATCTGTCGTTTTTACCACGCAGAATGACCAAATGGAGATGCAGAGACACATGTAATGGAGCGACAATGGAAACAAGGAAGATCAGTGCCACCGCGTCAAACTGGGGTGATGTAATCAGATGGACCACGCACTCGCAGGGGTCATTAGGTTCTTATCGCTCTTGCGCGCGAAAACGGAAAGAAGGTCGAGGAGGTACAAAAGCAAGTACTGGTTCGCTCGGGGCATCGACCGTATTAGTCGTTTATACGTTGCTATCACCTCTTCTTGATTATAGGGTTTTTTGGCTAAAGACGCGCACGATCGAACATGAGGTCATCGCAGATCAATTGTGGAGGACGATCATTGAGCGAGATTGCTCACCTATCGCGTTCCGGAACTGTTCGGGGTCAAAAGGTGGTGGGACCGTGAGGAAAACCAATCTGGAAACGACGCAGAAGGAGAGCTTACGTCGTGGTACATATTAAAGGGTATTACGGTTTCCTGTGGGGAAGGCATAGGATCAGGGACTGCGAGGTTGCAAGAGGGTAACTGTGGCAACGTACGGGCATTTGTGTGAGGTATCTTCGAAAGACACTCGCGACATCGTGGGGGGTGAAGACTTCGTCTTTCCAATTGAGATCTTTGCCATACTGTCATTTTAGGCGCGTGGTAATTCAGGGAGACGGCAATGTCAGTGTGGAGCGCCGGGGACTCACCCGTGGCGGAGACTCGAATTTAGCCTGGAGGTCCCTCATCCGTTTGTTACTACCGTTTATTCGAAACGTTCCCTCGATCTCGGTTGCTGTATTGTGCCATTTGTGAGATAAGGGGGATCAGACACGAGGTCGACGAGGCAACAAGGGGGAGGGGAGAATAGCGGGAGTTTGGGCGTGTGTGCGGACGTGAGGGGGTAAAACGCACCTTGCTCTTTTAGATAGAGACCCCTGGGATTACGTGGGGTGTTGGGCGTTAGCCGGGATAATGGCAGACGTCAGGGTGAAGGGTACGCACGACTTTGCAACGACTACGGGGATGTAACCCCAGACATAGAGCTCGCCGTTGGCGTTGGCAGTCGATATCTGGACGCTAGCGTATCTGAGACTCTCCTTGAGGGGTTTGCCAAAAACGACATTCTGTCCTGTGGGTGAGGGGCGTTGGGGGTGTAAACCTGTGGATGGTTAGCTACGGGAAACACCTACGATGTGGAAAGAGAGGAGATACTCACCTTTCCTCTCCCCAGTCTCCTTCTTTGTGAACTGTTTCCACCAGGCCTTGAGGTTGTTCTTGGCGTGAAGGCCGGCGGGAGACTGGGGTTGATAGTGATCGAAGGTGGGGGCGGCGGTCATCGTCGTCGCTGTCCTCGGGGGCGGAGGTTGTTCCGGGACAGGGACTGTGCTGGATCTTGAGGGAGACCTGAAGCGGCTGAAAGGGTTCGAGCGTGGTTTCGACGTCGCGGGAGTCGGATCTGGGGGAGATGGTGGGGACGTGCGTCGTCGTTTTGGGAACAAGAACCCGAGCGGGTCAGGGCGTCGGTTGGATTGGCGCGAGGCCAGCCTCTCTGATTTATCGGGGGTCGTTCCAGAGCTTTGGTAGGAATGCAGGAAACCGAAGGAAGTGAGGAGAGAGCTAAGCAGCGGGGGCGGGCAGTATCCAATTGTTGGCTTCTAAAGTACAAGCGTTCGCTACACAGCCACTCAAACGCATCCATGTCCTTTCCTCAAAAAACGCACCTCGCCCTTCTCGCCGTCGCCTCCGCTCTCCTCATCCTCAAGGCCGTGAAACGTGCTCCTAAGAAGCCCATCCTTCTCACGGACCTCAAGGATGTTCCGTCCAAAGTCGACGCTGACGGCTTCACCGGTCAACAGCTGTTTGACCCTGAGTACGACATCATCATTGTAGGAGGAGGCGAGTTTCCCTTGCTCTCTATCTATCTCGGCCCCTCAACCCCCTGCAGGAACCGCGGGCTGTGTTCTCGCCGCCCGTCTCTCCGAGGTACCTAACCTACGGGTTTTGCTGGTCGAATCTGGGGAAAGGTACTTTGGCTCACGCACTCCTTGATCGGCTGTCCAAACTTGAAGATAGCCGGCAACGGATCTCTTCCATGACACTGACGCCGCATGTAGCTCCGTCCATCTGAAGGGGGCTACAATTCCGGCAGCCTTTCATACACTGTTCAAGACAAAGCACGACTATGGGCTTAGCACGGTTGCGCAGCCAGACGCCGGCGGAACTAGTAGGTATTGGCCCCGAGGTGCGCTTTTTCGCCTGGCCGTTGAAACCACGCGCCTCACGTTCGTTGACCCGGTTTGACGGTGCTCTTGGCGACCAGCCCGGCTGCTGGGTGGATGTAAGTTGTGCCGCTTAATCAAACGTCTGGACCATCACCTTTCGGCTCATGAAAATCTGTCTGCCCATATCTGGCTTATCAGGTACCGCAATCAATGCTATGATGTCAGTCAACGAGGTTTCCTTTTGAGTCCCTCCTCGACGGCTGATCGGTGGTTTGGTCCAGCCTCCATCATGCTGCCCCCTCGGATTATGATGAATGGCCGAAATTCTTGGGAAAGACGAAAGAGAACTCAATTTGGTCCTACGAAGGTCTCAAAAAGTGATACCCTCGTGATCCGGTCAAGCGGTTTAAGCTAACGTGCGAGATCGACGCAGGTACTTCTTGAAATTCGAGACCTTCGTCCCCCACAAGGACCACCCAGGCGTCGACGTTTCCCAACGCGGATCTTCTGGGCCTATGAGAAGTAAGTTGGTACCTGGGTCATTTCGTTCGGGAGGTTCACGAACATTTAATTCCTAGCTGGGTACTTTGGACACAACTCTTATATCACACAACAGTTCATCCGTGCGTGTGAGACAGCCGGAATCCCTGCCTCCCCGGATCTCAATACGTCAGAGGGCACTATGGGCGTGACAAAGGTAATCGCAATTCATTGCCTCGACCAATGAAGGCTTAACTCGCGTTTTGCAGACAAGTTTTGTCAAGCCGTTTACCTCTTCAAGTAATGGCACTGACTCCCGCATTAGTCAACTTTACGGACCCGAAGGGGCGCCGAGTTACCGCAGAGAACTCCTATCTCACCCCTGAAGTGCTCAGGCGTCCGAATCTTAGGGTCATTATCTCCGCCACTGTCACCAAGGTGATCTTCGACAGGACCGGCGATCAGCCACGGGCTGTCGGAGTTGAATTTACATCCTCTCGTGGTGGTCCCAGACTCAGGGCTGGAGCTAGGAAGGAAGTCATCCTCTGGTGAGTTTCATCGCGTCGGCTCTCCATTGATAAAATTGATTTCACTCCTTAGTGCCGGAGCGATCCACACACCTCACGCAGGTAACCTTCTGCGTTCAGCGTCCTCAAGTCTGATATTGGTGTATAGATTCTGATGTTGTCTGGTATCGGGCCAGCTGCTCAGCTCGCCTTCAATGATGTACCTCCCCTGGTTGACCTTCCTGGGGTTGGAGAGCACTTGATGGATCACCCTGTTGTTGACGTGAACCTCCTCGACAAGAGTGGGCATAGTCTTGGGTGGATGCGGAAATCAAAAGGGATGAGTTTCAAGATCGCTTCCGCTACTTTCCAATGGTCCTGGAGGGGCACTGGGCCCTTGACCACCAACGTGAGCGATCGTATTATTCGAGATATCACCGGGGCTAACGGTCCGCATGCGTGTCATTCTTGCGACACAGCTCGCAGAGGGGATAGCGTTTGTCCGCGCGGACGACCCCAAACTATTCCCAAAACCTGAAGAGCCTCCTCTCGCAGAAGACTCGACTTCGGGTCCTGAGTGTCCAGACCTGGAACTCTTCGTGACCCCAACTGGATACAATACTTTCTCCCCCGACGCCTTCACGGAGCCGGCATTCGGGGTACATGCAGCTGCTCTACGACCAACGAGCTTGGGGACTGTGAGACTCAGGTCGAACGATCCGTTCGATGGTCCGGTGATTGATCCAAGGTTTGTTGGCTGTCCTGATGCCCGTCCGAGGCGTTGACGCTCGGCCGGCAGGTACCTGGCCACAAAACACGATGTGCAAGTGTTAGTAAAGGGAATCAAGGCACTCCTCCGGGTGACCCAAGCTGAGCCGCTGGCAAGCAAGGTGGTAGATAGGTCCGGAGATGACGACCCTACATTGGACCACCATCTCTATAAGGCCACAACAGAAGAGATCGAAGAGTTCGTGAGGCAGAGGGTGAACACGTTATACCATCCCACCTCCACCGCACGCATGGCGAGGAGGGAAGATGGGGGTGTCGTGGATGAAGAATTGAAGGTTTATGGTGTCCAGGGGTTGAGAGTCGTTGACGCTAGTATTTTCCCGACGTGAGTGGGTCCCCTTGAAGATACTGAGTGTGTCGTTGCTGATCATTGTGTAGGATCCCCGCTGGTCATACGGCTGGCCCTACTTTGGCTGTGGCGGAGAAGATGGCCGATTTGATCAAGGCTGATTACCTGAAGGTATAATCTTCTGGACCCGCTGGGTTCCTACTTCTTGTAGCTTGTACAACTAGCAACCAACACACTGGTGAAACCGAGCTAAAACAAAAGTGGAAAGGGACAAAGCTATGCCGAGTGGGTTTACTTGCACCGCTGTATGTCGCGCTGGCTGTCCCCGAAATGTACATATCAAGTAATTTCAACCACACTGTCCAAGCGACTTCCATCGCCTTCCGTCCCACTGCTTGTCCCCCTCTTCCCCTGCACCACCGACCGCCCTCTGAGAGTGGGATACGATATCGCCACGACCCCGGCTATCAGACCGCGTACCAGTAACCACACTACAGGGAAGTTGAAGGGCAAAGTTCAAAGATGCCGGCCAGACCGACATACTCCCCGATGACGCCTCACGATGACACTGGAAATGCTGAAAATCCTAATCTTCACCCAGATGAGAGCCTTGTGAGTGCGCTCTTGCAGACGATGCGTTTGGTGAAGTTGTGAGAAAGGAATAATTCTGACTTTGCGTTGTTCTTTTTTCGCTTGGCTGCGGGTTCTCGGTTGTACGCATACGTCTCTCGGCTTCCCGACCGCTTGCCGCCCCGTCTTGTCCCTGCCATAACCACGCTCTCCTCCCGACCATTTCCTCGGATTATATCCTCTTTAACTCTCTCTCTTTTTCGCCGCCGTCACACTCCCTCCCTTCTTCGCCAATTCTACCTCCGACGCTTCGGGACTTCCCCCTCGACCAAATACTCGACCGCAGTCCCCACATAACCCCGACGTCGGTTTCCATAACCACCAAGCAACCCTACCTGAACCAACCGTTTACACTCCTTCAAACACAAACTATTCAGGCATGCTGAACGACGGTCGCGACAGCAGCTACACCCACCTCGGTGGGACCCGGCACTCTTCGGCGTGGCTGGAGAAGCAGCAGTCCGGCAGTCGTAGGTCAAAGATCTTCGTATGTCCTTCCCCCGCCTCTGTTGCATTTGTTGTCCAGCGGAGTGGATCAGTTACTGGGGGGGAGCCTTGGCCCTTTGCCAAGGGCTTCGTTGTGTTCCAAGTTTGTGTACTGGGCGGACTGATCGATTCGTCCTATTCCCGTAGCTCATCGGTGCACTCGTTGGTCTCTTGGCACTCGTCGGCATCGGTGTCGGCGTCGGTGTATCGCTCTCCAACAAGAACAGGACCAGCTCGAGCGGAAATACCAACGGAACTTCAGGGAACAACACCAATAACCCTGTGCAGCAGGACGATCCAAACGACCCAAGCACTTTCAAGAGGGACGACAGGCTCAAACAATCCTTCTATGGGTTGGCTTATTCGCCCAACGGCGTCTTGTATCCTGAATGTGGTGCCACATTGCCGGAGGTTATCACCGATGTTCAGCTCATGTCTCAGCTTACCAAGGTGAGTCTTTGCAACCCATTCCACGATTCTCGGAGATCCCCAGGACTTCCCAGTCACAACGGGAAGCTGTTTCGGGCCGTTTAAGCTAACCTTTCTCGTGTGATCGCAGCGCATTCGGCTTTACGGCTCGGACTGCGACCTCTCACATCTCGTCCTCGAGGCCGTCAAGCAGACCAAGGTCGACCTGAAGGTCACCCTTGGTATCTACGTCAGCCCTATTGGTGACTACACTGCCTATGACAGGCAGAGGGCCGCCGTTGAAGACGTTCTAAAAACATATGGCACTGACCACATCGCTGGCATCACTGGTGAGTTGATTCGTGGTGTTACGATAGAGGAACGCTCAGACTTACCATCCTCGCTCGCAGTTGGTAACGAGGTACGCTTGCTTTGACGCTTTTACCCCTCAGGAATACAAACTGAATGCGCGGCCACTCCCCTGGTGCGACCTTTTTCTAGTTCATGCTCAAGTAAGTGAACTTGCATCCGAGCCAATTGTAAACCTCACTGATCGTACGTGGCGTTCGTCTCATCGCGCAGCTACCTCAATGGCCACAATGGGGGAAGCGATGCCAACAGCGCCGTCGGTAACGAAGGCGCTGATCTACTGATCGTCAACATAACCGATACGAGGAACCTCCTCAGCAGCCTTGGGTTGTCCATTCCCGTTGGAAACTCGGACGCCGGAAGTTACTTCAATACCAAAGTCATGCAGGCCATCAACTACGGCGTATGCTCGGGTTCACGGCCGTTTTACTGCGTTTGCTGATATCTATGTAACAGATGGCCAATGTTCACCCGTGGTTCGCCAATACCACTGTCCAAAATGGGCCACAATGGACGTGGAACTTCTTTGAGGAGACCAACGTTGCCGCTGCAAACGCCTTGTCAAACAAGCCAGAGATGTCGATCGCTGAGGTCGGCTGGCCAACGGTGGGAGATGCTTGCTTTCTGGTGGCGTACATTGGCGCTGACGCACGGTTGCATCCACAGGCTTCCAAGGATGAGGGTAACGCGAACAACGGAGCTTCGGCCGCAAGCGAAGAGAACCTCCAGATTTTCATTGACAACTTCGTGTGTCAATCGAACCAGAAGGGAATCAAGTATTTCTTCTTCGAGTTCTTCGATGAGAAGTGGAAGGATGAAAAGTTCGGTGGTGTCGAGGGACACTGGGGTCTATTCTACCAGAAGTGTGTATCTCGTGTTTGTCCAATCGCAAGCACTGATCGTTGCTCTACAGCAAAACCCTCAAGGCCATCACCATCCCTGACTGCCCGATTTAAAACCGGGACACTCCTGCACTCAGTGACGGCTTTGGCGGCGATGTTACCCACTCTTAGGTTTGGGGTTTCCTTTGTCGTCGTCGTTGATAGTTAGTTTCACCCATCATCACTTGCACCGGACTTGAGTGTGTTTTTACGGGGCTCTCTCCTCCCTTATCTATGCGTCTCGGCAATCGAACTTAGCTACGACGGCACCACTTCTCTTGCTCTTCGAGCCACATGGACTCTTGTGTTTTTCATCAACTACTGCCCTTTGCACCGTCCTCATCCTCTTCGCACCTGGACCCGCATTACTCCTTCCTCATAATCAATTCTTACCACTTGATGTCAGTCGGTTCGCGTATAAACCGTATCAGTCACGACCCTCTTCTATTTTCACAGCTCTCTCCCGGATCAGTATGGAGCGAGCGAAGAAATGTTGTGTAAATAGATGCATGCAATAGCCAATGAGAGCAGCTCCAGCATATTCTTATCACCTGAAACTGAAAAGTTTCCATTCACGAGATAAGTAACAGATTCAAACTTGAGGATAGGATCCTCATTTATTCGACGGGAAAATGCACCATTGCCCGCGGTGCGAGGAACGAAGGGACCGGCCCTGGGCAGCTCCGCCAATCCACCCCAGGCTAGACGCTTCGCTCGCCTCGCCGGGAGGATGGGTTTTCCGTGATGAAACGCACCAACCGTCGGCAACCCGCTCGCCAAACTTGATCGCGCCCAGAATTCCCACGCATTATTCAAATGACTCTCCACACAACTGTCCACGGGTCTCTAAACACTCCCTACACCCTGACTCGCCAAAGGTATGGGCATGGCCGTGGCCGCCAACCCACGTGGATGAGTTTAAACGTTGTTAGCCGCTCCAGGTGATGGACCCCTGATACTTTCAACAGTACAAACGCAACCAGACGCAATCCTTTTTGGCCCTTATCGTTCAAGCTCCGTAGCTTCGGTCGGGGAACGGTAGGACCACATCCTTTGAGCTGTGGGGCTTTTGTCTCCCAAAACGGGCAAACACCAACTCCTCGCATTTAACCACAACTGGTCTGTTCCCTCTTCGTTCATTGTTCGCCAGCTCTGGTTGTTGGCAATTGTCCTCTGTTAGTAACTGTGGCCTACTGCATGTGCGTTTATGTGTCCCCGCGAGTGGCTCGAGTGAGGTTCGGTCAGAAGGCCATCGTTCCCCTGCGCCTGGCGGGTCCGGCATGCGGTCGGCGGCCAAATCATGACCATTCTCTTTTCACAGCCGTCCGAAGATCCTTCGGGAGGTGAGTCCACCCGGCTTTGGGCAAACTCGCGCATTTTGACGTGTTGGGCTTTATCAACGCTCAGTTTGTAAATCTCTGCCTGCATAGACATATTCATTGTGTGGCAATGGAGTAATCGCGATCGTCAGGGAGGGCCCTCCTCAAGATGGAGGTAATTAAGTGCAAATTTTACTCACTCAACGTCAACCTCGACTGAGTTTGTCGAGTTTCCGCCGGTCGGTCGTTGGAGGTGGTAGTTTGGAGAACTGCCCATCCACAATTGGACGCCTATACGCATATGATACAGGATGGGGAATCTGAGGTACAGTCGCGAGTGTAATTCCGTATCCAGCGGAAAACGATGAAAACCTGACAGAAGTAGTATGACATGGGGATAGAGTGTGTGGCAACTAGTGGTATGCGCTGATCTTGTGTGCCCCAGGAACTAGACAACGGCGGACAGGTGTACGGTCAATGGTTCGGACACACCCTCCTTTCTCCGTCTCCGACTCAACCTCATCAGCACACTGTTCCGCATACTTCCACTTCCAGTCCACAATCCAGTCCACGACCCTTCTCCCCATCTCCTTCACTTGTTCCTGCCTCTTCCCCGTCTCTCCCTCCAGCCGTTTGATCTGTTTGGCTTCCCTCCCGCTATTCCAAGCTCTTTCAACTGCTGTGGCCCAATTACCTCCTTCGTAGTCTTCCCGGGATAGCTCCACACCAACCCCATCGCGTTCAAGGAGGAGGCGTAAACCGTGTTCTTCTATGAACAATGGCCGAGAGACATAGACGAAGGGTGTCTGAGAGTCGAGGGCTTCCGAGACGCTTCCGTATCCCTGCCAGGCGGCCGTGAGTCACGAGAGATGTGAATGTAATTGAGGGACCCACCAGTTTCCCGAGGAGCACATCGGCCACCGCAATTAGATCTGGCATGTACACGTCTTTCGGGGCGATGAAAAACCCTTCAGGGAGGTGTTCGGCACCCTCACCCTGTCCTTTCGACGCACCACACACCACAGCAATCCAGCCTTCAGGCAGGAGCCTTGGTATTTCCGTCAGTTCGGTGCTCGTATGGAGCGCATCCGTAGAATTTCTGAGTGGGTGGGAATGAGGGTGAGAAATGTATTCGGTCACGTTCTGGTCGATCTCTGGGGGAACACTTGATAATGGAGTTGGTGGGGTGGTGATTACCGTAGGGAGTGTTGGGGGTAAAAGTAGCGACCCGGCTGCTCCGAAACCCTGAGTGTATGATGTGGTGGGACTGAGGAGTTCAGATTTCCTCGCTGCACTTGGAGCGCCAGGTAACCAGAGGTGTTGATCCGTAGCGATCCTCTGCGAGTTGCTGCGCCTCAGGGGGACTGAGGCTTTGCGAGGTTTGGGATGAGCTGTGGTGTTCCTACGGGTAGGGCTGTTGGTGAAGTCGGCGAACACTGGCGTGGTGTTTAGTTTGAGTTTCCCTTTAGTCTTGCGTGGTGGCGGGGGCACGCCTTTGATGAGCACACCATCCGTGGTTGTGAGGTCTGCGGTCGATGTGTGTGGACAATCTGGACTACCGTCAGGTGTGACTAGTTTATGGCGTTCAATACGCCGGTGAGGGTGGCTTGGTGTACCTGGCCTACTCGGAGCCGGGCTGGAGGAACGACTCCGTGGAGCGTGAAAGATCTGACCGCCGAACGAGACGATCAGTATCCTGGTCTTGTCCGAGTCGTGCGCATGCTTCGGGATACCGATGGACGATAAAAACTGGGATCTGCCCTCCGAAGTATACGTACTGGGGTCAGGAGGGCGAACAAGCAGAGGAGATTGTATGATGGACCTGGGCGGTGCTGGTATTTTCGCCCGATCTTGGGAAACGAGGGGGAACGGTATCGAGGGGTGTAAGGGATAAGAAGATGGGTCTTTGAGAAGGTGATGCACGACTTCTGGGATAAACGATTGAGTAGAAACATCCACCCAGTCTGGAGAAGGCAATGATGGGTGTGTTGTGAAAGAGGGTATGGGGATCGCTCCGGGGAGTCTCAGTAGCAGATCGGCACAACGAAATCCGGCGTGAACCTGATCGACCAGCGGTAATAATTCCTCGGGGGGGATAGGTGTGTCTATTGGGAAGAGTGTGGTAGCACCGGGGGTGTCTAACATGTCGGGATGGAGGAGGGAAGGGGTGGTGTCCACAATCAAGGTGGACATGTAGCTGTACACGGAATCGAACGTGAAATTTGTGACAAGAATGGATGGGATCTGGGCTGCCTTAGCTGCAAGGCTGCGTTTTTAAAGTGTTTGTCACCGGTGTTTCGTATTGTTGAGAAGGGAGGTAAGACATACCACCCAAGGAACGCCGAGTCTGAGAGAACGCAATCGGCCCCGATGGATTTCAACCACTCGACTTCCCCGGCGACCTTGCTGTCTTTCGTCTCAAGAAAAGAGGATAGTACATCGATGCTTTTCTGGCGGTCAACGCGATAGCTACGCCGATGTGCTTAGTCCAACGAGAATATTCGTTCCAACGGTGGCACTCACGCTAATGGTTGGACGATTATAGGGTCTATCTCCGCGTACCGATAGATCGCACCGACTCTCGTGCATTGTGAGAAAATGTGCTTCGGTGCAGACGAAACGATGTGGATGACCGGTGTCGGATCGAGGGACAATAGAGCAGATGCGAAAGCGGATACCCTCGTTGCATGGCCATATCCTGAGACAACCTCTAGTGAGATATCATCGCAGGAGTAAGCAGCGGGTCTATCTGACCGTGTCCAGAGCAGTAGTATGCCAACCTGAGTTGCATGGTTGGACGAGAGAGAGGAGTTGGTTGAGAAGCGGTCAACCACCTGCTGGAGATCGGCAGCTGGCTTCGGCCACGCGCGATCGGTGCACCAGCGCGCACGTTAACCACTTGGGGTTGGATTCCAGCCTACGTTAACCTTGCTCTGAGCAACCTGCTGCGCAACGCACGTTGCACCCTCTCGCCTCCGTTTTCCACCTCATATCTCAGAGAATACGAACTTCAGGACGGATGTCAAGTCCTAGACCCGAAGACACTCGGAAGCATGTCCTGGGTCGACGACAGTCGAGGGCGAACGACGCTGAGGGAATGTCGCAAAATAACCTCGGAAAGGCTGTCGTACGTGGAGGTACTCCTGTGGTGTCAGGTTATCGTCGCTCAGTTGGAACGTGACTGAACGAATCGAACCCCCAGAGCGTTGGTGACTGCACAACACACACTGGGGGCGGAATACCGTTCTTCCGTGGCGCTTGTTCAGTCTGCGAAATATGATGCCCTTGCTCACTCGTTGCGGCCATTTGCTAACATATTGTTGTTCAAGTTCGTGCCCAACGTCAACCGCAAACTTTGTATCTTTCCACCTTTTGTTCTCATATCGTTCTCAGAAGGCACTGGGCTTCAGAATTTGTGCCGGAATTTCAAACCCGAAATCACTCGGAAGTGTCTCCTTGATCAATGATATGCCCGGCGCGCAACGCAATTGAAACCTTCACACCCGGGCGCTTTTCGTCCCACGCGGTCGATTCTTCATACGCGCTCCCTCGTCCTTGAGTACTCCAAGGATGTGATGTTTGATCCACTTCCACTCTGGAAGGAGGCTGTCAGCGATCACGAGCCGAATTGCAGAAGAGGCGCTACTTCCTCACCACTATCTTTCAGTGGACCTCCCTTGGCAAAGAGTGGATGGTCCTTGAACCGAGACGTATGTCTGGCGAGGTCTCGTTCATGTATCCGGAGGTCATCCATCCAGCTCTCTTCTGCTAATCTTCTTTTGATTCTTTGAGCGTGGATGGTCAGCGACACCTCGGGCGTGCAAGCACGTTGGACTCACTGGCCCGTCTAAGCTCTGCACCCTCTTGGTACCTCCTATCTTTTTGGTCTTCCTCAAAAGCCGAGTACCACCTACTATAAACTGAACCAGACTGACCGTAGAAGCATTAGGGAGAATTCCGGTGAGTGCCGGGGTGTACGTACACGGCGGGTTGCCTTCGTTGCCAAAGCTCTCTCGTTCACCCAATTGGCGTATGACTTCTCATCCCCCGCTTCCTTCTCCACGAATCCCTCGAAGTCCCCCTCAAGGAATATGAAATAGGCTCTGTATGGCTCAGGATATCTCGCTGGCACATCAATGAAGCTGAATGACAAGTAAGCGGATACCCGAAGGAAACTGTTTTATACTTAATGTTGCCGATACCGCGAGGAGGGGGGTAACGCACGCAGGAGATTCAGGTAAACAATCTTTACATGCCCTCGTCTTGAGTTCCCACATGACTCTGCGGACTCCATTCGCACCACAGAACTGAAGGATGGGAGTATGAGTCAAAGTAGGTGTGACGGAACGGGTGGACCGACACGACAATGTTTCTCTAATATGAGGCTTAGCCACCCTGGGAGGGTCATGTCTTCTGGGCATTCGGGCATCATGTGGCTTTCTCTTTTGGCTGCCGCATCCTACACCTTGAACATGGAGGTTCTCATAAGGTAACTCCTTGTGGCCTTATTCACTCTCGCGGTACGAAGGAGATCCAAGGCGTCCAAGTTACAGAATATCTGGTTCGGGTAAGGTGCATTCAGGAGGTGTTTAAACATTCACCGGTCAACCTGGGTGTTGCGTACCTCATTGCACAGCTCAACTGGCAGGTCGGTCAAGCTGCGGCGTTCGACCTCCCGCTCAGACCGGGCCACATGCCTTCGCTTAGGCTTGGGGCCGTCGACGGCGTTCGTGATGCGCTTCCCCCCTTCACCATGGTTAGTGTCTTAGGTTGGAGACGCGTCGTGTCTCGTGAGGAATACGACATGAACCCGCGTGATGAGAATTGCACCGTTTTTCACACCCTCATCCCATAATCTGACCAATTGTGGGAACGCGGCCAGCCATACGTCCCATCGATTCCATGAGCATGAGCAAAACTCAGTAGCTTTATTTTTTTTCGGTCCTGGTGATTCGCCGGACTGCCTGAGTGCACATGAGGCGTGAGAGGTCGACTGTTCAGTGTTTGAAATTCCGGCCACGGTAGATGCCACGGATCAATATTTCTTCACCCTTCCTCGTTCTTCCACTACCATCGCTGTAACGATGTCCCAGGTGGCTAAGAAGAATTTACAAGAGGAGGCTCCCCCACTCTCTGCACAGCCAACCATAGTCAACGAGCCTGCAGAACCTGTTCCGCATGTTACCCGAGCTACGATCGCTCCGGGCTCCCCCCGCGGATCGGGGTCGGCGACCCCATCGATAGGCTCGATCCTATCCACAAGAGAGAGTATCTTGGCCGCACACTTGGATATCACACCCTCACTGCAGAAGGCGGTCCACTCCGTCGTGAAAGCTCGCAACGGCAGCGTACTCTCTCGAGGCTCCATCCTCAAAACAGATCACTATCCCTCGGGTGAGCATATCAAACTTTTTAGGGGACAAGAGCATCGAAGGGGGTTTGTCGGGCTGTTTTCGATGCTCTGCGATCAGAGATAATTCGACTGCACAGTTTTCTATTCATGCGGATATCTTGGGATCTCCCGTTGACTGTTGCGGTCCTATCTAGGAAGAGCACTTGATCTTGACTTGAATCTCCACGGGGCACCAAACTTCAGAAGTCCTCGACAGGGAAATCTGAACGTTTTTGGTGCTGCTCAGCCCCGAACGCAAGGATTGCGTGCGATCTTGTCGATTCTTAGAGCGCGCCCGAATACCCCGAACCCAACGAAGTGTATCTGGTTTTGTACCAGAGAGGAACCAGTTGGTAATGTATTCCGTCTTCAGCGTCTCAAAAGATTGCTCACAGACTCATAAGTATATATCTCTGGGCGTCCGTTCGTTCTCCGGGATGTTACCGAGCCGCGACGCGCTTTGAAATTGTCCGATCGGGCAGAAAACTTGGAGGCAATCGAGCAACGCCTAACAGCAGATATCCTTGCCGAAGCCGCCAAGTGTGTGGCACAGGACACTGTCTTATCTGATCGTGTCTAACCTTTGTAGGTATGGTGGCTTATTACTGACACATAACGAAGTCGCTGTTGATAACGGTGACGGTACGATTCTCCCAACATGGACGGCCGTTGACTCCCACAATGTCAAGACGCCTCGGGAACTGTTTGAGACGATGCGCAAAAGCGGTTGGAATGTCGAGGTAATTGCCATGACTCACTTTGAAACCTACATGCTGACCCCCATTAGTATTACCGGCAAGTCGCTACAACGCACCATTGAACTTATGGGCTGAGCACCATCCAGTATACCCATCTCACCTGATCGGCCCATAGAAGATAACTATCTAGATGCATACCTCCGTGTGATCAAGGATACCGACCCTCTGAGAACGGCGTTGATATTCAACTGTGGTATGGGTGCCGTCAGAACCACCTTCGCCATGGTGGCGGTGTCCCTCGTCCGGAGGAGGCAGCTCATGGTCCGGGGGGTGGAAGATCCATATGCTCACAAAGTACCTTCGCTATCAAGAAATGCAAACACCCCTGCCGGGGCTGGAGTGTGTCAACCCCATAGCGTGTCTTTGAAGTACACTGACTTTGTCGTATTGTAGCCCTCGACGCCGGTTCGTATGGTTTTGAAAAATCCCCAGTCGTTTCACTTAGACATCCGTCCACAGCCTTCTGGGAACAGGATAATCATGGCATTGGAACAAGCCAGCGCACAACAGGACTTGAATAAGTCACTTCTCCGCATCGCCTACATCATGCAACAAAGTAAGGCATTACGGGATGTCGGCCGTGGTAATCGACTGACTGTTCATTCCCAGTCTTGGAGAATCCAAAGGACAACTCTGCAATCGAAATGCTTCTCACTCAACCCGGTCTCCTGGATAATCTGCGAAAGGGTTACCTTGGGAACTACAGCTCGATTCTCAGTCTGTTGGGATGTCTCGACGATGGATTCGAGGCTAAGAGGTTGGCGGACAGAGTGATCGACGCCTGTTAGTTCACTCTGCCTCTCGGCTTGCCCGGAATGCTCACCCTACGAGGGCAGGTGACCACGTGGTTAACATGAGGGAAGAGATCTTCAAGAACCGAGTGAAGTATTCAGTCACCTCAACAACAAATGAGGTATCGAGGGAGGAATTCCTTGACGACGCTATCAAGGGATTGGAGCGGTAGTGAGAAACGTTCACTGATCTCTACTCGACTTACCCTAACCTCGCAGGATAGTTTCTTCATCATTGCTTTCGCGAGTTACGTTGGTTCGCAGACGGACTTCAGTCAAACATTCTTTGAATGGCTTCAGGTATGTTTTCGAACTCCAGGGTGATACAGTGTGATCACCAACAGATACTCGAAAGAGCCGAACGGAGATTTGGAAGTGAGTAGACGATATTAATGTTTACATATGACTAAGTTTTTTCGGCCAGTCAAATCAAATTCCTGCGAACAACATACGGATCACGCCTTAACGTCTTCGCACCTATCAACGATCTCTCGTCGTTATCAAAGGGTGGCATCGAGAGTAGGGTTTTCGACAGCGTCAAAAATGACGTGACTCTTGCAGGCGGTCAAATACTTGGCGATGAGTATTCTGACCACGTTGTCAGGGTGATTGGTCTCTCGTAATTCTCATTTACACATGAAGTCCTTACGCAAATGCATAGAACCGCAGCGGTATCATTCTCAGAGAAGGGTATGTGATCTTTGACACCCCGCACGACATGGAAACTTACGCACACCCAGGACCCTCCTTAAGTCCGACCAATGGAGAAAGGAGTCCAAGCACCTCGAACATGAGATTCGCGGGGCAATCAATTTCCGAAGTATCCCAGGAACAAAGATCTACGCTCTGGGTCAACCCACATTGGAGGCTATAGACCACGTACTACAAGAAATCAGAACGGAACATCCGACGGCGAGCCGTATTGTATGGATTGGGTTGCGAGAGGAACCTGTTGTTTATGTGAATTCGGAGCCTTATTGTCTGAGGCGAGAAAGGTTTTCATTACGGAACATGAAAGGTGCAATTCTGTGATAGAAGACTTTACTCGACTAACGACCATCCATAGACTATGGTGGCATTTCCGCTTCCAGGTTGGAAGTGCTGGAAGAGCGCCTCAAAGACGACGTTATTGCAGAACTCAATACCTTCGGTGGCAGGTCAGTTTGTCCGTTCCTCTACCGCCCATAATCTTATAGGACAATAGGTTGTTGCTCCACACCGAGACCCAGGATGGTTCCGTAGTGCCGATCTGGGAAGATGCCCTCCCACGAAATATCTCGGTCATGAAAGACACGATGACTTCGAGGAAGCACCTCGCGGAAGAGGTTGAACTTGTCTATGCTCGCATTCCAATCACTGCAGAGAAGGTACCTGACTTTGGCGACCTGAGCGAACTCATGGATGTCGTTATCCGAACACACGCTTCCGACACTCCAATCGTACTCAATTGTCAGCTTGGACGCGGACGGAGTACTCTGACCTCGGTGGGCTACTCAGATTCCCTCCGGCTCTAGTTGGATGTTGGGGGTTAAACTTTACTCCCACAGATCATCCTTGTTTTGATACAGAACTGGCTGAGTAGCAACAGAATGTCTTCCGTCCCTCAGACCCCAACCGTGACTAGACCATTACCGTTGCCATATTTTATTTCCATGGAAAACTCTTTCACCTCTGATGCCGAGCCGTCACCCCGGCCATCTTACCAGGTCATAAATAGTACGCCTCCAGTTACTGACCGCCCATGGGAGTTAACATACTCAACGTGCCCTCCAGACGTTCTTCGAGTGGTCCGGAAAGGTCCGGCAATCAAGAACGAGGTGGACGATGCGATAGACCTTTGTGCAGGAGTGTTCAATCTGCGGGATTCGATTGAAGAGTCTCGTGCCCAGTGTGAGCAGGCCTCTGATGAGCGGCAGAAGAAAGCCTTCGCCAACAAAGGTACGCGCGGTGACCGGCGATGGCTTTGGTATCACAAAATGACCCGAATCACCCTCAGCGTTGCAGAACCTAAGGCGATACTTCGAGCTCATTGTCTTCCAAGCGTATCTACGCTCCATTGAGCCCGACACCATGCAATCTTACGAGTCGTTCGAGATTTTCGTCAAGAAGCGACCAGGTGCGAGCGTCGTTTGATGCGCAATTAACCCCGTGTACTTACAATCGGGTCCACGAAATGTTAGTCCTTAAGACCTTCGAAAAGGAACTGGGAGCAGACAGCCTGAACGCCTTGAAGCTCCTGGAGCGGGCTCGGGTGACGGAAGGGGAAGCCATGCCAGATGAAGTAACTCAGGTGGTCACCAATCGCAACGGTGCTATCCTGTCCGCATCGACCATCCTAAAGAGTGATTTCTTCTCGAACCTGCAGAAGATGTCCCTCCCCGAGTAAGTTCATACCAAGCCCCACGCAGCTCGCTGATGTTTACTTGATGACCTCTTCGCTTAGGCGCATTGATGGGTCCCCTAATTTCCGAAGAATCCCACTGGCCCTTCGCATCGTTAGGAGGGGTGCTTCGCCACTCGATACAGACATGATTGATTTCACCTTGGATAATGGAGAGACAAGAGCCGTCTGCGGAAGGTGAGTTGGAGAACAATGAACCCCCAATCGTGTGACGATCTAACCGAGTACAGTGGTATGCCAACATGCCAAGGGTGAGTAAGCCATTGTGATCACTCTCCGCAGAAATTACATTCTGATCGATAACCGAGATTACGACGAGCGCTCCAGAGGATGGACGCACACCCAGAAGGAAAGAGCACAATCTTCTGGACATCATTACGAGAGGTGGGAGTTGTTCGGGGCGCTAAAAGAAGAGAGATTTATTGTTTGCTTCCGTCAGGAACCTGTTTTGTACATCGCGGGGCGGCCACACGTTCTGCGACTGGTGGACAAGCCACTGGAGAATGTGGAGTAAGTGCACTGTTGCTTCGGGAACCGGTGCTTAATCGGCACCACGACACAGAGCAACTGGAGTCACAACCGCTGTTGTCGAGGCGATGGAAGAGAACTTCAAGCGAGACGTATTAAGGGAGGTCCGAGCAGGGGGTGGTTGCATCCTCCTTCACGATGAGGTCGAGGACAGACCAGGTGTCTTTACTATCGTGCCGATCTGGGAACATGTCGAAGAAAGCGACATCATGACCCCTCGACAGGCGTTCGAAAACGCGGTCACAGAAGGATACAAGGTGGGCGCGTGGCCGGGTTTCCTCGACAACTGTAACCGCAGTTGACTTGGCCATTTATAGGTCAACTACGGCAGGGTGGCAATTGTGCGTCGGTCGCTTTTCTTGGCAGCCGAAGCAGGGCTGAGAAAAATTTTAGACGGATGAGCGGGCACCACTGCCTGGGGTGTTCACCCAGCTCCTGCACCGGGTGCGGAGTGGACTGGAATCCAATGCTGATTTCGTTTTCAACTGTCAGATGGGTCGAGGGCGTACCACGACTGGAATGGTCACTGCATGCCTGATCGCCACAACCGATGCCTGGACTGGCCAGGAGGGCCAAGCTGACTCGCCAGTTGAGGATGGGCGGGATGAGTTCTACGATTCACTTGATGGCCCTTCGGAAGAAGAAGCATACATGCAAGGCAAGTCTCTCCCGTGTTTGTTGTTCCGATGTGGACGGGACCAACCGATTTTCGTGTGCCCAGGAGAATACAAACTAATCCTCCAACTCGTGGGGGTGCTCTCGCATGGGAAGGTTGCGAAAAAGTTGGCTGACCGGGCCATTGATCTGATGGAGGACGTGCAGAACCTTCGAAAGGCCATCTATCCGTACGCGAACTGAACCCGCGTTATCAACTTGATCTGATTGTGGATTGTGCGGATCGCAGGTACAAATTGAAGGTCGAGACCAGCGAAAAGGGGAGTGCGAAACAACGGAAACTGATGAGTATGGGGGTGAATTACCTGTGCGTCCGGCATCTCTATCCGCCTCAGACGAAACTGATGATTGTCTTGATGGGATACTAGTTATCGGTACGGGATGTTGATCGTTTTCGCGAATTACCTGATAGAGACGAGAGCGAGCGCAAACCCAGAGGACGTGACATTCGAGAAGTGGATGGAGGAACACCGGGAGATAGCAAAACTGCTGCAGAGGCGGTCGTTGGACTAGACACTCGTAGTCTTTTTGAGGGATACGTAAAAAATAGGCTTGGCCGTGACACCCGCCAGAACCATGTGGCAACGGGATTGGACCTCTCAGTTTTGCCGGTTACACAGCAACTGTGCATTTCTTCCTCCTTATTTGCGGCCTCCACCAGCCAACGCTTGGGGGAACTGACACATATTCCCCGCCTACGACTGTTCCGTCGACCGCTGCACGACGACTTGAGCGCCTGGTCGTTAGAGCCCCCGTCTTGAGCTGGCACCAATGCCGTTCCAATTTCCAGGGTACATCGCTCCCGGACGATGCATCGTTTTCCTCATCTGCCTCACGCTCACTGTTATGCTGTTGACGTCGAAATCCGAGGTAGAACCTCTCACGCACCACGATGTCCAGCTCATTCCTCGTCAAAACTCAATTTCACCGCCAATACCGTCGTCGACTCCCGTCTCCGTCCCCGTCCCCGTCTCGCCAACCCCAACAAGCGCGACCACATCGCCAGAAAGCAGCCCTTCACAACCATCTGCCCCTCCAAACGAAACACCCAGTTCTACTCCGACGACCTCGCAATCTCCCTCCACTTTGGAACAGGAACCCTCTTCCACCACGCCTCCACCTCGAACTTCAGCAACACCACCACCCCAACAACTCAGCAGCATCCAAAGTACCGGATCGGATGGTTCACCGACGGTCGTCGTCGTGACCGTCCTAGCCTCGAATTCCGGTACTTCTACTTCCCCTACCGCCACTTCGACCTCGAAGGAGGAGAACGCCGGTGACAGTTCTGGACTTGGCACGGGGTCCATCGTTGGGCTGTCTGTCGCGGGTGGCATCGCGTTTCTGGGAATCGTGGCATTCTTCATCTGGAAGTTCACCCAGAAACGTCGTTCAGCTGCCTACGATGATGGTAAGCAATTCCTGTGACGCTGTTCCCCGTAGTCTGTCTCGTTGACGTCTCCCCCAGGCGAGATCAAGTGGCCAGATCTCAACAGTGAAAATCACGTTTCGGGACAGGATGACCCCACTGGCCCCCAGAGTTTATCTGACGGTGCATCTCTTCGCGACCCAAGTTTCCGAGGTGCATATGGCGATGGTGGATTGGGTGCTTCGCAGTCTCAGGTTGATCTTTACGCTGCCGACCCGTACGCGGTCCCGCCCCTTCCCCATCTAAACCCGAATCAGCCCTACCGCGACGACCCGGCTGACCCGTACCATGACAACTTCGGCGCGCCGGCTTTCCATGAGAGTCGCCCGACTTCACCGAGCATCAGGGGAGAAGCGATCCCGATGAACCAGATCAACCGTTCGAGGAGTCCCGGACCCCAAGCCGCACTGCATACTGGGTATGGAGGAAGACAGTCACCTGGGCCTCAAGATGCTTACGGTGGTGGAACTGGTCGTCAGTCCCCTGGACCGCATGATGCCTACGGTGGCGGAATTGGCCGTCAGCAGTCCCCCGGACCACAGGATGCCTACGGTGGCGGAATTGGCCGTCAGCAGTCCCCCGGACCACAGGATGCCTACGGGGGAGGCTATGGTCGACGGTCACCTGGACCTAACGACGCTTATGGACCCCGGTGACCGGTGAAGATGTAGGAGTCAGCAACAAGCGAGTTGTAGAACAACGGCGCAATGGAATGGACATCGTCAAAGTAATAGCCGACGGACGAGTGCAGTCTCTTGGTCTCTTGTATATGACTTTTCGCTCGTCGCTCACTCATCTGCACACAATTCACGCCATATGCCTCTTTATTCTTTTCAAAAGTGGACCACAGTTTACGACCGTTATTCCCCTTTTTTTCTGATTGCATATGACCAAATTTCTTTCCATTGACCATACCACCACGCCGACTCCAACCACTTGACATTCTGTTCTGACTCTAGATATTGTCACTCTGCACACAACCCACTCATATGAGCACCAATGTCAATTGCGAATTATCACGCAACGCGTGTGACATCGGTCGGGAGAAACTTTCGGTATGGTCTGATCAAGTCCAGGGTCGTAGATAAAGACATAGACGCATTGAATAAAGGCCTGCGGGTGTTGACCTGACAAGTCCGGCTCCGTTGCCGGGGCAAGGAACTCCCAGATACCCGCTCCGAGGCAAAAGTTCAGCCGAGCCTTTGCCATGTGAATTCTGAAGCTCAGACTCAGGCTACTTACCACCCGACCAATGATGATCTAACACGTCGAACTGCAAGAATTCTGGCACTACATGCGGTCTAGAAAAGTGGATGGATCGTATTTACAGTTCACCAGGACCACCCGCCAAAGTTGAACAGACAGGGCTTATCCCGACGGGGATTTCCGGGGCTCTACGATACGATCACGTGGGCTTGACGGGACAACTCCACGTAGGCTAAGTTCAACCAGTTTCCGATCACCCTCCCAACATCCACTGCACTTTCACCAACGACGGCCACGCTCATTTGCTCACGATCGCCATGAGAGGTGTTTGGCTGCTCTCCATTCTACTACCCTTGGTCCCAGGAATCAAGGCAGATGGCTCCCTATACCCACCAGGCCTGATGCCGCTAATTACCCACGCAAACTCCCTGCTGTCTGCCGGAAAGTTTGGGGACGCTGCGACTGCTTATTCTCAGGCAATCGGTGAGGGACACGTGAGTTCAAGTTTTCAGTGACTCATTATTTGCGTAGAGCAATCTCCAACCGACTATGTCTTGTACTATAAACGCGCCACCGCATACTACTCGCTCAACAAACACCCAAGCGCTCTCCAAGACTTTGAGAAGGTCCTCGAACTTACTTCCAGCTCCTTCGACAAGGCCCACCTTATGAAAGCCCGCATTCACGCCAAGGACGGGAACTGGACGGAAGCCAAGGGATCTCTCGAGTCGTACAAGTCAAGTTCCAAGAACGAGAACACACCCGTCAAGGAGCTCAACTCCCAGATCACCGAGGGCGAGGCTGCGCACAAGAAAGCTATGCAGGCTGCCCGCGCCAAGTTGTGGACCGCATGCGAGGAGGCTGCGTCCACAGCCCTCTCCGTGGCGTCCCATTCACTTGAGATTAGGCAACAGCGCGCGGAATGCTCGTTGGCTGCTGGTGACCTCGAGATGGCTGTCGGAGATCTGACGTACGTCCGACGCCACGACTGCATCCAGGTCGCGGTTTTACTGATGTAATTTCTAATGTTAGCCGATTAATTCACCTTACCGCTCCCTCAACTTCACAGTTCATGCGAATCTTCCGGTTGACCTACTTCCTCCTGCCCACAACTTCAACCGACTCCGCTATGAACAATCTCAAGCAGTGTCTCCACTACGATCCCGATTCGAAGGAATGTTTTGCTGCCCGTCGTCTCGTTAAGAATTTCGGCAAGACGTTCGATAAACTCCAGGACCTCCTTAGTAGTGAGGATTGGAAAGGTGTCATCAGCCTTCTCGAGAAGGGGAGCTTTACCAGCAAGTTCGACCAGGCTCTCGATGCGGAGACCACGCAAGAAGTACTTGGTCTCCCACCGTGGCTTGCACTCACCCCTCCACGGAAGTCGAGCCCAAGAAGAGAGGTGATCCTTAGGGGTCTGTGCAAAGCTTGCGTCCACATTGGCCAACCAAAGAAAGGAGAGGCGTGGTGTCAGGCTCTGGGTCAAATGCAGGGTGGCGGCGAAGATGCTGATGCCCTTCTCGGCCAAGGGGAGGTCCTGCTTGCGAACGAGGAATACGAGGAGGCAGTCAGGGTTATGGAGAAGGCTTGGAATGCTTGTGGAAGGAATGATAGGTTCTTCCAACAGAGGCTTGTCAGGGCGCAGAAGCTGTTGAAGCAGTCGAAGCAGAAGGATTACTACAAAGTTCTCGGAGTCCCAAGAGACGCTGATCCGAAGGCGATAAAGAAGGCATTGTGAGTTACCCATCCACTTGCTGTCTCGGTTGTAGGCCTGACCTGCCATCTCTTTCAGTCGTAAATCAGCTATCAAGGCTCACCCGGACAAGGGAGGTTCAGAAGCCAAGATGGCTGCTGTCAACGAGGCGTATGAGGTCCTCTCGAACCCAGAATTACGGCAACGGTTCGATAACGGGGACGACCCGAACGATCCCATGGCTCAACAGGGTGGTCATCCTTTCCAAGGCGGAGGGTTCCCAGGTGGACATCCGTTCTCCCAGTTCTTCCAGGGTGGAGGAGAGGGATTCAAGTTCACTTATGGATCCCATTAATCTCCTTATCTCACCTTGTGTTCCCCCGAACCACTTCGTTCAACCGCGCTTCCCTCCCTCCGCCCTGCCCCATCTGTACATGACCTCGAGCTTGCCCTATTTTGTTACCCTTTTGGTGCTACCTGTTGTCGCCTATCTGTCCTCGTCCCTGCATAGCTCTCATGTCTAACCCGCTAGCGTCTCCTTTTTCCCACAAATATCAGCCTGTACTCGTTTCGGAAAGTACTGTCATATGTCCCACTGAAACCGGTCGGGAGTTTTCACAAACTGATGTGAGTCTAACCGAGCTCAGGACATGCGCACGTTCGTGTAGATCCGAGGATCTACGCGGGCTTCAGGTGACCAACGTGGCGATGGGATTCGGGGAACAAGTCCATTTGTGAAGGGGTAGTAGAATCGTGCAGACAAGAAAGTAGAGAATGGAAGGAAAACATAAGCAAACTCCATGGAACGGTAAAAAAAATCAGACCCTCTAGTTTGCGGCATTTAGTAGTTCAGCGCTCAACTTTCGCATTCAGAACTCGGACAAACGCAACACGACGTTCGTCAACAGCGCCGAGACGAGGACCAACGAAAGGACGGTAGGTCCGTACTTATCATAATACCACCCTTCCGCGCTCCTCGTCCTCAACCTCAACCCTCTGTAGACGTAGATGATGGCGGAGTATGCGATGGTGAGCAAAGCCGCGAAGGTGAACATCGCGGTAGCGACTAGGCCGTACGTGTCGCCTGGTTCGACGAAGTTGAGGAGAGCCGTGGCGATCGTTCCGATGTAGATTGAGAAGTGGAGCCATTTCTGTAGAACGATTAAACCCTGTCCGTTAGGTTAGGTACTGGGATGGAAAACGTACCAAGAATGTTCGTTCGGAAGCAAAGTACACCTTGGGCTCGATTCTAACGGGTACAGCGATCCTCTTACCCTTGGGCGCTCTGAAATCCCTGGATACAATTCGTTCGTCTGATCGAAGGGCCTCCTCCACCTCCTCATCGCCAGTACCCCTACCATCTTGGTTGGTTGTGGCAGCAGGGCCAGGGTCAAGTTCATTACCCAACCTCTCCCTCAAAGTCCGGTCGAACGCTTGGGAAGGCGCCAACGGGTCAATCGACAACGCCCTCGGCTTGACGTGCGACACGATAGATGCGCTCCGATTCTTCAAAAATGGCGTCCTCTCATTCGCACCCTCCTCGCCCCGTCCCTCATCGCGGGAGACAGAGGCGGCTTGGCTCTCCTTCAACATCCTCTCGCGGTGTGCGATGGCTTCATCAAGTTCTTGACCTGAGATTCCCATTCGTTGGCGTTCGTCCTTGGCTGGGGCAAGGTCCATCTCTTCGTCTTCTTCGCCTTCAGAGACGGGTTCCGTATATTGTTGACCGCTGTTCCGCCTGTCTGGAGTTGGAACTCCAGAAGAGCCTTCTACAGAATGGAATTTGGAGGGAGGTCCAGATGTCCGCTCGAACGGAACAGAGCCGGTGTCGGGCTTGAGAATGTCCGTATCCACTGCATATCACGCGGTTAGTCCCGTCAAAGGTAAGCGACGGCAAGGTGGTCAAATACACACTTTGCGGGAGCCAGAATGGAACGAGGTCAACGCGATGAGGAAGCAATGTCGCGCACCCATGGATGAATTTGCTATAAAAAAACGCGGGATCATTTTAGTATAAACAGATGCGAGTAGGTTATTAAAACCACTTCACCTGAACTTTGGGATGGCTTCGACCAAGTGAGACCGAACAAGCTCGGTAACCCATTGCGGGGGCTCCTGACCATACTGTGTCTGAAGCTTGACTTCCAAGACACCGTAGGTGAACAGCTCTTTGTCTTCGGGTGGGAGCCGTTCGAATGGATGGTCAATCCCGATATCCATTCTCCTCCAGTGGTTTCCCGTTCGATTGCGTCCATCCCAGTTATCCTCACGGACCATGGTCAGTTCGGTATCGAGGGAGATACGGACACGAGCATCTCCTGGGAGCTGGAAAGCTGTTCGGTTGTAGAAGGTACGCATCACTACGGGGACGGGGGTTAAAGGATGTTCGTAAAACGGCGCATTCGTGAGGAGCATACCTGGTTGGAGCTTCCTGGTCAGGATGGAGTACTGAACCTCATTCGCCAACTGAATCATAGAATCGACTTCCTGACGGCTCTTCTTCCCTTTCTTGAACAACTCTTCAAATTCTTCGTCCATGGTGTACTCGCCGCGGAGGAAAGCGTCGACCTTGTCCTCCTTGATTGGGAAACGAGCCTTGACAGACTTCTCGCCAGTCCAGTCCTCTCTGTGTGTCTTCCTCTCGACAAAGATCTGAACTCATGTTGAACAAGAGCCGTATGAAGTAGGGTGGGGATGGGCGAAGTACCTGTTTGACATCCATACCACCATACCAACGCAATCGAACTGCCTCCGCGCCCTCAGTCTTTTCCAACCTCCCGAGATACAGGTCTAGATCCTCATTATCCATATAGATCGATGTGATAGCTGTTGTCGGCCCGCTGAGTCAATGTATGTCTAGAAAACACTGAGAATGAACAAATTCACCGGCGTCTTTAGTCTCGAAGTCCTTGTTGGGGTTGAAAACTGTGGGTATATTGGTCAGCGACCCTTCGGGCGACTTACCGAGCTGAGCCCAAGGGGGGGGGGGGACAAGCAACACTTACCGAGCACTGGAAGATGACGAAGGATCGCTAATTTTAAGCGAACGAGGTTGTCGGGGTGAACCCAATACTTCGTCGTTTGCCGAACGAAGGCACTCTGGCTGCCTCCGGCAGATGAATCACCTTGGATGGGATGTCCGCGAGTTCGGACGAGATCATAGAGTTTGGAGAGTTTGACGATGATTCCATCATAGTTGTACTTATAGAACGGCCGTTTCTCGAGGTATTCTTGGACGAAACTCGGCTTCAAGGGTCGGTTCGTACGTTTCTGTGATGGGGTATGTCAACAATTCTGGGATGAAACCTTTGGGTGATAGGCACTAACGTCGTGTTTCTATGAAAAAATTATTAACCAGATCTAATACACCAAGGGAATTCCACGTGAAGACCACGCACCTTGAGGATTTTCATGAATCCTGTAACGTTGAGTTTGGTGTACAGCGCAAGGTCGTGAACGTCGGCGACGAGATTTGCAACTTCCTCTTCAAGGAGATGGAATTGTTCTTCAATCTCATCCAAGGAGTGTTCGTCGCCGTGGTCAACGCTTTCGTCGTCGTCGTCCGACCCTTCATCTGCTTCGTTACCATGCGCTTCCTGCGCCTCAGTGTCGTGGGTAGCATGACTTGACGAGTCGTTCGTATGGCGTGAGCCGTGCCCGTGCCCTTGAGCAGTGAGCTCAGCCTCCTCTTCGACCAGGGTTTTGACTGCGTTCTCCGCTTCCCGAATCCGATGGGATAGCTCGCGCGCCTGTGATGTTCCGAGATGAGTCGGAGCGAGACACAGTTGCCGGATGAGGGGCAAACCTTCTCCTTTTGAAACTCGTAAATCTTGTCCAACTCCCGCTCGAGGAAAAGTTTGAAGTCCTTCTCGTCTTTGTCGTTCCATGCCTTTGAGATGGTTCGGTCCTGTTCAACGTGTTAGGTGAAAGTCGAAGCGCCGGCGGTCGAGTTGGGGCACACGACCTTTAGGATTCGTTTGAGACCGGCATAGTCAAGGTAGAATGGCCTCCATTCGTTGTAGAGGGCGGTCTGTTACACGGGACGACGAGTACTGGGTTGAGAACAAGCTGCATGTTCGAAACGGGTCGGGGAATCGCCAGAGACGGGACGTACGCTTATCTTCTGGCCAAACTTCATTATCGACGATGAAGGAGACTTGAGAGAACGAGTGTGGGCTCTGCTGGAGGGGGGGGAGGCTGTGGGTTTACGGCAGGGAGGGGTCAAAACCAGGGCGGAGGTCCGGCAGTAGGTTGGTGTACATAAGGGATGCTGACGCTTGATTTTTTTTTCTTTTACTTTTCTGCATCGAACGTTCTTCGGTGTCGGAATTCGGATCGATCTCAGTCTCTGTTCCTGTCGTCGACCTTGCCCTAACCACAGTTTGTGATCATGTTACCTCGGCTAGAGGATTCAATGTTCAACGTTGTCAACCCCCGTCATTTGCTGCAGGTACTTGGTCGTCGGCGTTGGTCACTGGAGAACCGGGACCCCGTTTCTCACCGTAGACGAGGACTGAATGGACACGGCAGCCTCCACCAATACCAGCTCAACTGCTCCCGTCGCGGAGGTCATCCGGACAAAAATCCTGCTTACGGGCTTACGAAAGAAAGGGACCACGCTTCGCTTGAGTCATCACTGACTGATAGCTTTTATGTAGATGTGGGAAGACTTCGATCCAAGAAGTTCTGTTCAAAGGCCTCCCGCCCAAGGATGCGTTCTTCATCGAACCTACCACCAAAATAGTCAAGACTACTTACGAGTCAGTGTATTCCTCAAGTGTCGATTCCGCCTGGATGTTCACAACGGGTCAATCTAGTACAGTTATACCGCTTGAAATATGGGACTGTCCCGGTAGCTTGACGATCCAAACACTACCCACACCGCTGTCACAATTTCCGACTATTGTGTTCATTATCGACATTCAAGTACGCCCCCGCGACAGTTCTCGGGACATGGCTGATCGTGTGGTCAATAGGACCACCACCAACAGCCGATTGCACGACTAGTGGAATTGGTTATCAACGCGTATCAGGAGAATCAGAATGCGAATCTAGAGGTGTTCGTCCACAAGGCAGAGGCGTTGTCCGAGGAGTACAAGATTGGTGGGTGATTTCCCTTGATAACTACAGGTGTATGCAAACGACACACTAGAAAACTTCAAGCACATCCAGCAGCGCGTGCTGGAGGAACTTGACGACTATGAGTTTGGTCATGTACCGGTAAACTTTTACCTCACCTCGATTCACGACGACTCGTTGCAAGACGCATTTTCCAAAGTCGTTCACAAACTGATCGACTCCCTTCCCTACATTGAAGACCTGCTTAACGTTTTCTGTGGCGTCAGTACTCGGAGTCCTAGCGCTGCTCGCATTTGTTGACTTGCGCATTCCAGAATTCCCAAGCAACCAAAGCATTTCTGTTTGATGTAAAATCCCGCCTCTACGTCGCGACGGACGCTTCCCCCGTCGATTCAGCGACCCACAGTTTGTGCAGTGATTTCCTGCTTATGCTCAACTCATTTGGTCCGCTGTACAAGTGGGTGTGGCTCTCCGATCAGTTTGATGCTCACTGTAACCTTTATCCCTAATCTTAGATCAGTGCAGGCATCTGCTTTCGATGAACGACGGAAGCTTTTCCCCAGCCAACCCGTGCAACCACCATCAGCATCGATACAGACATCTCCCAGCATTTCACCTCGTCCTCCTTCCCCATCTGATAATGGGAAATTTCCGGACACCGTGGCCGATCCTCCCAAGGCTCTATTTTATCCATCCGCATCGACTTCGCTGTCACCCGGGTCCACGGAGACAACGGTGACATGCCATTTGATCACACCGCAACTCGCGCTGCTTGCACTGATACCCACGCAGACATTTGAGGGTCGGAGAGGACTTGTCGAGTATAACGTCGTCTACTTCAGGGAGGGAGTGCAGGAGATCTGGCAGGTCGAGCGCGAGGCGCGAACCCGAGGGTAGACGAGAAGAGTAATTTAGCTGAGATCTTGACTGCGTATCCATCCCACTCTGCCTCGCCGCCCCTCCGAGAAGGAGACCGGTGGGGCAAATCTTTCGCCATAAAAGGCAATTACTTCCCCAAAAGGCGCATTCCCCAAGCCATGAAATCCCAATCGACCGTCGCGGAGAACCCCAACCGCGGCCAACGTTGCCAGCAGGTCCTTTAAATACCTCCGACTAGGACTGAAACCCCCAGGTCGGTTTTTGACCACCATCATCCACCATCCCCCCTCTCCTCCCTCCCATCTCCCGTTCTGGTTGCTGTCGTCCGTTCCCGCACCCGTTCAAACCATGGCATCGATCGTGACGCGTCCCCTCATCCTCCAGTTAGGAGAGGTCAGGGTACGTGCATATATCCCACTCTCGCTTTTCAGACCTCTTATCCTCTCACATTAGCTCTCGATCCCAGTCTCTACCAGCCATGACGAGTGGATCTCAGCCGAGATCCTTAGAGAAAGTTTCATCCATTCCCAGAAGTTGCAAGATGCGATCGATACCACCACCCAGCTTGAAAGCGACTCCGAGGCAACTATAGAGCTTTTCGCGCGTTTTCTGGCATTCGTGGTTAAAAACGTCAACTCCGATCCTAATTCCTCGCGCCCCCGGACTAATCTACTCTACAACGCCTTTAAACACTTCACCGAGTCCTACCTCGCTTCCCAAGACGTGCATACACTCACCTCCGCCTTCGATCCCGATTTCCGAAGGACTGTCATCTCCTCCTACTTCAAGGCACTCGTCGCGTTAGAGTCGAGCGGGGTTACGGATATTCCGCGTCAGCCACCTTCTGCGCTTTTCGCCGCCGCTAAGGATGGCGATGCGTCGATTTATGCCGTTTTTGGTGGTCAGGGTACCAACGAGGTCTATTTTGACGAACTCCAGAACTTGCATGACCTCTACACTCCATACGTTGAACCCTTCGTCCGGACCATCACCGATGAACTCTTTGTCCCCCTCGTCCGCGCATCCTCCACTTACGATCACGGCCTTGACGTTTCGTCATGGTTGTCTGGATCCGCACCTCGCCCGCCTGTTTCGTACTTGGCTTCCGTTGCTGTGTCCTTCCCGGTAATCGGCCTTACGCAGCTCATCCAATATCTCGTGGCATTCAAGATTGCGGGTCTCACACCCGGTGAAATGCTCGAACGATTTTCTGGTGCTACCGGTCACTCTCAAGGCATCGTCTCTGCTGTCGCCATCTCCGCTTCGTCCACCTACGAACAGTTCGTTTTGAACTCGAAGAAGGCTCTGAAGTGGTTGTTCCTCGCTGGATCGCGTGCGCAAGTCGCTTTTCCTGTAGTCTCCCTTGAGCCAAGCATCATTGCCGACTCTGTCGAGGGTGGAGAGGGTGTCCCCAGCCCAATGCTTACGGTCGTTGGACTAAATTTCAAGGACTTGGAACGCCATGTCGCTGCGACCAACAAATATCTCCCCGACAATTCCAAGCTTTGCATCTCCCTCCACAACAGCATCAAAGCGTTCGTTATCACTGGCCCATCTCGTGCTCTCCACGGTCTCGTTACTGCTCTCCGCAAAGTCCGTGCCCCCTCTGGTCTTGATCAGAGCAAAGTTCCCTTCTCCAAGCGCAAACCCGTCTTCCATGTCCGATTCCTCCTCGTCGGCGTTCCATTCCATAGTACTTACCTCGCAGATGCTGTCGATATCCTCTTGGGTGATGATCTCAAGGACGAAGAGCTCTGGGAGGCCGACGAGCTGCAGATCCCGGTTTACCACACAGCGGATGGTGAGTATCTATGAGTAGTTTGCTTGAAGTCTATTTAAACTCCGTTCCCTTCCAGGATCGGATCTCAGGAGTTCTGCTTCCTCGATCACGCGGTCCATCACGGAACAAATTTTCACGCTTCCCCTCCACTGGACCAAGGCCATTGACTTCCCAGAGACCGCCACACATGCGATTGACTTCGGCCCCGGCGGAGCCAACGGCGTTGGTCCAATTGTCTCTCGCATTCTGAGTGGAAGGGGTGTCCGCGTTATCGTCCTCGGTGATAAGTCCAGGGGCGATGAACTCTATGATTCGAACAACGTCAAGTACGAGGACTGGTGGAGCAAGAAGTGGGCACCACGTTTGGTGAAGACGAGGTACATTTTCCATCCCGTGAGTTGGGGCCCGTGTTCTGACTCCCCTCCTTTAGCGACGGAACCATTCATATCGACACACCCTTCTCACGGCTCCTCGGCAAACCTCCGATTATGGTCGCAGGTATGACACCGTCGACCGTCAAGGCGGGTTTCGTGAGCGCCGTCCTCTCCGCCGGTTACCACATTGAGTTGGCTGGAGGAGGCCACTACAACCCCGCAGCCCTCCGTTCCAAAGTCGCCGAGATCCAAGCCAACATACCTGCTGGTGTCGGTATCACCTTGAATGCCCTCTACATCAACCCCCGTCAGTTCACTTTCCAACTTCCTCTCTGGCAAGAGATGCGTCGTGAGGGCCTCCCCATCGAGGGATTTTGTGTCGCTGCCGGTATTCCAACGACGGAGAAGGCCGCTGAGATCATCGAGGGCCTCACCAAGACCGGTATCAAGCATGTTTCCTTCAAGCCTGGATCTGTGGAGGGCATTCGTCAGGTCGTCAATATTGCAGCCTCCAATTCGCACTTCCCCATCATTCTCCAGTGGACAGGTGGACGCGCAGGTGGTCACCACTCATGCGAAGACGTACATCAACCTATCCTCTCTACCTATTCTTCCATCCGCCAACACCCTAACATCATGCTTATCGGCGGCTCCGGTTTCGGTGGCTCGGAAGACCTCTGGCCGTACTTGACCGGCGACTGGTCTGTGGAATATGGTGTTCAACCAATGCCTTTCGACGGTTTCCTGTTTGCGTCCCGGGTCATGGTTGCGAAGGAGGCACACACTTCATCTACCGTCAAGGATCTCATCGTCGCTGCTCCAGGTGTCGCCGATGCCCAGTGGGAAGGTACCTATGAGAAGGAGACCGGTGGTATTCTGACCGTTCGCTCAGAATTGGGTGAACCAATCCACAAGATCGCCACTCGTGGAGTAAAGTTGTGGAAAGAGTTCGATAACACTGTCTTCGCCATGCCCAAGGAGAAGCGGGCTGCCTGGTTGGCCGAACGTAGGGCAGAGATAATCGAAAAACTCAACAAGAACTTCCAGAAACCTTGGTTTGGATGGAAGAAAGACGGCTCAGCTACGGAGGACCTCAGCGACATGACCTACGAGGAGACAGTTCTTCGAATGGTTCGCCTCATGTACGTGTCCCACCAAAACCGATGGGTCGATCTCTCCCTCAGGAATCTCGCCGGTGACTGGCTTCGTCGCATCGAGGAGAGATTCGCCGGCGTCAATGGTGGCGGACAGATTCCCTCGATCCTTCAGTCTTATACCTCCCTTGACCAGCCACACGCATTCGTCGAGGACTTCTTCAGGAAGTACTCCGCAGGAGCAACCCAGCTCGTTTCCGCCGAGGACAAGGCTTACTTCCTCGCGATCGCTCAGCGTCCCGGTCAGAAGCCCGTTCCGTTTATCCCCATCCTCGACGCCTCGTTTGAAGTTTGGTTCAAGAAGGTTAGACATTCTTCAGAGCCTTCCCAGTAAACTACAGGTGATTTAATAAATTTCTCCTCTCTCAGGATTCTCTATGGCAAGCAGAGGACATCGACGCAGTTTTCGATCAAGATCCCCAGCGCATCTGTATCCTCCAGGGTCCCGTTGCCGTTGCCCATTCCAAAGTCAAGGACGAGCCGATCAAGGACATGTTCGGGAACATCACGCAGGATCTTATCGAGAAACTCCTTGACCGGTACTACGATGGCGATGCTTCCAAGGTTCCTACAATCGATTACCTCGCTCCTCCTCCTACTCCTCCTACTCTCGTCAAGTCCATCAAGGCAAAGGGCAGTCTCACGTTCCACATCCCAACTCCTGTTCCCGATACCGACCTTTGGTTGGAGAACCTCGCCGGTCCCCACCTCAGCTGGTTGAGGGCCCTCCTTACCAGCAGCACCATCGTTCGTGGATCCTCATACATTGATAATCCCATCCGGCGTCTCCTCGCGCCCCGCACTGGCCAGAAAGTTGTCATTCACCTCGAGGGTGCCACGCCCACAGGCGTCGATGTTTTCGGCGCTATCCGTTCCTACGGGCCTCAGAAAGAGGACTTCAATGCAGTGAAGATCAGGTACACTCCCGGGACCGGGGCTATTGACATTACCGTTTTCGAGGAACGTCGCGGGATCGCTGTTCCCTTATCCATGAAGTTCAACTACGTTCCTTCTCTCGGTTCGGTTCCGATCCACGAGGTCTCAGACGGTCGCAACCTGTGCATCAAGGAATTCTACTGGCGTCTCTGGTTCGGTGACAATGAGACCCTTCCATCCATTGGTGTTCGAGAAACTTTCTACGGCCCCGAGGTCACTGTTACTGCAAAGGACGTCGAGACTTTCTGCGATGTTGTTGGCAACCAGAGTGAGGCGTTCAAGACTGCGAGGAACGAGAGAGTGCAGGCGCCGATGGATTTCGGTATCGTCACCGGATGGCAGGTATGCCCCCCCTCACTATAGACACGAGGGTGCCGTACCCTGACCAGACTTTTTAGGCTATCATGAAAGCTATTTTTCCCCGGTCGATCGACGGCGACCTCCTCAACTTGGTCCACCTTTCGAACGGTTTCCGTATGCTTGACGGTGCCTCCCCCCTCCACGTTGGCGACGTCGTCACGACTGAAGCGAAGGTCGTTTCCGTCATCAATACCGACGCTGGTAAGGCTGTCAAGGTCATCGGTAACATCATCCACGAGGGGAAGCCCGTCATCGAAGTCACCTCTTCTTTCCTATACCGCGGTCACTTTACGGATTACGAAAACGCCTTTGAGATCGTCCAAGAGCCCGACTATGTGGCGGAATACCCGACCGATGCTTCCATCGGTGTTCTCCTCTCGAAGGAGTGGTTCGAGTTGCGCGACCAGTCCAAACCTCTGACAGCGGGCACTTCTCTTATCTTCCGTTTGAAGTCCGAGATCACATTCAAGAGCAAAATCTCCTATCACTCGATCACCGTTTCCGGAGATGTCTACGTTCGTGATAAGATCAAGCAGCTCGTCAAGGTTGGCTACGTGGACTTCGAGCAGGAGGATTGCCACGGGAACCCTGTCGTCGCGTACGTTCAGCGCCATGGAACCGCCGAGGGTACCGTCACCTATCTTCCCAACGATGGATACACCATGACCGACTCCGCTACTACCACATTCACGACTCCTTTCTCTAATCAATGCTACTCGAACATCTCCAAGGACTTCAACCCTATTCACGTCAACCCTTACTTCTCCAACTTCGCTTCCCTGCCTGGAACCATTACCCACGGTATGTGGACCAGTGCAGCAAGCAGGAAGTACCTGGAATCCATTGTTGCGAAGGGTCGCCCCGAGCGAGTCAAGTCGTAAGTTGAAAGTTTTCTCTTATTTTTGCAGTCGTTTATCCCATCCTAGGTACGAAGTTTCATTTGTCGATATGGTGCTTCCTGGGGAGGAACTACATGTCAAGATCAAGCATATCGGTATGCGCCAAGGAAACATGGTCGTCAAAGTGGAAACATACAACAATCGCGACGTGAAAGTTCTCGAGGGTACCGCCGAGGTCGCCCAGCCCCCCACTGCCTACGTCTTTACTGGCCAGGGTTCTCAGGAGCCTGGCATGGGAATGGAACTCTACAACAACTCTCCCGCCGCCCGCGCCGTTTGGGATGCTGCCGACGCGCATCTTCTTGCTGTTTACGGTTTCTCCATCATTGAGATCGTCAAGGATAACCCGAAGGAGAAGACCATTCACTTCGGTGGTATCAAGGGTCAGGCAATTCGCACCAGGTACATGGAGATGACGTACGATACTATGGACAGGGATGGCGTTGTCCGGACTCTTCCTCTCTTCGGCGATATTAACGTCCGAACTCAGCGATACACGTTCAGTCACCCGAACGGCCTCTTGTTCGCCACTCAGTTTGCTCAGATCGCTCTCGTCGTCACGGAGAAGGCAGCCTTTGAGGATATGCAATCGAAGGGTTTTATCCAGAACAACGCTGTCTTCGCCGGTCACTCCCTCGGAGAATACTCCGCCCTTGCCTCGGTTGCTGGTGTCCTTCCCATCTCTTCACTCGTCGACGTCGTCTTCTATCGTGGTATCACAATGCAGCGTGCTGTAGAACGTGACTCCGCAAACCGCTCCAACTATGCTATGTGTGCTGTGAACCCCTCCAGGATTTCCCCCTCCTTCAATGACTCCGCCCTTCGCGAGGTCGTTGATGATATTTCGGGCAAGACCAACTGCCTCTTGGAGATTGTTAACTTTAACGTCGAGGTATGTTCTACTTTCTTTTGCTTGGGATGTGGTTGTTTAAGGGGCCGGTTTTAGGGTCAACAATACGTGTGCGCCGGAGAGTTGGTCGCCCTGCAGACGATGACCAATGTTCTCAACTATCTGAAGATCCAGAAGGTTGACCTCGCCAAAGTAAGTTGAACAGTCCGCGCTGCGAGCTGATTGATGCTCACATTTCGCAGTTGTCGGAGAAGTTCACCATTGAAGAGGTCAAGAAGATGCTTGGTGATATTATCGAGAGCTGTTTTGCGTCCGCTCAGGAGAAGCAGAAGAATGATGACTACATTGTCTTGGAGCGAGGCTTTGCCACAATCCCTCTGCCTGGTATTGATGTGCCCTTCCACTCCCGTTACCTGTGGGCCGGTGTTATGCCTTTCAGAGCCTGTAAGTTGATTCCTTGACGATGGCCGATAAATTCTCACGAAGTCTTCGTAGACCTCGGCAAAAAGATCAACCCTCTTCATCTCAATCCAGACATGCTAGTTGGACGCTACATCCCGAACCTGATCGCCAAACCATTCGAGGTCACGAAAGAATACGCCCAGATCATTTACGACCAGACCTCTTCTCCCCGTCTCGAGAAAGTTATTCGGAAGTGGGATAAAGAGGACTGGGGCTCGGCTGAACAGCGCCAACAGCTCGCGTATGTTATCCTCGTAGAACTCCTTGCCTACCAGTTCGCCTCTCCTGTCAGGTGGATTGAGACTCAGGACCTCCTCTTCACTCTCCACGACTTCGAGCGTTTCATCGAGATTGGACCCTCCCCCACCCTCACCGGCATGGCCGCTCGGACACTCAAGGCAAAATACGAGGCTGGCGACGACTCGGTCAGCCGCACTCGTGCGATCCTCTGTCACGCAAAAAACACAAAGGAGGTTTACTACCAGTTCGAGGACGAGGTTGCTGCCGGAGGTGATACTCATGAACCTGCTGCTGTCTCGGCTCCCGCTGTCTCTGTCCAAGTTCCTGTTGCCACTGCTCCCGTCCCCACTGCCGCTGCCGCCAGCATCGAAGACACTCCAATCAAGAGTCTCGAGATCTTAACGGTCATCATCGCCCAGAAGCTGAAGAAGCCCGTTAATGAGGTTCCCCTATCCAAATCTATCAAAGACCTCGTTGGCGGTAAATCTACTCTGCAAAATGAAATCCTCGGTGACCTTGGCCAGGAGTTCAGCTCTGCTCCTGAGAAGGGCGAAGAGCTCCCGCTCGAGGAACTCGGTGCCGCTCTTGGCGTTGGCTTCTCCGGAAATCTAGGCAAGTACACGACAGGACTCGCCTCCCGTCTCATTGGTGGAAAAATGCCCGGCGGTTTCAACCTCAGCGCTATCAAGTCCTACCTCTCGAAGAGTTGGGGTCTCGGACCTCAACGTGCGGACGGCGTTCTCCTCCTCGGTACCACTGTGGAGCCTGCCAAACGCTTTGGTTCCGAGACTGAGGCGAAGGCGTGGTTGGACGGGGTCGTTGCTCTCTATGCCCAGCGTTCGGGTGTCACGCTGCCGTCCGCCTCGTCCGGTGGCTCCGGCGGTGGGGGAGGTGGAGGAGGGGCTGTGATGAACAGTGAGGAGTTCCTCAAATTCCAAACAGAGCAGTACCAGTTCGCCGGCCAGCAGATTGAGCTCTACTCTCGTTACCTCAAGAAGGATTCCCGCGCCGGCGATCTCAAATACGATTCAGAGAAAACTAATTCTCTCGCTCTTCAGGCACGTTTGGATGCCATCAACCGTGAACACGGCGACTTCTACGTTGACGGTATCCTCCCCGCCTTCGATGCTCTCAAAGCCCGTCGTTTCGACTCTTCTTGGAACTGGGCTCGACAAGATTCTCTCCTCATGTGGTACGACATCATCCATGGAAAGCTCACCACTGTCGACCGCGAGATCACAGCCCGTTGCATCGATATCCTCAACCGTGCCGATCCCGACCTCTACCAATTCATGCAGTACAGCGTCAACGCCTGTAATCCTACCCTCGGAGAGAACTACGCCCTCGCTAAACAGTTCGGTCAGCAACTCATCGAGAACTGTCGCGAGGTTGTGAACAGCGCCCCTCTCTACAAAGATGGTATGTCCATTTGAACTGATACCCATGCTGCTTTGCTGATGAACCATGCAGTGACATTCCCAACTGCACCGAACGTCGAGATCAACGAGAAGGGCGACATTGTCGTGACCGAGGTCGTCCGTGAAGGCGTCAGGAAGCTCGAGGCGTATGTCGAAGAGATGTCCAGCAGCAACGCGGTCAACGCTCCAATGAACGTCGATAAAGTTCACGCTAGCGTCCTCAAGCTTTGGAACGTTGTCCAGTCTCAGCCGGGTATCAGCGAGGAACAAGTCAGTCGAATCAAGGACTTGTACGACTCAGTCATCAATTCTCTCAACACCAAGGGCCCTGAGATCAAGGTCAAGGCAGTTCCTCAGCCTCGCGCTCGTCGCGCATCTTCACAGTTCCTGCGCCCCCAGGTTGTCGGCGGACCCTCTATCTCTGGGGACAAGATTCCTCTCCTCCATCTCAAGCGCAAGGTTGGGACAAACTGGGAGTACAGTAACAACCTCACAGGAGTATACCTCGACATCCTCAACGAGATTGCCACCTCCGGTACCTCGTTCAAGGATAAGAACGCTCTGCTTACCGGCGTCGGAAAGGGCTCAATCGGTGTCGAAATTCTCAAGGGCCTTTTATCTGGAGGTGCCCACGTTGTCATCACTACTTCTCGCTACAGTCGCGCAACCGTCGAGTACTACCAGGCCATCTTCCAGCGCCATGGTAGCAAAGGTTCCGCTCTCACCGTCGTTCCCTTCAACCAAGCTTCAAAGCAGGATGTCGAGGCCTTGATCGATTACATCTACACCTCGCTCGGCATGGACCTAGACTACATTCTGCCCTTTGCTGCCCTCCCCGAGAATGGCCGCGAGATCGACGGTTTGGACGACAAATCCGAGCTCGCTCACAGGATAATGTTGGTCAACATTCTCCGTCTCATGGGTGCGGTCAAGAACAAGAAGGCCAGCCGAAACTTCGTCACCCGTCCCACTCAAGTCATCCTTCCCCTATCTCCTAACCACGGTCTCTTCGGTAACGATGGTCTCTATTCCGAGTCCAAGATCTCTCTGGAAACTCTCTTCAACCGTTGGAGCGCTGAGAGCTGGGGTGAATACCTCTGTCTCGCCGGTGCCGTCATTGGGTGCGTGATCACAAAATGGTTCTTCCGCTTTTCTGACCTATTCTCCAGATGGACCCGTGGCACCGGTTTGATGAGTGCAGCTGGCTTGGTCTCCCAGGAGCTCGAGTCGTACGGTGTCAGGACGTTCTCTGCCAAGGAGATGGCTTTCAACATCCTCGGTTTGATGCACCCACTCCTATTCAGTATCACACAGGTCGAACCCATCTGGGCTGACCTCAATGGTGGTATGGATCGTCTTCCTGACCTCGCCGATATCACGTCACGCATCCGATCGGACATTATGAAGAAGAGCGATTCCCGTCGCGCCATTGCCAGGGACAACGCGGCTGACTTCAAGGTCATCAATGGCGTTGAGGCCGAACGTGTCCTCCAGACCGTCTACGTTACTCCTCGCGCCAACTTCAAGTTCGATTTTCCCACCCTCCCCCCGGCCGAGTCTTTGGGAGACCTCTCTAAACTCCGTGATCTCATCGATCTGGACAAGGTGATTGTCAACACCGGGTTTGCTGAGGTTGGTCCATGGGGTAGCTCGAGGACCCGATGGGAGATGGAGGTTCGTGGCGATTTCACGTTGGAGGGCTGGGTCGAGATGGCTTGGATCATGGGGTATGTCAAGCACTTTGACGGCCGTCTCAAGAATGGTTCGTTGTATGTTGGCTGGGTCGAATCGAAGTCTGGTGAGCCTGTCGACGAGAAAGATGTAAAGAGCAAGTTCGAGAAGGATATCTTGGCACATGCCGGTGTGAGGTTGATTGGTAAGCAGCTCATTGCCTCGTCTTGACCTAATTCTAACGGCGTACGCACAGAACCGGAGTTATGGCGCGGATACGATCCCAAGAAGAAGGTCTTCCACCAGGAAGTCGAGCTTGTCCACGACCTGGAGCCCATGGAAGTCTCTGAGGTTGACGCCAAGAAGTTCAAGAACGAGCATGATGTCAAGTGCGACATATGGACGGGCGAGGGTGGAGAGTGGTTTGTGAAGTTCAAGAAAGGCTCCAGGATTCTTGTTCCCAAGGCTTTCGAATTCAATCGCCATGTCGCTGGACAGATCCCTACCGGTTGGGAAGCCGGCAGATATGGTATCCCCGACGATATTGCTTCTCAAGTCGACCGCGTCACGCAATGGGCCCTCGTCTGTACTGCGGAAGCGTTGAACATGTCCGGCATCACTGATCCCTACGAACTCTACAAGTATATGCATCCTTCAGAAGTTGGTTCGAGTTTGGGAAGCGGTATGGGTGGTATGACGAGTTTGCAGCGCATGTTCAAGGACCGCCGCGAGGAGAAGGAGGTCCAGAATGACGTCTTGCAGGAAACGTAAGTCTGACACTTTTACCGGAGTGCGTGTCACTGACTCTGCCTCAACAGCTTCATCAACACCACTGCTGGATGGGTCAACTTGCTCCTTTTGTCTTCCAGCGGCCCGATCAAGATCCCCGTTGGTGCTTGGTGAGTGAATGCTCCAGACGATGATCCAACATGCATTAACCAGCTTCTGCAGTGCAACTGCTTTACAGTCCATCGAGATCGCCTGTGATACCCTGTTGTCCAGAAAGGCTAAAGTAATGATCGCCGGTGGTTTCGACGATATCAGCGAGGAAGGGTCTTACGAGTTCGCCAACATGAAGGCTACTACAAATAGCGAAACCGAGTTTGCGATGGGTCGCGAGCCAACTGAGATGTCTCGGCCAGCTACCACTACTCGTGCCGGCTTCATGGAGTCTCAGGGAACTGGTGTCCACATCCTCATGTCTGCAAGGACGGCTCTCGAACTCGGTGCTCCCATCCGTGGTATCGTCGCTTTCACGTCCACTTCCACGTAAGACTCTTTTTCTGTACGTGTATGGTATACGTTCTGATCCCAATGACATTACAGCGACAAGGCCGGGCGATCTATTCCTGCTCCAGGGGTCGGAGCACTCTCCATCGCTCGCGAGATTCCTTCGAAGCATCCACTACCAATCTTGGACATCAGTTATCGATCTCGCCAACTTGCTTTCCGTCGCAAGCAGATCTCAGACTGGATGAACCTCGAAAATGATCAGATCCTGGAGGAGCTTCACGCTACCAGGGCACAGGGTGAGGTTGACGAAGATTATTTTGCCACAAGGCTGGCGGATGTCGAACTCGAGGGTGCTCGTCAGGAGAAGGAGGCATTGGCCACCTACGGAATGCTGGAGGGTTCAGACCCGAGGATTGCTCCACTCCGCCGTGCGCTTGCCGTTTGGGGTCTCACGCCGGACGACCTTGGTGTTCTCTCGATCCATGGAACCAGTACTGGAGCCAACGAGCGCAACGAAACCCACATCTGGAACGACGTCTTCACGCAGATTTCCCGTACGCCCGGCAACGCCATCCCGATCGTTGCTCAGAAGAGCCTCGTTGGTCACTCCAAGGGTGGATCTGCTGCTTGGCAGATGATTGGCCTCTTGCAGTCGGTCAACACTGGCATCGTCCCTGGAAACCGCAACAACGATAACGTCGACGCCGAGTTCCGCAAACACACCTACCTCGTGTTCCCCTCAAAGTCGATCCATACCGATGGAATCCGTGCCGGTGTCATGTCCTCGTTCGGTTTTGGCCAAGTCGGTGGTACTGCTCTCGTCGTTCATCCTCGTTACCTGTTGGCTGCTCTCGAACCCTCTGCGTACGAGGCTTACAAGGAGCGAAACCGCCTTCGTTATCTTCAATCCTACAAGGCCATGTCGGAGATGATGACCCACAATTCTCTCGTCAAAATCAAGGACGGTCCCCCTTACACCCCCGACGTCGAGGGCAAGGTGTTGTTGAACTCGCTGGCTCGAGCCACCCTGAGCACTCGAACTGGCCAGTACACTTTTACGAAGCTCGTGACCGAGCAGAAGCCCGTCCTCAACCGGGTGCAATCGGTTTCCAAGCTCCTTTCCGATGGTGATTCAGTTGCTGGCGTTGGGGTGGACCAGGAGCTTATCTCTACTGTCCCCTCCCACAACCCCACGTTTGTCGAAAGGAATTTCACTGGAGCAGAGATCACGTACTGTCAAGCCCAACCATCCTCGCAGTCCTCGTTCGCCGCTCGATGGGCCGGAAAGGAGGCCGTATTCAAATCCCTCGGTGTCGCTTCAAAGGGTGCCGGCGCTGCAATGCGCGAGATTGAGATCCTTCCGGACGAGAGTGGTGCTCCACGAGTTATCCTCCACGGAGATGCCAAGGCCGCTGCTGACAGCAAGGGAATTAAGACCATCCACATCTCTCTCAGCCACTCTGAGGTAAGACGACCCGGAATCTCACTGGGCTTGATGACTGACCCGACTCCTGCAGACTACCGCCATTGCGTTCGCTCAAGCTTCAACTGCATGATATCCCACTTGCTCTGACAATCTACCAGTGTCACGTTTCACCCCCACCAACTCTTGGCATTCACGTTGTTTTCTGTGCAACCCTGCTGTATACGTTTCTCTCTCGTTTCTTGTATCCTACATTGGTCAAATAGAATGGTATAATTTGTGATCAATGATGTATTGACAAATCTCTGCTGTGGTCGCAGTCGACCATGATTGATCACCATTCCGGCACTGCTCTCTCAACGCGCTAGAGCTCAGGGACATCTCTGTCCTACCTATGTCAATAAGGGCTACCCGGCCAGATCCAAGGTGGGGCTTAGCTGCCGGCAGGCTTTCTATTTCACTGTCCCTCCCATTCATGAACCTCCTCGCGCAAACGATTCGCGAGTCGTCACCATCTTGAGAGAGGAGTATGCCCAGCAATCGATGCATTTCGTCTTCTGAAGGGTAATACCGTGGGGAGAGTACACGCTGGAGGGTGTCGAAGCCTAGAGGTCACCAAATAGGTCCGGACAGTTTAAGTCAGACGAACCCGGTGCACATATTACGACGAACCCATCAAAAATGTGAGCTGAGTGGACTTAGAAAGCGATGGATTGGATGTCAACTCCGCGAGACGATCACCCAGGAACCTATGTAAGGCCGAAGACTTGGCGGTGAACGTGGGCTCGTTCACGAGACCGACTGCAATGTTCGGAGGCGAACCGGTGCCATTGTGACGGATCCTTGTGGCCAACAGAGACATCAGTTCGACCCTTTGGCAGAGGGTCGCGTCGCCCTCTTGAAGTCGCTTGTCCGCATTTCTGACAGACAATAACAACAACTTGGCGTCGTAATCGGACGCTGGAGAACAAGGGTTTGGAGCGTTCGCGAGGGCAAGATGACCGAGAGTTGGAGGGTTGAAGGAGGAGTCCAAAACGCTGATGCGCAGGGGCGATTTGGGAGATGATTGCGTTGGTGACAGAGGCCACCGTTCATGGGTGGTGTATACTAGGGCGGCGGAGACGACCTGCTGCTGCACTCTTTCGATAGCGGAGAGGATGAGGGGAGTCATCTGGGTTGCGCTTCCAAACATAGAATTCGCCGGGCAACATAAGAGGGTGGTGTCACGTGTGTCCTTGCTCTCCGCTTTTTTCATCCCCACGGAAATGTCGACCCCTACAAGGCCAGTGAACATCCGCCCGGGCACCCCCCAGAGCCAAAACGTCGAAGGTTCTCCTATCTCAGGCTCTCCGAACATTCGAGCCCTACGAGCCCAGTATGGCACTCCGCCCGTACCCAACATCCCGCCCAGGAACATCCCAGTTAACTCGTCTAGCACCAGCATCGGCATCCAGGGCCCTGGTTCGTATCGCCCCAGTGTATCCGGAACCCCTATCATCGGTGGAATTCGTATGCAAGCCCCAGGAGGTCCTGGAAGTGGTACAAGAACCCCCGCGAGTGGATACGAGAATCCGTTCGAGGAACTCACCGACGAGGAGAAGGCTAGGATCCTCAGAAGGCATCTGGTTTCTCGGGAGCAACGCGACCAACAGCTGGACAGGAAGTCTTCGTTTGGGTCTTTCACCGATCGGGGCGAGGGACCTTCAAAATCCAAACGACAATCTGTCAATACAGCTCGTGACCCGGCTCTTGCGAGAGAAGACTCCGAACCTTTCCCGATACCTTATCATACGCCTGGCGCGGACTTGACCCATAACATCTACAAGTGGGAAGTCGACCAACGTCGTGGGGCACGTCCTCGGGCTGCCTCTTTCGCAGGCTCCACGCGTTCGAGCGTCAATCCCACCTTCGCCAACATACATGAACCAGGAGGATTCCGAAGGAACTATCTGCTCATGAGGGCCCACGAACAGGGTGAAGAAGAACCCGAGATGGTTTCAAGCTTCATCGAATTCTTATACCTCTTCGGTCACTTTGTAAACATCATTACGCTCATCTCTTGTGTGTTATCTAATGCGTGGTTATCAAGGCTGGTGAAGATTTGGAAGAAATCGAAGAGGAGGACGAAGAGGAGGACGAAGAGGCCCCCCCTGAGGACGAGGAGGCAGGTCTGCAAAGGTTCCCTACTCGGGCGGAGGCCGCGCTTTCGTCGTCCATTCACTTTGAGCCCGATTTGGCCAAACCACACGATGAGACAACGCCTCTGATGCAAGGTACCATTTCGAAAGGAGCCCGCCATGGTTCCCGTATTAGGAGAAAGAGAGCGAGCTCCGTTTCTGCCCATGGAGAAGCGTCGGTCACAGATGCGGTGTTGATGGTACGCTATGAGCTGTCGCGATCGTACCCTTCCAGATGCTGATGATCTTCACAGCTATTGAAAGCCTTCGTCGGCACTGGTGTGCTGTTTTTGGGTAAAGCGTGAGTTTATCCAAATCATACTCGCCCACTGCTCCTCCCATACTGAACTTAATTCAGGTTCTACAATGGAGGGATTTTGTTCTCGAGTCTGGTTCTTGTCTTCATTGCTTTGATTTCACTGTGGTCCTTCTTGTTATTGGTTAAGACCAAGTTTGTCGTCTCTGGGAGCTTCGGTGGTATGTCCATTGTCGACGTGAGGAATCCGCCCCTTGACAATCATTCGTTTAGATATGGGAGGAGCGTTATATGGTCCGTATATGCGGACCGCTATTCTCACTTCTATCACTGTTTCCCAGCTGGGTTTCGTTTCTGCATACACGATATTTGTGGCAGAGAATTTGAGGGTTGGTCACCTCGGCACATTTTCTCCAACCGAGGCACTAACGTCATTTGCAGGCTTTCGTCATGGCCGTTACGAACTGCATGAAGGTCATTCCCGTCCAGTATTTCATCCTGATGCAACTCGTCATTTTCCTGCCGTTCGCACTTATACGTAACCTTGCGAAACTGAGCACGACCGCTCTGGTGGCTGACGTTTTCATCTTGGCTGGATTGATTTATATCTTCTCCAGTGAATTTTCACTTATCGCCGAACGTGGGGTCGCTAAGGTGGCAATGTTTAATGAGAAGGACTTTCCGCTCCTGATTGGGTGAGTTATTCGTCCCCCCACAAGCCGTCATCCTGCGCCCTACTGATTCGTTACGGGTAGTACGGCGGTCTTCAGTTTTGGTGAGCTGTCTTCATTTTATGCATTGGCTGGCTGGGGTGCTGACATCGCACTTAGAGGGCATCGGGTTGATCATCCCTATTACCGATGCTATGAAGGAACCTAGGAAATTCCCAAAAGTGTTGACCAGTGTCATGATCTTTCTGATCTGTGAGTGGAAAGTTCCATACCACAAACTGATTGCAACCTAACCGTGGTGTGTCTGGCATCGCAGTCCTGTTTGGAGGTGCCGGTGTGCTTGCTTACTTGACATTCGGAGATAAGATCCAAACAGTCGTAATTGTGAATCTCGACTCCCGGAGCAAGATGGTCCAAGCTGTGAGTCCTCCTTGAAGATCGTGTACCCGTTTGGGAATTCAATCGCACGATAGGTACAATTCCTATACTCCATGGCCATCTTGTTATCTACCCCTCTGCAACTTTTCCCAGCTCTCAGGATCATGGAGAACGGTCTCTTCACCCGGAGCGGAAAACAGGATATCTTCGTCAAGTGGCAGAAGAACGTGTTTCGTTTCTCCATGGTTGTGCTCTGCACGGCCATCAGTTGGGCCGGCGCCAGTGACTTGGACAAGTTTGTGGCCTTTATTGGGAGTTTCGCCTGGTGGGTTCACCGTACCAGTGCTTCCGTGCGCGTTCTTATGTTTCAACTATCCAATCTAGCGTCCCCCTCTGCTACGTGTATCCGCCGATGCTTCATTACAAAGCATGTGCGCGCACGAGGAAGGAGAAAGCCGGCGATATTGCCCTAATGGTGTTCGGCGCATTGGCGATGGTGTATACTACCGTACAGACCGTCAGGGTAGGCCTTCATCGTCGTAGGGCGTATTCTTCCAACCGCTAATCGCACCTCACGTTGCAGCTAATGTTTGAGCCCGAGACTGGTGGCCCAACGTTCGGACAGTGTTAACCCTGCCAGCCGAGACCCGAGCTAACCCGGATACAACGACTGTTCTCTCGACCTTCGCAAAGATATCCTTTTCATTCCTCGTTTGCAATGCCACATTCCGTAGATTCGCCTCAAAAATCAGTAATCTATTGTTCATTTTGCAATGTGCATGGCAATATCTGTTTCGACCTACCCCAGACCGTAATTCGCTTTGAGATCTCCAACCGTTGCAATTGACTCGTTTACAACTGCAAGGGTCTGACCGAACCGACCTGATCAGGTATAATACAGATCAAAGTGGACGCGAAACGAAAGGTCGTGTTCACTTTTATATGCAAACCGCGATGGGGCGATACGCCGTTGTCAACATCCTTGATGATGAGCGGGAAAAGGCCGGACACAACCCGGGTTCGTGAGGAAGGCGAAGTGGTAAGAACAACATTGGTAGACGCATCCTCGCGATCCCGTTGAATTTTTTTCCCCCTGTAGACACGAATTTCTGCGCTTAGCCGTAGTTTTCATACGAGGGACGCGGTGTTGCGAACGTCGGTTGCATCAATGGGCAACGAGTTATAAGTATTTCCGTTGAATGGATCGTGATTCTGCTTCAAGGAGGGAACAGGCTTGAGAGAATCCCGGCGAGATGACCAGAAAGCTTCGAGGCTTTCCACTCCCTTTACATTCCATTGCTTAAGGATACTGTCTCACACTTCGAGGTAGGCTCGCGACTTTATTCGACGGACACACCGCAGCGGCGATCGGAGCTGTCACCTGAGCGATCGACCACGCTTTTGCATCGCCTCCACCTCCACCTCCACCTCCACCAAGTCGGGGGAACCATGGGAGGGATCAGACAGCGGAACTCTCCAAACGCGCCCCCCGGTCGGAACTGGGACATGACATGACTCTCACCGATCCAAGACCTCATGCTCATCTATTGCTGAAACCCGGCATCCTTGATTTTGCTATATACCTCCTTCGCCTTCTTGATGGGGGTCCAACTTATTGAATACCAATGTCTCACGAGGCGTTTCAGGTGACATTGTCGAACGACCCTCCGCAATAAATTCCCTGTTTTCATACTACCCGTCGCATGTCGACCGGCGGGTATAGGTACTGATATACTTCTTATACCATGCAGAGAACCCCGGCGCCGCCAGAAAGCCCCCAACGCAGCCGGTTATCCCCGCGATACATCCCCAAGGGTCCAGCAGGAGGGTCTTCACCAATAGACCGTACCGATCCCACGTTCGTATCTTTTATTTCCACCCGGCAGAGACTTTTCGCGGTTCCCTTGCACCCCCGTTCGTCCTCAAACGTCATTTTGGTGCTGTCGACCGACACTACCCTTCGTCCCCCACCGTCGCGGAGCCTTTTCAGCTGGCGTACCATACACCTGGGCCGCCGAGACCTCAACGTTCCTCGTCATCCAGTTCTACGTCAATCTTCAGAGGGCCAAGGCAAAAGATGGTTGAGGGAAGTTGGAATCGACGACCGCACGGGGTTCCGGCCCTCATTCGCATCCATGCGACCCCTCCGTGGATTTCAGCAAAAACCGTTGCAGGAGGACATGACGAGCGACCTAGCTCCGTTTGTTCCTCCTTATCTGAGCTGCAGTTTGTTTCCGAAGAAGATACCACCGATCCACAAGACACGGGATCATACCCTTCCCCATCTTCCCAAATTTCACAGCTTCAATTCGCATCTCCAGAGGAGGCCACGACCCCCACGACCCCCATCGAATTCGGGCCGCTGTCGCGAAAATCCTCCCTTTCATTTTCCACCGATTCTTCCTCGCCCGGCGCTCACGAGGGGCAGGCCTGGATGACACCAAGTGAACAGTTTCCCCTGATGCCAGACACGTCATCTGTATTACCACAACGACCCGGGTGGGCCGTGACTGGTCCTTTACCTGAGGTTCCTGGGCATGCGCAATACCTTCCTTCACCATCTAAACCCGAGGAAATGGCTACGGATCCCGGCTGGCGATGCCCCGACCAGTTCTCTTACCATCGTAGCCAGGAGTTCGTCCAGGGCTGTTCTTCGATCGCCTCACGACCATCCTCCGATCCTGGAACCGATACATGGAATCAATCGGTGGAGGAGAAACGAGCAAAAGGTGATACCACGTCCGAAGATACCCCTCCTGTACATCACGCACCAGCTCCTCTGATTATCCTGCCTCCCGCCGCTTCGCCCATTCCTCCCTCTTCGCCACCTCCTTCCCCGATGTTTCCTCTCCACCCCGCCACGTCCATTCAATCGTTCGTGGACCTCCTCCCTCCAACCAGCATTGACATCGTCACGGCCGCCGCTACGACGATCACGGGCGAAAATGGCGGGCAAATCCTATTTGGTGCCCTGTTCAGGGATCGTAGAGTCGTTGTCATCCTCGTCCGCCATTTTTGGTGCTTGTGCTGTCAAGATTACGTTCGTTCAATATTGAACAGCGTTACCCCAGAGATTTTGGGGAGGAGGGGAGTGGATTTGGTTCTAATTGGGAACGGTATGCCTGGGGCGATCAAAGTTTACAAAAGTATGTCTTGATCCACGTTTCGAGGCCCGCAGATTTGACGAAACCAATCTTATTGGATTTAGAATTGCTGAAAATCCCGTTCAAGGTGTATACAGATCCATCCCGGCAGTTGCACGATGCTCTCAGGTTACACAAAATCAGTAACCTGCAAACCAGAGGTTCAAGTAAGGGGGGTGGAAAGAGGAGTTACGTCAAGCACGGTGGACGGTGGACATCGTTGAGGGTTACGCTCAGAGCAGCTGCCGCGAGGGCAACACACGACAACAGTGAACAGTTGGGTGGGGAATTTGTATTCGGTCCAGGGTACGTGACCCCCTACCATTGGAGATGTCGATTGACTGGGCTTTTGTTTTTGATGGCTGCGTGAAAAGGTTGAAATCTTTGTATATGCATAAGATGCAGGAGCCTCGCGATCATGCTCCGATTGTCGAGGTTTTAGAAGCTGCGGGAGTAGAGGTTTGTGAGAAGGTTAGGGTCCGAGGACCCGAAGATGGGTGTCTGATCCCGACCACGCCTACGTCCGAAGTGGTTGACATTGATATCACGACTAACGCGTCGACGCCCGAACTTTCACCAACCACCTTCACATCTGAAACTGCCTTTACTGCAGAGGTGACCACTTCCAGCGGTTGCGGGGATCCGAGCTTGGGATCCGAACCTCCGATTCCGGTCATCGCGGACGAGGCGGAGTGGATGGTTCATAGGAGCCAGTATCTCATGAGGATCAAGCAGAAGAGGGAGGCGAGGAGGAGAGGGGAAGTTTTGAAGGCCTGAGTGATTCCTCCTTTACAGGAGAGGATTTCTCTTGGCCTCCAAGTGACGAGGTGACCGCATCGTGCGAGCGTGTTGTGGAAGCCCGGGTCAACCTTACGCGAGAACAGGGCTGCGCGTCTTGCCTCCTTCCACCTTCGGCGCTTCTCGTGCGCCCCTTACGTTCCTCAATGTTCCACTCTTTTTCTTATTTCTTATTTTCGACGAGATTGTATATGTATTAACACTGGTTGGCTTTTTATCCTCCCCTGTTTGTAGCGCCCGCATTGCGCGCAGGGCTTATGTCTCTCCATTGTAACCCCCTCCTGCATTTCCCAACGTTTGCGCCCGCAACCCCTGCTTGAAACCCACATCACCTTTTTTTCTCCCTTTTCTCCGCTCCTTGATACCTGTTTCGAGGGTGGTTTGACTCTCCCCCACAACAGCTGCCGAGCCAAGGAATCTGTTTTCGTTCTGCAAAAGCAGCGAGGCCCACTGGCAAATATAATTGCGAGACACTTCTTCGAAGCGATATGGCACAGATCTCCACCTCCGCCCGTGCAGATCAAAATCTGCATGAGTTTCGTCTTGCACATCCCCATCCTGCACCTGCACCACACTGTCGGTCCTTCACACTGGCCTCTGCCGTCGTGTTTTGGGGTTCGTGCTTCTGGAATTTCCGAATTGATTTCAATCCTCTGCCGGATCTGCGGTCTCCGTGGCTGACCCATCGTGGATGAACCTGGTGAAGGATCAGTGCCAATAACCGGGTCCCTTGATTCACAATCGGACGTTGTATCGCCTCGGTGTCTCCCCATCGGGAGAGGTATGCTTGCATGTGAGGCAGGGAGACAAAACGACAGAAAAGTGTGCGGTGTGCATTACAAGATGTGAAAAGCGTCAAACTAGTGTACAGGCTTGGAGCGTCGTGGTTTTTGCGCAGGAGGGTGGAGGGGATGGGGTGGGTATCGACACTATAATAACCGTGAGTTGCAAACACCAACTAAGCCCAGTTGTCTACTAGGGACTCGCGCATGCCACCGATAACGGCGGCTTGATCTTGTCCCTGGAGTTCTGAAGGGAGGAATCAGTGGTGAATATCCAATGTGGATGGGCGTCGACTGACTGAAGGTGGCTTCGATCACACTAATCTCCATGGCTGTTGTATCAAAACCAGTGAATGCACACCAGTCGTTTACGACGAGACCGGCTCCTATCACATCGGAACCACGGTTTACTGTACCAGCCTTGAGACGCCCCAGTTCAGATTTCAAACCCCTACAACCCATAGGAGAACCCGAAGACATACCACCAGAGGTACCTGCAGCAAGCTGCTCAGCTCATCTTGATCTTGCACGCTCGTCTTGGGGTGGACGAGTCCTCCCTGGTTCGAGATGGCACAATAACTTCCCACGAGAACATTATCGGCGATCGTCTGTCGGAAAACTTCAACCTTCAACACGTCGGCAATGATTTCCTCGGTTTCGCGATCAACGTCTGGGTGTACGAGGGCGACGTAGTCGTTACACGCGATGACGTTTCCGAGGGCGGATAGTCGCTCCTCTACCCGTTGAACGGCGACTGCGTCCGGAAGGGAGTTTCGGAGGTGCTGAAGCTCCTGGTCGTTTGTTGTTGATGGGACGAGAAGGCCATGCCTGTTCCCTATACCGTAACCCAAGCTTTAGCACCATTGACCTCTGAGTAGGATAGCGATGACAAGGCTCACCAGCAGTCAATCGACCGATGATCCGCGTTCCACCGATAGAGGTGTGAACGATGGGGATGACGTCGCCGAGCTCGGACTCAAAGGCCGAGTAGAAATTTGTGCTGCCCTGAATCGCACAGAGGCAGTAGCTGTTTGTGAGTTTGGAGAAGACTCCGATGTCGCTGCTGTTTTCGAATTGGAGACCTGTGATTGGTGGTGCCTCTAGTCAGATGGAAACTTTTCCGATGGAGGGTTACGCACGGGTGGCCATGGTTGATGCGCTTTGAAGAGTTGAGGTGATTGAAGATTTTGCTCGAGGGGGGGAAGGCGAGGATTTATAAACGGGAAATTTGAGTTGGTGGCTGTGATCGAGGGTCCACCCGCTTCCGGGAGGGAGAGTCAACGGACCTCGCTCCGACTCACGACCTCGGACCCGTTCACTTCCCGCACGATGAACTGCCTCCGCCAGTCTGCACGTTGGGCACGTAATTTGCCTAGAGCTGTGAACCACAGACGCGCCATCAAGACTGGGAGTCAACCCGTGTCGCGGTTTCGAAGGAATCTCGCGACTCACGGCTCTGCGCCCGGTGAGACACGTCCGGTCACAAAAATCGAGAAGATTATCTTGGACACCATTAAGGTAGGTCTACGTTGCCTTTGCAGCTGCAGGGTTGAGTAACTCAATGGCTAGGGTTGAAGGCAAATGGCCCTGTCTCGTTCTCGGAATACATGTCCCTATGTCTCGCCCATCCGACAGAAGGATATTACACGAAACCGTTACGCGACATACTTGGGGCTCGGGGAGATTTTATCACGAGCCCAGAGATTAGCCAAGTGTTCGGGGAGGTCTGTCTTTAACCCAGGCGTGGTTTCATTGCCTGCTCTGGCTGACGCTCTGGGTAGCTCATCGGCATTTGGTTTTTGACGCGGTGGTTGGCGAATGGAAATTCCTCTCCCATTCGTATCGTCGAGCTTGGACCGGGTAAGGGAACGTTGATGGCCGACATCCTTAGGGTATGGGACCCATCTCTTCCACCCTCGCATACACCCAGCTGACGGTCAAATATTATAGGCGTTCTCGCAATTCCCCGCATCTAAAACAGCGATACGGGAGATACACCTAGTGGAGACGAGCCGCCCCCTGCGGTCCGTGCAGGAGCAAGCCTTGAAGCCTTTTGTCGAGAAGTGCGGCTGGAATATCCAATGGCACGATAACTTGGATGGAATCACGCCGACAGATACGCAATACACCATGGTTCTTGCACACGAGTTTTTCGATGCTCTACCGTTCCATTTGATCGAGGTCAGTCTCTTGGAAAAAAAATAATACTCGGGCAAGTCCTGATGGTCACAGAAATCTCAAAAAGGGTGGCGAGAGATCAAGATCGACTCGACCTCATCCAAACCCGAAACCACAACAATTCTCTCACCCCCAGGCTCAACCACTACCCCCCGCGAGCAAAACAAAAGTAGCACCCTTACAACCAATTCTAATTTCCACCTAGTCACTTCCCAACCCAGCCCATCCTCTTCTCTCCTTAGTTTCGCTTCTCGTAGATTCAAGGATCTCCCGATCG
>Ga0307517_10000645_pt1 | contig 59767 bp, 72 predicted proteins | sample 23_EM_MG_FD_194515 | JGI IMG/M metagenome (GOLD analysis project Ga0307517, IMG submission 194515) | Populus trichocarpa ectomycorrhiza microbial communities from riparian zone in the Pacific Northwest, United States - 23_EM | ecosystem: Host-associated > Plants > Roots > Unclassified | place... | reverse complement strand
CGCCGTCTAAGAGTGCTTTAGAGGTTGTCCAGCGGGTGGACACGGTCCGTGGCACGTGATGGACGGGTGGCGAGAAGTGTGGGCCGGGGTTCCTGGTGCCTAACCACACCCTGCGACTTTGTTATCCCATTATCCCATACCCACCCCTTCCCCTCTTCCATCGAAAGCCTCCGCAGTTTGGCTGGCCCTGTCGCGTCTTGCCGTCCGGTCGGTCTGACGTATCCTCCGCCACGCTCAGCCGCAGCGGTCCAAGTTTGGTTTCCGTACATAACCTCCTTCTCGCCCTCTTTCTCTCTCGCCCTTTCATTCCTCGCACATACACCCGTGGTATCCCCGGACTCCCGTTGATGAGAACGATTATACACCAGGAAGCTCTCTGTATCATCTCTTCGTCGACTAGGTACCCTTCCCTCGCTGACTACCAGAGGAAATGGCGATTACAAAGTGGATCTCGTTCGGCGCAAACCAGCAGAACCCGGCAAGTCCAGTAGGCCCAACGCAGGGCGGCCTCCCTCTAGCTGTAGCTGTGTCATCTGCAGATACGAAGGAATTTGGCTTAGAGAATGTGCGTCCATGATCTCTTCCATAACGTCCCAGGTTCTGGACTGACCGTAAATCTGACTTCAAGTTCGGAAATACATGGTGCGCCGAACAATTTCTTGTCTTGCAACGCTGACCGCATTACCCCATCCGCTGACATAATTACCACGAAATCCAGTTACGCCAACTCTGTACTTCAAGCCCTGTACTTTTGCAATCCGTTCCGAGAACTGCTCCTGCAACTACCCGACCCGTCAGCCCCCTCCGAACCCCCAATAGCTCAAGTCCTCCATCCTTCGCTATCTCCACCTCCCGTGACCACCGTTCGGAAGAAACCCGAACGCAAGTTCTCCGCAACCGATTCTCGGGGGACGTCGGAAACCGGTTCGAACAATGCCCCGATGTCATTCGGACCACACATACCCTCCACACCACGAACGCTTTCTTCCGCCCTCAGATCGCTGTTTGTGCATATTTCGAAACACCCCAGTGACAAGGGAACCGTCGCTCCCCGAGCATTCATCGAGAAACTCAAGGAGCTTAACGAACTCTTCAGGAGTTCAATGCACCAGGACGCCCACGAGTTTCTCAATTATCTGCTGAACAGGATCGTTGAGGAGACTGAGGAGGGGCGAAAGAGCGCGCCCGAATCTGATCGTGAGTTAGATCGCCCCGCTTTGAGCGTCTAGTACCGACCTATCGCTGAACACACGTTCCTCAGTTTCCAACTCCCTGGTATCGCTCCCCGCCTCCACAGGGTCAAATTCGTCATCATCCACGATCGTACACAGGCTCTTCGAGGGCGTTCTAACGAGCGAAACCCGATGTCTAACATGTGAAACCGTTTCCTCCCGAGACGAGTCTTTCCTTGACCTCTCGATCGACATCGAGCAGAACTCTTCTGTGACAGCTTGCCTGCGTCAGTTCAGCGCTAGTGAGATGTTGTGTCAGAAGAACAAGTTTTTCTGCGATGGGTGCTGTGATCTTCAGGAAGCTGAAAAGCGAATGAAGATTAAGAAACTCCCCAATGTCTTGGCGCTACATCTCAAGCGGTTCAAGTATCAAGAAGATCTCCAAAAGTACATCAAGCTTACCTATCGGGTTGCATTCCCGATGGAGTTGAGGCTATTCAATACCGTCGACGATACCGATGACCCTGATAGGCTATACGAGCTGTATGCCATCGTCGTCCACGTTGGGAAGTACGTAACTCCCCCACGATTTAACTCAGATCTGTGTTGAGCCTGATGATCCCTTCCAGTGGCCCGCATCACGGCCATTATGTTTCCATCATCAAGGCCGGGGGCGCCTGGAAACTCTTCGACGATGACACTGTCGAGACCATCAAAGAATCCGACATACCCAAGTACTTTGGCGATTCCAACTGCGGTTCAGCATACGTGCTATACTATCAAGCTGTCGACTTAAATCTCCCATCTCTTGGCCTGCGCTCCCCCACTCCTCTGCCCATCACGAAACATGCTCCTGTTCCTGTCTCTGCCTCTGTCGCGTCGGACGATGGCCAGACTCCAGCACTCCCTCCTGGCCTCACTACAGAGCACGATTCCTCCGACTTAGCCGAGTCCTCTGGCCCAACCACACCTGCACCATCGAACCCCACATACTCACCGAAGATCAACAGTTCCCCAGTCCATTCGAAGCTTAATCTCCCACCTCATGACTTCCCTTCACCACCGCCAATACCCCAACAGCCGACCCAGAAGACACAAGGAGGGCTGTTCCATTCGTTGCGACATGTTCCTTCAGTCAAGATCAAGAGTCATGCTGGTGAAAAGAAGCCTTTATTGGAGGCCGTCTCCGTAGCCCCCACAAATTCATCAGCTTCTGGAAGCACCTCGTCCCCCGCCAATCTTTCATCGCCCCAGCTTCTCAACAAGCCGGAGGACTCTCTGAATGCGCCCGAGATTCCTTCGGTTGAGCCAACGTCACCGAAGAGTAACGGAGTTGGGAAGGATAAGTGGTTCAAGCGAAAAGGGACCAAGAACAAGGATAAGGAGAAGACTTCAACGCCCCTGTTGAAGGCTCCGCTACGCAATAAGCGTCCTAGCACTGCACCTGGGAAACAGTCCGAGTCCCTTGCTCCGCCTTCCCCGGCCTCGACGGTGGGCTCTGTCTCACAGAGGTCGAGTTCACCGTCACACCCGCAATCAGATGTGGAGGGTAAGGGAGAGGGGCCCGTGCTTCCGCCAAACTTGACGAGGAAATCGTCTGCACCTGTGCCAAAATCTTCGACTTCGGGTTTCGCCTCGACCCCCTCCTTCCCCAGTGATGTCCCCGCAGTACCGCCATTACCCCCTCTTTCTACATCGTCCACCGTCCACGTACATCGGACACCAAGATCTCTACCTCAACCGAGACCACCACCACCGTTTGACTTGCCATATAGGAGAGCCACCGTCCTTGCGGATACGACGAGTCAGAAGATCGGCGAACTGAATGGTCACGCCAGGCCTAACGGTAATATCAATTACTCCAAACCGCGTCCGAACTCCCTGCACGCCGATATCTTCACGAGGACTTCTTCCTCTTCATCAGAGCTACTCACCCCAACACCTGGGGCTCCATTGGAGACCAACGCTCCACCGAGCACAGATTCCTCATCGACCAGTCAGACAATGGGAAGCTCTGTGACGACGCCTGTTGTAGCGGCGGGTCAGGGAAACACCGGAGCGGGGTCGAATTGGAAGAAGGCAACGAGGAAGTTGAGCCTTACGGGTACGATGCTTGGGTTTGCCAAGAAGGAGAAACACAAAGACAAACTCGGTGGGATTTCGTGAGGTAATGGAAACACCTCACGCGCAACCGCCATGGGGAAGACGAGTTTGTTAATTCTCTTGCGGGGAGGACCTAATATTGCTGAGGGCGGATGAGGGGGTGGCTTCTTACGACTTCGATTTTGGGGGGAGGAATCGAGAGGGGGTATTTAACTCTTATCATTATTGTGGGCTTCCATTTTTCTTCGCGCGTTTTCCGTCCCTGCTATAGAGGAGGATACCGGTACATTCACCCTTTTGTTATTTACGTTCCCCATGCCTCCCTTTCGATGACATCCTGTCGATGACCAAATCTTTTCGGATTCCCCCTACCCTCCCCCCTCCCGTCCATATTCCGTGGATCCCTTACCCCTCGACTCCTTCCGGGCGGCCGTTCATGATTTGCTCTTGTTCTTTGCTGTTTGTATAATATTACGCTCATCGAACTCTCCAACTTGATCCTACATTATATCTATATCCTCTACTCCTGACGTGCAATCTCTGGCTCTTTTCTCGCGAGACACCCCATGCACATAAATACGTTGTACTGCTACACAATCATACAAAACACATGATATTTGCATCTTGTTACTAGGGCGACCTCAGGAGTCCAAGAACTGCGAGACGACCTGCATGTACGCTTCTCTCTCCTCCCAGAATGGGGTGTGACTGGAGTGATCAAACTTGACGTGAGTAACTTCAGGAATGTTATCGAGGAAGGGCTGGATGACGAAATCCTGGGCCGTGTCTGCCGCGCCGTTGATTACGAGCGTCTTCACGTTGATGTTGTGGAGACGGTCGATGATTGTCCACCCAGCTTGGGCTCCGGATCTATTGGGCATTACAACATCCATCGTGTCAGTGGGTGACCAGGAATCACTGGATACGTGAGTTCACTGACGATTTGATGCTGACTGTGGGGTCTTCGAACAAGTACTCGAACGAGGTGTTCATCTCCCTCGGCCAGGGTTTCACCGTGCACCCGTGCACAGCGAAGAATACGTCCATCGCGGCACGATACTTCGGCACGTCATCAAACCCCGCCCTCAATCCCTCTTGAACCTCTTTCGGGAACTCTGCCAGTTGCTGCACTTGCGACTCGGACCACAACTCAATAGAGGGCAAAGAATCGCTCAGGATGAGCTTATTCAGCCCATGAGGTTTCGTCACGGCCCATTCGGATCCCAGGATCCCACCCCAGGAGTGACCGAGAAAGTCATAGTTGTCGGAGATTCCGAGAGTTGTGAGGAGGTTGGTGAGTTCGGCGAGGAAGAGGTCCATGGTGAAGAATGATTCGGGTTTGGTTTTGAGGTGGGTGGAACGGGCGGAACCTATTTGGTCGTAGAAGATTACTGGACGGGTGATTGCGAGGTCCTTGAGCGGGAGGAGGTAGTCGTGAGATAGTCCTGGACCGCCGTGCACCACGACCCTACGGGACGGAGGTATACCCGTGAGCACTCCTCAAACTCATGGAACACGGGAAACCAAAGCAGCAAAGGCGGACGCACAGCGGGCGGTTCAGAGTTGGTCCTACTCCTCCATGGATCAAGACCCACGTCTGATATGTATCCCCCTGATACTTGAAAGGAATCTTCCTGCTGAGGCTAGCGGAGAACGTGACGGAAGCTGCGGACACTCGTTGGATTGACAGAACGAAGGTTAATGTCAAAAGAACGACGGCTTCAATAATGATCGGGCTGGGGAATGCAGAAAATCGCCTCATGTTTTCTGAGACACGGAGAGCGTGAGGCGAAGGGGAAAGGGACGTTACCTCAAGCACATGAGCTGATAAAGATCCGATATGGTGCTTCCAAGAACTCACCTGCAACTGATGAAGGCATAAGCAACGGCGCATCAGTCGGAGTTCGACGCTCATTTCACGTTGAACTCAATCAGAGCGCTTCACCACTGCGGGGAGGCCTCTGGTCAGAGACTAGAAGCAACCGGAGTACTCAAGGTGTTCGGTCGGCCCAGCTGATAGACTGTTGTAAGCGACGTTGACGCCACCATCTCATCATGATGGAGAGGTGATCGCCCCGGGGTTGAGGTAGTCGAGATAATCAACCTTCGGCGTCCACACGGAGACCGCGCCCGTGAGTGGTGAACCCGCCCCTGGCGGATAGAGCACCTTATCTACGCAGTATAAACCCGGAATGACCCACAGAGCCCCACTGTGACACATTCCGGTGTTTTATACTTACTAAGTGCCACCTGGCGCACAACCCCACTCACTACTAGCACTACCCCCTAAATCACCATCACCTAACGATCTTAAGCCTTTTGGATTACAGTGCATATTTTGATACGATAGTACGTGATAATAACATTAACGAAGTATAGGTATGCTACGGAAAAATGGGGCCAGAAAACCCAGTATCGCTCCTCAAAATGTTGGCGAAGGTAGACTCACAGCCTGCGCCGACTGTACCTGTTGCTGCCCATTCGCCTCTCCACTCGAACCCGGGTCCTGCGACTCATCTTCTCCAAATATATCCAAATACCCAGCCGTCCGAGCTTTGTTTCCCGCTTTCTTCACGACGTAATCCCGCAAACCGCTCTTCAACCCTGGTTGCTTCTCGACAAGGTCCTTGAGCTGTTCCTTGGGTAACTGCAACAACGCCCCGAAACTTGCCGGCGCAATCACCTTCGCACAAACAATAAATCCTTCCCACAGGGGTCCATTCATCCAGATCTTCTTTGTGATCAACCGTGAGAGAAGGGTAGTCGAAACGAACCCCACCAGTGACTTGTACATCTTCACGGCTTGGATCACCTAGAGAAAACGCCCTCATCAACGGTGATCTCACGGGACCGGTCTCTAAACCAACTCACTGTGCGTAGGAAGAGCGTGGGTAAAACCGGTTCGTCCACAATCTGTTGCATGACAACGGCCAAGATTTCAGACCTGTATATATCGGCCATCGAGAAGCATATCCCGATCGCTGAGAAGGTAGCATTCATTATACACAACGATCCCACGTCAACGTAATAGACGTACGTACCTTCAATGGTGCTCTTCAGCCCAATCTCCTTCTCTTTCTCGTGCAAGACAACCATCAGTTCCGCAGGAGTGAATAGTTCGCTCTGCCTGACTCGTGGAACATTTGACGTGACAGTTCCAAATGATTGCGGAGGTGTCGTAACAATCGAACTGAATACAGACCGGACGACCTTGTTGGGTTCCGGTGTTCCATTGAGCATTGAAACGATGCGAGGTAAGTGTCGTAGGATATCAGCCTGTAAAACCCGCTCAACACGCTCATTCCCTGAAAGGCAACGTCAAGGTATACCTTATCCATCTCGGCAATTATGGGGATCAAGAAACGTGCGTCCACGTCCCTCTCCGACACCAGCGCCTTTACCAACGTCACAAGCTGTGCACTGGGCCTGCCACTATCTGTGAAGATCGCGATGATCCGCAGGGCAAGAGATTCTGCACCGCTGGGGAAATTGCGTAGCAGCGTCAACAGTCTTCCGTGTGTAGAACCAAGTGCGCGGATGAGAGGGCTGATAAGCCCCTGGACCTGCTCCTGAACGGAGATATCCATTTGTCCGTACGCAGCGAATATCCTGAGCAAATCGGTGTAAGTAAATGTAAGTGGACTAGTACGGGTCAACAGGACAGTACTAACTCGTCAAGGAACTCGGGTACTTTGACAGTCAAGGCGAACATCAGCTCCAGATGCTGCAGGACCTGACCCCTCTCGGCCGGAAGTTCGAGGGCGTCGGATAGGTACGGTGTCTTAATCACGGCTTCTGTGGGTAGTTGACCATCCTCCATGTTGTCCCCTGTCCCCACAGTTCCGGGGTCGACGTCCATTTGCTCGGAATTCGGACCGGGAGTCTGCAAACGCCTTAGTAGCTTCAATGCAAACTCTTGTATGAGGCTGTCCATCGGCTGGACGTCTGGGACCCAACGTTTGATTGTGTTTATTGCCGCTCCTCGAGTGATCTTTTCTGAATACGTAACAGTCAGCACTAGCGCAGCGACAGGCGGACTATTGAAGTACCATAATGTGTGGTCAACTCCAGTAGGACCCTCAGAGCTTCGCGCCTCAACGTTGGCCTCGAAGAGACAAATTCTCTCAGTGTGTTGAAGCCCGCGGACATCCTAAACAATCATAATCTCAACATAGGCGTCTGAAGGAGAGAGATTGTGTATAAGGGCTTAGAAACCCGACTAACCGCTCTTCATCCACGCACAAATCTCTCAGTAGACTCATGATGTCCGTCGGAACGGCAGGGAGGTCTAACAGGAATTTCGAGAAGGCTCGATCTTTCGCATCTAAATGCGTTTGGAATGCAGCTACGATCTGATTAAGCCAGATATCATAATTAGGTCGCTATAAAAACCGATGTCCCGACAGGCACGATCAGTATCCATTTCTCGAGCAAAGCGAGGTCTGTGGAGGGTTACACACCCAATTTGGATCGGAACTGCTTCGTATTCGATCGTTATACCATTCCTCGTTCATCCACGCCGTGGCGAGTCGCACCCTATCGGGATTTCCAAATAGCGTAATCAGTATCACGCGTCGCGCAACGAGGTGAGAGAACCTCGTCGTGTCGGGAACTGTACTCACCTCGAGTGAAAATCATCCATGACATAACTACACAACGTCTGCCTCATCCGATCCTGTCTCCCATAGAAGTTCACATCCACGAGGGCTCTTTCCTCCTGTTCGTCTGTCTTCTCCTTTTCCGCCTCAACGGCCGCCTCGTCCAGAGGGGGTTCTACGAGTCTCGTTACCAACCTGACCATGAGAAGCATCCACAGATCTGCACTGGAGGCGTCTTCCACGAATTCGCTTCCACATGTCCAGATCCTCGTCACGGATTCTCTTATCAGTAGATCGCGATCCTCCTCCGAGAACTCTTTGGGCGGAGGTAACTTGAAATCGATCATCTGTAACCCCCCTCCAGCCCCTCCCGAACCCCCGACGGTTCCTCCACCGCCAAGGACAAGTTCGTCCTGGGTTGTCGCATCGACTCCCCCGCCCACTGTTGCGATCATCTCCCCATCACCGGATAGCTTCAAAGATTTCGTTATCAATCTCGAATTCGATTGCTTCCCTGCCGATCATGACAGGATTGCGGCGACTTACCTCTTGGTTCAAACGGTCTGGCTCATACTCGAGGTCCACTTCATCGATATCCATCTTCAATGGATCCACCGGCTCCTCCTTGATAGGAGCGACCTCGGCTTCTGGCGTGGGCTCATAGTCGATTTCTGGGAGTTTCACAGGAAGGGCGATAGGCGTCGGCGCCTTGATTTCTGTCGAAGGACCAGCTACCACAATCACGGGGGCAGACAGCGCTTGGTTCTGCCTGTATGTCTGGATAAGTGCCACTAATGTAGGTTCCGTGAAGGCCTGGATATTGGCGACAACCAAGTCTGTGATTAGCGACACGGGTAACTGGGTGAAATCAATGGTGGCCAGGAATGAGGTGGTAGTGGCTGCGTCGTTCTCGTGTTCGAGTTTTGGGCGCTTTGGATCGGATGGTTCTTCCGACGGGGTGGTCGGGGGTTGTTGACGCTTCCGATTGGACTCCAGGAGCGCATACTTCCGAGCCTTTTCATCAGCGGCAGCCCTTTCCATGCGTGCATTCTGAAGGGCGATTGCGTCGTGAATCTGAGACGCGAATGGTTGGCCGTTAGGGTGTCTTGGAGCTCCTGTCAGAAACTGCGAGGCAATCTGCCGCCGGAAACATTAAGCAACTTACCTCGAGATATTATATAATAAGATCCTGATGGCCTTCTCGACACTGCGGATACTTGACGCTGGGAGACCGGCGAGCGGTGCTGGTGTCCATTTGGATAGGGTCAAGACAATCCAGCTAGCGAACGCCGGTCGAAGTTTTACGAGATTTCCCATACTATTCAGTATCGCGGAGAGGAAGTCCACGTTGTTTGCCATGAAACGTAAGTCACCCAAACCCTGGGCAAACAACGTGATGATGCCTTCGAGCAACTTCATCCCCTCGGCTTCTAATGCCTGGACCGGGACGAACGGATGGTCAGGCGGACACAAGGACAGATTCGGATCGTTTTTATTTTGGAGCTATGCGAGATATGAAAGGGATCGCCTCAGCATCAAATCGGAAATGGAATAGTATCCTGGGCCGGCGGGCTTCAGGCGGGATGGACGTACCCTGGGATCGGTCACTCCTCTGGTCTGGACCAGGATAACCCTCTGCATGAACTTGATAGCGGCTATTCTGACACCTGCGGGGGTGTGCTGAGCGTATACCATCTCCAAAATCCGGCTTTTCGCGCCGTTCAGAACGTCCCATTGTTGCCGATAATTTCGATTCGAACACCTGTGAGAGAGAAATGAAACCCGGTATCAGTATAAAGAAATCCAACCCGTCAGACGCATGTGCGCCACGGAAAGTGCCTCACAGTGAACGGAATAGCAGGGGATACATTGTGCCGAAACATCCTATCACGGTCTTGATGGTTTGAGTATTATGATCGTGCAAGAGCATCGCGAGGACCTCAAGCGACTGCGCAGACACTGTTCACACGACACCAAACAACAACAAAAAGTGAGAACAATGGCATTCAGAAATGTATTCTCCAAGTAAATAGACACGGGGAGCACTAACAGTTTGTCCGGACCTCCATACTCAGCGAGGAGCGGCATATCGCAAAATGCAAAAGATCCAACACCCAACGTTTCAAGAGGGAGTCGTTCGCGCCCGACACGTTCTTGATGAGGGTCGTGCATAAGATGGGGATTGGTTGGGGTCGGGCTTCGAGGGATTCGCGTAAGGTGGTGAGGAGGTTGGCTTGCTCCCTGGAATCTGGCGGGGCCGCCAGCGCGGCGGAGAGGGTCTGAAGCGGGTCCACGACTGCAGCGGCCATTGGAAACTGGACAAAACCAAATATCTCTTTGCCCTCGCCTCGCCGACAGAGCAAACAGCCTGTGGAGGTAGAAGGCTGCAGGCAACGCGCAAGAGACGCCCAAGATCGGTGTAGGTGTGACCAGAACGTCACATTATGTGACATCGCCCTCTCCTCCCCCGAACCGCCTACAGACGATGGTAATCGCTCCCCTTCCCTTCGACGGAGATGAATTGATCTGGTTTCATGCAGGCCGGCCAATCTCAAAGCATTCAAACCCTCCTCGAGGCCGAGAAAGAGGCCCAAAAGGTCGTTCAGCAGGCACGTCAATGTATGATTCCCCCCTCGTGATCTATTCATCCCGAGCACTCACCCGGTAGCGCAGATCGCACACAAAAGCTCAAGGATGCCCACTCGGATGCAACGAAGGAGATTGAGGCCTACAAAGCCCAAAAGGATCAAGAATTCAAGGCACATGAGGCATCTGTACGTATGATCTAATCAACCCAACACAGTGAATTTCGCACTGATTCTCGTGGCCCGTAGTACGCAGGAAACATTCAGAGTGTCCAGGCTACCGTAGACAAGGATACGGACGCAAAATTGACTGCGATCTCCCAACAGTTCGGCAAAAACAAGGACGCAGCGGTCGAGAAGTTGCTCAGTCGGGTCACCCTCGTCCAACCAGAGTTGCATCGCAACCTCAAGAAGCTCGAGGCATAGATTCCTGGTTGGCTATTTCTATAATCGTTTCCATAACACTCCTACTACTTTCATGAGCTGCAACGTACTAATTACACCCAATGAGACACATCCTCATGATACCCTTCGTATATGTACCGGTCCGTGGACCTGGACAGGGATCATCGGCATAAAGAAACAAGCACCACCCTACCCCCCAGGAGATATCCATGGTAGGGAACCAGCAAACTAGGAAATGATAGACGGGGGGAATGAAGCGAGCGTAATAACGATAGCGATCTGTGTAGCGTCGAAAGAAATAAAGAGCAACAGAGAGATTGAGGGAATGGAGGGAATGTGGATATACTAACGAACAAATATACATACAGGATGAAGAAAGCATGATAAAAGAACGCCAGGAACGATTCACCATTCCCTAGCCTTAGATAGTGGAGGAAGTACCGATTTTCCCTCAGCATTAGTCCGCCTGGTTTCGAACGAGTCCAGGAGCCCGACAGCTTTCAGTGAAGGTAGGGTTCGCCTATCTGAATCGTCGGGGTACCTAGTGGCTATGGAGGACGACGGTTGGTGAGAATCGTCCGCATCGTCAGCGGGCACAATTGACGATGATGTTGCCGCAGAGGGTCCTCGGATCTTTAGGTCGCTAAGATGTCTCCCGATCGTCTGGCCCGAGCTTCCTCCGGCAGTGATCTTCTTCTGAGACTGACCAGCCTCCAATTTCCGAGCCTCGTTGTGTTTTCGCCAGGTCTCAGAGATTTCGCAAGCTCTCCAGCCCCAAACGGTCTCGAAATCGCTATCGACGCTGATCATGGTGGGGTTTTCTTTGAAGTACCTGCTGACAATCCACAGAGAAGGGGCGACTATGGAAGAAAAACGGTGAGTTGAGTCCCCCGACGGGTAGTAGGTTGATATACTCACTGAGGTAGTTCAAGTTTTTTGCCCGCGAGCCAACAGATTCGAGTATCCGCAGGCAGCGGTCCCCGGCATCGGAGGCCTGCTTCGGCACGATAAACTTTCCACCGCCGAACCGTTTTCGCATTTCCTAATAGGATAAAGTTCCGGAGGCAACAGTCCGTTAGTACCGAACACCGGAGAACTGCCGGCGGAACAATCGAAAAACGTACCGATGAAGCTGACATTTCACAACACGAGTGAAGAGCGTGCATGTAGAAAAAGCACCACGGGCCCGTGTTTGCCGGAGTCTCATACATGGAATTCATGATGTGCAAATTCTCTTCTGTGTACCGGAGGTGGTCGGGCAGCGAGTCTTCCCATGACTATGTAATCAGTACGTCAATGGCGTTCCACGAACAAGAATGCGGGGGGGAACGAGCCTTGAGCGCCTCTTTCGCCTCTTGCAAGGCAGAGATGAACCGATCATCGTCATCAACAATCGCTGCCCGCACGAATGCAAACGTATCAAACCCTGATCCGAGAGCACGGAAGCCAAAAGGAGGTCACTGACCAACGGCGTCCTCCATCTGCGAAAACAATGCCGTGATTCTGGTGAGGTGCCCGAACTCCGATACGTAATTCGTCTTTGGGGCCATTTCATCCAGATATTCTGGGTAGAAAACGAAGAACACATCAGCGCTCAAAAGTTCAGCCCCGATCAGGGGCGAGATCTTACCGGGGGTTTGGGATTGGATCCCGAGCTCGAAACTCGTTTCGTCAACGGGTAGCCGCATGAGCATATTTTCCGCGCTGAACCGCCTGACGTTCCTCGTACACGCGGTACTGAGGACGTGAAGAAAGTAGACGATCCAATAACATCTTCTTGCACATTCACGCTCTGTCATGCGAGTCATCTCCTGGATGGTCGGCTTTGCCGACAAGGGGGGACTCTCGGGTGATGCAATATCCAGGGTTTCGAAAAGAATCTTGGTAGCGATGTCTTGATCACAGATCGTCATCAGTGTGCCATGAGGTTCGGCGAGGAAATACATACCGAGATATCGATAACATTTAGTCCACGAGTACTGGGCTACGACATCATGCATCTCAAGCAAGCACAAACTCTGGACCGTCTGGAGATTCGCCTCACAGATCAATCTTCCTGAGGAATCGAACAAGATGTTGAGGGCATCCTCGTAGAACTTGATACCTGCTAGTCGCGGAGGCTGCGATCTGACCTGCGGCGATTGTGAAAAGGGTGCGGACATTGCGCACATGGCCAAGATAAGATGTGAGGCGACCCTATTTTGGCTTAGAGCGGCCATGAAGGTCGGCTTGTGGACTATCATTCGGCCCGGATGGCAATGCGCGAAAAACACTAGGACGCGCGGAGTCACTCGTGAGATACAGCGACCAAAGGGGGAATGAATGGAGGGAAACGCGCACAGTTGACAAGATCACGAACGATGTTCGCCTCGAGGCCGGCGGGTCGCATTAGCGCGTCAGATGTCCATTGGGAATCTGAGGTGGAGGGCATCCCTGGATCAGATCCTGACCGTCGGCGTTTCCTCGTGGTTGGTGGTAGAGTGACCGCGGTTGATGAGGAAAGGGTGAGACTATAGGTCATAGCTGTTCGTGGCGAGTCGCGGACTGGAGGAGGGGAGACCGGTTCCTGGACTTGCGGTTCCCTCGTACTCGTAACTCGTGTGTCGTCTCTGAAGCGGTGGTGCATGGGTTCGGCACCTTTGGGTGCGGGTACGGGTCGGCCAGACGAATCGGTGTATGTACAGTCCTTGGACGCGAAGAAACTATGAAATCGAGAAGAGGGTCGTCAGCGCGTTCGAACCTTCGCTCATGGGGCGGAGTCGTCACCAATTGCTACATGGAGCTGGTTCCCGAAGGGTCGTCAGTGTAGGTATTTAGGCATCGAGGGGAAACCGAGCGCACCAGTACCGTCACACCGTCGTTTGCTCTTATGACAAGCATCACAGGCCTGGAAAGAGCGCAGGCTGAGGGGGGAAAGCGGCGGGGGGGAGGACAGAAGAGAGGTACCTTCGCCAATCGCTTTCTCTTGGGATTCTTCATGAACGAGACTTGGATTGGGCCTTGTTGCTGGCTTTTACCGCCCCCGCCGCCTGGGGGCGGGTTGGACATGGAGGAGCCGAGGGATGTTCCGGGATTCATGGAGGGGGAAGGGGGGAGAGGGCGTGCTGGTTCAGGTGATCGCCCAAGGTAAAAAGGTATGCGAAACACAACCGCCGATTGGACACATCCCTTCGGAGGCAGTAATGATCCCCGTCCACATCCTAACGATGGCTACCGGCGGAAAACTGTCGACAGGCGTCCATCCCTTTTTTGGCTGGCGGCCGGTCCAGCCCGGGTCTCGGCGTCTGCCTGCGAGGAGCCAATGTTGCCGACGGCAGTCCATTTTCAGCGTAATCTACACATGTACACGACAGTTTAATCGAACAGCCCGAAGCCCATGTCGTCGTCCGACTCCTCCTGATCGCAGCCAGTGGGTAAGCAGCAGAGCACGGGACAGAATAGAACAACAAACCTTCTCCTCCTCCTTCTTCTCTTCCTTCTCTTCGGGTGCGGCACCAGCACCTCCTCCTCCACCGCCGCTTGCAGCGACAACCCCTCCTCCCCCACCACCAGAGGGAACCTAGGGTAACAACGGTCAGCCTCCGATCAAAACGCGCCGTCAATCAAACTCACGGAAGCCAGTTTCGAGGAGCCCTCAGCAATCAACTGTAACCATACATCCGCACAATATCAGTCAGCACCGGATGAGAGCGTCCGAGAATCGGGGCGACTGACGGCGTTAATGTCCTTGCCCTCCAACTCAGAGATCAACTTCTCCAACCGCTCGTCGTCGGCCTCGATGCCAACAGCAGAGAGGACCTTCTTGATATCACTCGAGGAGGGGGAACTTTTTCCTCCAATCTGGAGAAGTAGGTAGGCAGCAATGTGACGCATCTGCGATCGTCATCAGGTCAAAGTCTGGCGGTGTGCTCTCGTTCGAGTTTGTACACACTTTGGACGGGTTTTACGGGGGTTTGAATAAATGCGATAGCCACAAATCACTGCATCAAGAACGTATCAACAACCTCGAACGCGGAGCACTCTGACAACACGCCATACCTTTAATCCTCGAGGGAAGACCTGTGGATTCTATCCAATGGATGTGAGAATTACGATCGTAGAATTGTTTACCCCCATACCAATGGCGGGATCAACTGTACAGTCCGCCGGAATATCCCGCCCTCCCTTCAGACCATATCATCCACATCTCCAACCCACCCTCGACATACCAACCATGGCTGACGCTACCGACCCCCAACTCGCTGCCGAGCTCAAGAAAAAAAGGACCTTCCGAACCTTTTCCTACCGTGGCATCGAGCTCGATAAACTCCTAGATCTTAGCAACGAGGAGGTCGGTACTTTGACCACGCCACTGATCCTTATTTTGACTGACCCCGCCCTCTTCGCAGCTCGTTGATGTGTGTATCACTCCCCTCTGCTCATTCCTCCGCCGACTAATCTGGATTGGTTCGCACTCTAGGTCGTCCATTCCCGTGCCCGTCGGCGTTTCAATCGTGGCCTTAAGCGCAAGCCCTTGGGTCTGATCAAGAAGCTTCGTAAGGCCAAGAAGGAGGCGCCTCCTAATGAAAAGCCTGCTGTGGTCAAAACCCACCTCCGAGACATGATCATTGTCCCGGAAATGATTGGTTCTGTTGTCGGAATCTACAACGGCAAGGTGTGCACCGAACCCAGTCTTCTCACCCGGAATCCCCTCAATACGGTATTATTAGGTTTTCAATTCGGTCGAAATCAAGCCCGAGATGACTGGCCATTACCTCGCTGAGTTCTCGTGCTCATACAAACCCGTTAAGCACGGGCGACCCGGTGTATGTATTTTCTCCACTACCCGCCCAAGATCCACTTGATTGATGAACCTCTGACCTAAGATCGGTGCCACCCACTCTTCACGATTGTAAGTTCCCCAAATCCTACATAATCGGTGCAGTCACTTTACTTACGGTCTTTTTACAGCATTCCTCTGAAGTAGACGCACACCGTACTTCTCATATTTCACTCCATTATGTCTACTGTGTACTCGGTCAAAATTGATATGATTTGTACGCATATCCCATATTCTCGTGTACTTCTCCGCAAGAGCGGAACGCTCGCCCAGGACCGGCGCCCTTTGGTCTCTTCCGGTTCAAGCTTTGTTTGCCGGGTACAGGGACTTCCTGGCAGTTTTTTCTTGCACCGTTGTTCCGGAAGTCGGTAACCATGAAAAGTGAACCTTTCGCAAGTTAGGTAGGGGTATATAGGCGTGCAAAAGTAGAAAAGAAGGTCCAGTCCATAGTATAAACGGTTCTTGTGGTTAACTCGAAGGACGAGGAGAAGACAGAGTGAGTGAGAGGCTGGTATGGAATACAGATATGCGCAGGCAAATGAACGGGGAGGGTGGCGAGCGAAAGACCAACTGAAGGAAATAACATACGAGGGATTGGAAGATGCACAAAAGAACGTAAGAGGTCGAGGAAATGGATAAGGAATATAGGGGAGTGAACGAAGCGAGGAAAAGTCTGATATCACAAATGGCCACGAGGAAGAGGAAAAGAGGAACAAGTCCGAGATATTCGCAGATTTTGTTGAACTCGAAACCAATGAGCGCTTGAGCATTGGTAAAGCGCCAGACCAGGCATGCATCGGCAAAACATCGACCGCGGGACGGATACAGTCACCTAGCATTCGCATCACCGACTACAATCGGGGTGTACCAGGTCCTTGATGATATGGAACCTCCCTATCTTCCCTCGGATGGACATACGAGTTCGGCCTCGATGACGAACGCGGGTTCGACGCTCCCGGGATCGGCGCAGGGCGCGGGAGAGCGTACTCGTTATCGAAATCCCGTGGCTGTTGCATCGTGCTCATGGGTCGAGGCTGAGGTTGTTGAATGGAAGCAACGTTCTGTGAGATAGACGGATGGCCATTCTGGGGTCCCTGAGGGTAAGGGGAATGTTGGAGACGCTGTTGAGATTGAGGAGATTGTTGCCTGCCGTTACGTTGGATGTATGAGTCGGCGGGCGGTGAGTTTCCAAGCATTGGCCTGCGGTGATAGGTTAAAGCCAGGTCGGGCCCTTGTTCCATGTCACGCACCTTCCATTGCCCTGTCCGTCCCCCAACCTTTGCAGGTTCCCCATACTGCTACTATTCGAGAATCCTCCGCCAGCGACGGGAGACATCGGCATGGCTGGCCGACCGTTCGCCCGACTCTTCAGGTAACTCTCGCACTTCTTCATGAAATCCTTACTCGGTAACTCCATGCTCGAAGCGAACTGTTCTTTGTCCCTGAGAATACTCAAGAACTCTTCAGGGACACAATAGTATACGTCCTGGTTCTCTAACAGCTGCGTGACCACCCGGATGGAGCCAAAGCTCTCGTCTCGGACAACATCCCGACCGCGAGAGTAAAGGATGCTGGGACAGATGACTGTAGCAAGATTCTGAAGGTCCATCTTGCTTCCAGTAACCTCGTCCATGTGGGCGAAGGAGGCAACCCACTTGAGGAACACGAAAAGGACTTCCATCGTATCTCTGTGGAACTTAGGGAGCAATAGGGAGACCATGTGGAGTATTCGCTGTCTTTCTTCTTCGGTATGAAGTGCTGTGGAGTTCTCCATCAACTTCTGGACGATAAGCCTACAGAACAACACGTACATTGTGAAGCGACCAAAAGACGGTGCAACTTGAACGTCAGAAGGGGCTCGGGTAGTTCACGTAAGAACTTCTTTAGGAGAGCAGCAAGCTGAACAGCGTTGTCCTGTGTCAGGTCGACTGATGAGGGATCTCGATCAATGGCGTCCGTGAGTTCCTTGAGACGTCTGATGTTCCCGTTCTTTCGGAATATCCCCTCCACCGACATGTCTATCCCGAAAAATTGCATGAGTCCTCAGACCAGAGGTTGGAGTAAAGAACTGAGGCGTACCCATCTGTCGCATGGCAGACACGACGTCATCGATGAAACTCGGCACCCTCAGCGGAGTCCTGGAAGCACCATGCAAAGAATCTGCACCCTCGCGTTCAACCAACAACTCGAGGGGGACACCAAACACGCCTAACATCAAACGGCTCTAAGTATCACCAAACCGTGAACGTGGAAGACGGAGCGTACCTTTTTTCTTCAAGTCCTTTTTCCCTGACCCACTCGCCTTGAAGAGCTTGTTCCAGAACCCCCCCTTCTTCATCTCCAATAGATCAAGGATCTCGTCCATATCCATCTGACCCCCCAAAGGACTCTTACTCAAGACCACCGCAGCAGAATGCTTGACGATCGCGAGTTCGAGTGTGCTGAGATCTGCGATGAGTGGAATCGCGTTTTCTCGAGGCAGTTGTCGGTGTTGTGCTCTTGCCTGCGCCACTTGGACCAATTGTGGAATGTCAGCCAACGTAATCCCGTCATCTGTGTCCTGGGGTTGCAGTTCTGGAGGATGGTCACCGTACGCGAGGGATGGGGAGTTAGGAGCAGAATCTTCAATTATCTTGATTTCGCTGTTCCCCCTGGCGTATGGAGGTTTGAAACCTTGCGCGTCAAACGACACCTCGGGTGAAAGCGTCGGTCTCGCTGGTCGCTGAGATGACGGCTGACCTTGCTGCTGCTGTAAGAACTGTGGCAGAGGTCCTTGTGATGGTATAGGTGACGTCTGTATCTGTTGCTGTCCAGGAGACCGACCAATCGATCGTGGTTGCTGAATGGTTACCTGTTGGCTTTGAGAGGTAGTTCCCTGTACCTGCATAGGTCTTGGCGTAGATGTAGGCTGGTGTGACCGTTGTTGGGCTTGCATATCGCTTGTCTGTGCTGTCTTCCCAGTAGGGCTCTCCACAACCGTAGATCGTTTTGGGATATGAGCGGTGGCCGAGAGTTTGCGATCCAGATGGACGGATTTGAGTCGGTGAATGTCTCCAGAGTTGCGGTAAGGATCTTGTCCGTTTGACGGTGACATGGGCGATTCCACTGTACACCGGGCGGAGCAACGTGGGGCGAGGGGTGGGTAAAGACAATCGACGAGATGAGCGTGAGAATGGTAGAATCGAGTGTTCTAGTTTGGGCCACTGACCAGGGGACGCGGGGACCACTCCTCGCTTCTTTAACAATGTGTACAACCTCCTCAGGGCGACGTTTAACAGGAACGCATATTGCTCCAGCCTTGATACGCTTTGGAAGCCACCTCGACAACCGTTGTGCGCGTGATCCATACAACAGACCACGTTCGGCACGGGTCCGAAAGCAGCGGTATCCTTCATTGAATCCGTCTCATACACGAAGAACCCCACGTTCGCAGGCGGCCGGCGTTGGGTGGAGGGTTTCGAAGAGGACCCCTCTTTGTCTTTGTCCCTCTCCTTGTCCTTGTCTTCTGGCCTGGGCGATGTTGTATCCTTAGGCAGTGACACAGCGGCGACCTTACCGCAAGTAACACATTGTATACAGTTCGAGTGCCACCGCTGGTATGTCCCAAGCCGCACACAATCCTCCTCGACCGTCTGATTGCACTTAACGCACAAATCTGACGGCGGGTTCACAGTGGGTACGGTGGCGAGTGATGGATCCCTTGGGGCAGCCATGAACGGCGACTCCCCGGCATACTCGGGAGCCAAACTCCTGAAGCCATATGTAACGCCCTCTGTGCTGATGTTCGAGCTTCTCGCGGAGGCAAGAGTTTCTCCATTCGATCCCTTTATCATCCGCTTCGCACTGGGGTTGGCTCCCTGGATAGCCAACATGTGGAGTTTGTCGAGGAAAGACGTCATGGGCTCATGTGCGTCGTAGTCTCGCTCTAACTTGAGAGCACCAGTCAATGCGATCCGAATAAGTATCTTCAGGTAGTGAGCCAACCCGGTTACGAGTGCCAGAAGTTCTTGAGTCATCCCCATCCGTCGCGCGCCTGTCTCCTGAGTGTGCGACAAAAGAGTGAACAGATCAACAGTTTTCCGACACAGCATTCTCGCCTCCCGGACGTGAGACATGCCTGGGAATCACGAATCAAATGAGTACCCCAAAATAAAGCGGCCCCGGTTGAGGGTGTGTGTATGTACCTTTTAGGTTGTTGCCCGCGAAGTGGTGTTCAAGGTCGTCGATCGCGCCGAATAGGACCTCAACATGGAGGATGAACTTCTCGGCCATACGTATGGCGTCCAGGTACTGCCCATTACTGACTTGTCGCAGCATATCTGAGATACAGGCAGCGCTAGATTCCTCGAATGCCGACAGGACGCTAATTTCAGGTCGATTAATGAATTCTGGAGGGGAAAATAAACGGGTTCTTACGTCCAAATTCGGTATACTTGTTGCTCCATACGGATTTGCTTCTCCTTGAGGGTCACAGCGGACTCCCTCCGTTCTTCCTCCACATATGGGGGTTCTGCGTTTGGCTCTTGTATAGCACCACTCGTTGGCCGCCTCGAAACGACCTTGACGTTCCAGAACTTCCCGTGGGTTCCGTTTAGCCTATTTCCAGGCAGGGCCAAAGCGACAGGAAACCGACCTTGTTAATCATATAGCATTCGGGGTGCCAACACTCGTCCCTCATATTTCTGTTGATCTCGACGAATTGTTTCAAGATCGCAGTGCTGCACCCGGCACATTTGGTCGCAAACCTCGTCGAGTAGTGGTAATGGCAGTAGACATCCCCGTCGTGTTCATAGTACGAGTCATGTGGCCCAAACAAAGTAGGGCATATCGAGCAGGTGAAGTGCTCTACGTGGTACTTCTTGTCTGGAAAAGGTCAGTCCATGGCTCGGTGAAGAGATGGTCAAGATATGGACATACTGCAGGCAGTAATATAACTTCCCCGTAATGCCATACCACATTTAGCACAGATGAGGTTCAGACGTCTGAAGTAATCCCGCTCGCACAGTGGGTGTTGCTTTCCATCCGAGCCTTCGATAGGGAAGAATTTAGAGGCTACCACATCCCCACAATCCTGAGTAAAATAAACGTGATCGTAAACCATCGGGTCAGCAAAAAGAGCGAGGCATAGACGCACCATGCACTTGAAGCAATTGAGATGAAACACTGCTCCAAGGGCCCGGACAAATGCCCCTTGCATGGGCTTTCCACATGCCGAGCACGTTCTACAGGGTCAAGCGGCAAGAAAGGGTTATTATCGCGTCGGAGATGAACGTTTGATGGGACGGAATGAAAAATCAGGAGACTGACGTTGGAACGGTGCTTGTTGCGGTGTGCGTGGTACTTGGGGGCTGACCACCGCTGGCAAAATTGGAGGAATCTGAGCCAGCAGACCGGTCGGAAGATGTACTGTTTCGACGCTGGGAGTTGGTGGAGGTCATGCTAGAAGAGGTAGTGTTCGCAAGCCGCGTAGAGCTGGACATTGAAGGGGCAGAAGTCGAAGGCAGGAAGGGCGACCTGTCAGATGCCTTGGAGGATGTTGTCGAATGATTGAGGTCTTCGCTCCTTGCGTGAACAGAGTAATAATCGTCCTTGCGCGAAGACCTCGCCCTGTCGTAATCATCTGTATTTTGGATGGTCGATGATCTTGAAGGGGGGTGGTGACGGTCAGGAAAACGGGAGGAGCCGGCGGACGTCTGGGAGCTCTGGTTGTCTGAGGGGGGTGGTTGACGATGATCAGTGGTCGCATAGTCTCTTGGATCTGTTGCCATTCTTTTCGACTGTCGAGAGTAAGCTGGGGTGTTTTGTACGAGATGGCTGGGTGTTCATGCGCTGGTCGTCGTCGCCTGGCGTAGGACTCCAAGATGGGTTCGGACGAGTACGACGACGGCGACGATGGCGATGGAAATAACTAAAGGATCGGTGACTGGCTGTGACCTCGGATCACTCCCAGCCTCCCCTGCCCCCACGCTGGGCACCAGGCACAGTACGGCCGTCGCTCGCAGTCAGATGGCTCTCGGATGGAAAACGGGCCATACATAAAATACAGGGAATTCTAAGGCAGAAAGCGGAAACGTGCAAGGACCACCGGGTGTCCGACTGACCATGTGCGTGCGGGATCGCACAAGGCCTGTCAAGCCGTAACCGGTAACCACCAACATCACCACCACGATGGACGCTCTCCCGGTCCTCATCCTCATCTCACTCTCCTTTCACTACGCCTATGCTGCAGCCCAAGACCACCACCGTCGTTTTGTAAAACGACAAGAACAACCGACACAAACCCTCTCATCCACAACAATTCCTCCACTAGAACACTCACTCCCCGCCTCGATCCGAACCAGAATCCCTATCCCATCTCCCCCGTCCCCAAGCGGAGGGGTCCAGACTACGGTACCCGAACATCCCGACTCGAACCCAGACAAAGGCCCCATCATTGGTTTCAGCATCGGGATCGTCGTCCTCGTGCTCCTTTTCATAGCAGCAGGCTGGATGCTCTTCCGGCGCTACAAACAGTGGAAGCAACGGCAGGCTGCCTCACAGAACGTGGTCCAACTGCAGCCCACGAGCCACCACCCCCCGAGCATCACCAAAAATTCCTTCGACGATACCCAGTCATCTGCTTCCCACAAGTGAACATCAGACTCTCTTCGATACCCACAGGCTCATATCGGTTAGACAAGTTGTATAATCATTTATTACTAGTACCCTACTGTATGTGTTTTACGGTCAGAAGGCATAGGATGCTGCAGGCAATATAGTGGAGTGGTGTCGGTTTTCGTGGTTGATAGGTCTACGTTTCATACAAGGCGGGGTTTGTGGTCCTCGGGAGTAGGAGTACGCTGTTCCTGTTCCTGTTTCTGAGACTGACGGAACTCGGCCAATCTCTAATCAATTCGGAGACGCTGAAGATTAACTTCCGAGACCGATAAGAATGCGGGCGTGACTTACGGCTTTGAGGGATTCCGCAGCGACTAGGATTCCGTCGAGCGCTGACTCGGACAGGTCCGCAACCTGAATTTTGCATAAAAGTGCTCGGTCAGGACGCCGGCTGGGTCAAAATTCGAGGAAATACGTACTGTTTCCTGAGCTTTCCTAGTCTTCTCCTCCCACCTTCGATGGACCTCTTCATCCTCGAAAGATGGTGGCGTAGCCGGCCTCCATGACCACTCTCCGTTCGCCTCATTCCTCTTTTGCTGACCAGTGGTATTTGTGGGGAACTGTTCTTTCATAGCAGTCTCGGCGGCTCTCTCAGCCCTCCATTCCTCTATCCTGCGGTTCCCACAAGGGCCCCACCCGCGGAACTCTCCTCGCGCGTGTGCTCGATGATACCACGTCGCGGCGAAAGCACCGAAGGTAAACCAGAGGAGCCGAGACGGTCCACGATAGTACATCATCCTTCCTCGATGGGATCGAAAGTTGTCAAAGTGAGTAGAGTGAAGTGGGTCGAAGTTGTGGAACCTCGTCTGCCAGTAGTGATGGAAGTGATGCATCTCCAGTTGACGGGGGACGTTTGGTTTTATAGAGGGACTTAGTTAAATATGGTGTGCCGGGTGGAAGGAGACGTAGTCATTGCGGCTGGCTGCGCCGTGTTGGGCCGTGAGGACGCATAAGCAAGGCAAGGGATAAAGGCATGGTACCTTCTGATCGCAGTCCAAAGTGGCAGCAGACGCGTAGCCATGTCCGGCCCCGGCATACAAACCCAGAGCTTGTAAGGCGGGGGGTTTGGTCGATCAAGGGGATGATGTATGCTCTCGGCAAGTCTGCCGCGCTTCGCCGTAGCGATCCAGATGCCGAACTCCCGAAAGAACCCGATTGGTGGACACCCGAGCAGGTCAGACGATACGGTTCTCATTGTGATCGTGCTTTGCTCCTTCGTTGAACATGGACTTCCATTTCTCGGACTAGATGACGAATGGTCAGACTGATCGTCCCGAGGACGGGGAGATACATAAGGGATGTGGCCGTCAAGCGGCAGCGCCCGGGACTGGCACTGTCGCCGAGAAGTCCTCCAATATAGAAAGGGTTTCTATGTCAAAATGCTTATCGTCCAGTGAGTTACGTGGAAACTCGGATATAGTACTAGCATTTTCCTCGCAGTATTTAAGCTGGTGAGGTATAAAAAAACAGCAAGGGGGAAAAACCAGATTACCGACCTGCTGAGGTCAATGCACGAACTGACCGATGTCGCGATGCCGGACTCCAATGCAACCAAAAGTTGGGGTCGTATCGAGAGCCCATCTGGAGATGTAGAATATATGCTACAGAGCGGTGCTGAGCCCGTGACCGGGCCCAGGACGTGGGGTGAAAAAATCGCGATTGTTAAGGGAAGTCGCGCTATTTGGAGGAAGAATTAACTACTGCAGTCTCGGTCCGCCTGCCGACGAGAATCCCTCCCATCGCCCTGCTCACCATCCGCCTCTAGCCGTATCGTTTCTGTCCCATTTGTTTGTTCCCCAGGAGTCGCAAACGCGAGGCTGATTGACGCCCATGTTGAAGTACCTCTGGTAACGCAGCTCGTCTGAGGTTCGGTATGATCCGGCAACAGACGATACTGTGTGCTACTCGGAAGGGGAGAGCCATGAGCGGCTGAAGCTGAGGCTGTGCGGAAAGTGAATCGTTATCGGATTCTTGGTAGAGAGGTTGTGGGAATCTTGCTTACTGGTCCCAGGGTCTGAACAAGAATTGTAGAGAGTGTCACAGCTGCATTCCACCGTTTAGCGCTGAAACTGCGATTCGAAAGAAGCCTCACCGAATAGCCCAAGGAAGAAGGCAACACCTGGCAGGTGTGTTGTCAGTGCGTTCTTGGTGAGAGAGCGTTGATGAGTGACTCACTGTCTCGGTATAATACCTTCAGCAACGGGGTGCCTAAGTAAACTAGTACAGAAGTTGAGTGACAATCGAATGAGGGGTGGGTAGACGTACGACCGCCAAGCGCACTCCTGATGGTCAAAATGACGATGACTGTAATCGAGATCAGCTGGCAACGGCAGCACGAACAGTGAAATCATATCCAAGTTGAAAAAGGAGGAGTATCAAAAGCCTGGGGGAGGGGTTTATCGCATCGTTCTGTATGTAATAACACCCAATGAACAAGGTGCTGGGTGGTTGGGAAGCTGGCCGGGTAGCATCAGCCAGGCATATCGGTCACCCGAGCCTGAAATTCACTTACAGAACGTCGTGTGGAGATCATACCAAGTGAGTATGATCCCGGCCGCCGCACATACCTGCACATACAGTGAGCCACATAACCCTACAAGCCTGCCCTAGAGACGGACCACATAAGCGATGGATAGAGGGACGGTGACGAGCCTCGACCTGGAGTATATCGCAATGGTTCTCAACAGGAGGATGGCTGGAAATGATCAAGGAATAAGTGGTGAGAACAGCGAACACTACACCCATGCCTGACATTCTGAGATGGTGACTCCGATGTAGTAGTTCCCTGCGACCAAACCAATCAATGTTAGATATGGACGAGCTCCGGGAGTAGCGCTTTCCTCTTACAGCCAGTGATTTTGTAGAGAGTGAGACATGTCTGAGGTGTTTCTGTTGATCAGCGTACAGTAACGGGCAATATTTTACCAACGTCGTAATTTATCGTGTCATATGGAGCGGTTTGTGCTACAAACGGCGGAATGCCTGTCAGCGTTCCCTCCATTCCAGCGATGCACAAGGGTGGATTCTGACTCACAGGCGATCGTTATAGTCATATCAAGGAATATCGCGTACCGAGATATGAGAAAGAGTATCTTGGGTATACTCCAATCACTTCGCCAGACATGTTCGACTTCACGATCGAGGAACATCAGCCAGTCGTGTACCTAGTGATCGACACAGGATGATTGCGGGCGGTTGAATAACTGCCTCTGACGCGATAAGCACGACGAAACGAAGGGACTCACCAAGACTACCAGCATAGAGACTTGGGGAAGGGAAATTGTCGATGAAAGGATGAGAGCATTGAACGCGGGATCACAGGTTCGAGCTTACGCTGGACGTACTGTGGAATTGAAGAGGGCGTCGGTGAGCGTGGCAGGATTTCACTTTTAGGCGTCGATGTAGGTTGGGGCGCAGTGCGAAAGATACTTACGACAATGGCTTGTAGCTGAGAAGCAGCAACAACGACCTTGGGATCCGTGATGCTTTCCATCTGACACAAGGTATGGCCCAGACGCAGGAAACAGGAGAGCGGGGAGGGGGAGCGGAGGGAACAGTCTTATACCGTTACGCCCGAACGCTCATACTTGATGTATAGGGCCGAGAAACATTCAGTCGGCACGGGGGCGCGCGACCTTGTGAAAAATAAGTGCCTGGGTAGATTAGCCTTCCGGTGGGGGCACGTTTCCTGGATTCGTCTCGAGTCAATCAGGCAATGCGGTAGTCACAGCCACTGGGCTAGGTTATCGACCTTGGTGGAGATGATTGGTGAAGGGCAAGACACAGCTCGTCGGAAACGCATCGGATGATTCCTTCATGACGCTCAGCGGATAGACGGGCCGTTGCTTCCCGGCTGCGGGTGGTCGGGGGGTCCAGCAGCGACAGTCAGGTTTGTGGGACGTGAGGGTGTTGTCAGCAGTCGAGCCGACGCCACTGTGCCAGCGCCAGCGCCCACAGACGCCAGGACCCTGGGTGTAAGTATGTTACTACTTATATACAAGACGCAGGACTTTCAGTCCAGGGAACATCGCCAGGGGACCGGGCCGGGTCCTGGGCGGACAACTAGCCGAGAATCACGGATCTAGAGAGCCTGAGGGACATGATGAAATTGTTACGCTCGATGGTGACACTGTGGCGGGGTAGCGGAAGCCAGCCACAGCCAGAGCACTGAGCGCACAATACAGAGGTAGGCCTAGACTGGAACTCGCCTCGAGCGGATCTTCTACACGACACCAGTCGCACCTTCGGTTGCCGCTGGGAGGGATGGGTTTTGTCCGGCTGCGCCCCGTCATCAATTGCGCGGACCGTGGCTATCATAAGTTCCGTTAGAGCGTTAAGCATCGAGAATTGGTTAACACCGACCGGATCGAGCTCAACGCGGCTGGTTCTAGCAGCGTGTGCAGACCAAGACGTGGACCACGATGCTCAAAGTTGACCGCGGTGTCCCACACCTCGATTGTATCCATCATGAGCGGTGCTAAACCTGGAGAAGTTTGGTCTACGGTGAGCGAGGGGATTAAATCATCAGATGCATTGGGGTTACACCGGTTGTACCCCCCCTCCTTGAGTCTGATGAGAACCACATTCAATTCTCTTCCGGGCGGTCATACACACCACTTACAGACCTCAACACGGGATCACGGCACTTGATGCGTTGATGCATCGGACGACCGCGAGAAAACGCGACGCGTAGATCACGTGGGTAACGTCGGGGTGGTGAGCTCATTCCGCATCCTGTCCCCGTCCGAAGCGACAACGGACGTAATGGAACAGGTCGAGCGCCGACTCTCCTTCACCGGCCTTACCGTCGACTCAGACCCGTCTCTTCGCATGCAGACACGCCCCCTAAAGACGGGGATTGCTCCAGGCGCGGGTAAACCTCGCGAAGATTTTGGCACGAGTGGATTCAAGGGATCACCACGGAAATCGAAGCTCAGCAAGACGGGGCCGGCTAGCACGCAATCGACTACTATCTTAGCAGGCTCGGACGAAGAAGACGACGACCTGGACTTGCTTGATCTATCCCCTGGGACTTGGCGGCTTGGGAAGATTCGAACGACGACCGCATCGGGTTCGAGAGATATCGTCGAAGGGCCTACCGGAGCCACGTACAAAGGGGAGATCCACGAATATCATCCCAACTACCTGCCCAAGCCGAAACTTCCTAAATTCAAGAAGAACAAGTCCACAAATCAGACTGGGGATGGTGGGGACAATACTTCCTCCCGTTCTGATACCCCGGACCAGCTACAGCAATCGAATCCATCATCGAGGAACCTGCCCCTAGTTTCAAAGCAGACACGCCAGGTGGCTGACAAGGATATCCCTCCGACCCCGCTACCTCGTTTGTCCCAGCCCCCATCTTCCCCCCCTCCAAAGGCCAGAGCGAAACCCCGTCCTCAGCCAACAAGAAAGCCTCCCACGCGCATCCTCAGAAGAGTGGATTCCTCTGGCGAGAGTGGTGAACCCGCCAGAGATCACGCAGAAGAGGACGGGACTCTGACTGGGACGGGAGAACGTCCTAGGCCTACGAAGAAGCAGCCGACGAAGTCCATGCAAAAGGAGTTTCCACTCTTAAACGACCCGTCCTTTCAGTCGGACCAGCCATTGCGGGTTGTTTCGAACCTATCTCCCTCTCGTTCGCGCGGATCTTCTCCTGAGACTTCACCCGTCCGCCCACACGGCGTGAAGGGCAAAGGCAAAGTTGTAGTTTCTGACGATGACGCGGAGGACTGCGCCGGCCAGGCTCCTCAACCCTTCCCCCTTTCCACGAACTTTATGAATTCTACGCCGAAGGCTTCGAAGCGACACCCCGAAGACCAAACCCACAGTGGGGGGTCAGAGAGGAAGAAACTCAAGGAAACCTTATCAGGGTAAATTCGACACTGTCTTTTTCATACAGCGATACTAATTTGTGGTAGCGGACTGTTACAGGATGGTCTCCCCAGCATTGGGGACCAAAATCACGATTTCTGTGAGTTCCACCGTTTTTTTGTGCTACTAAACGGAAGTTTACGCGCATATACCCTAGTTTTTCTTGACCCGAACGTCGATCCGTCTACTCTCTGCCCTTGGTGTGACCAGCAACTACCTACGGACCCCACTCCTCGCCTTAGATCACTCATAGAATCTATCCGGTCCAAGTCATATTCGTCACCCCGCCCTTCGAATCCTCTCGGTCTCGGTGCTCCACTCACAGCGTCTGTGGCCGTCTGTCAACGGCACCGCTTCGAATCGCACCAAATCCCTAAAGCTCAATCGAAAGGCTGGCCTACGAAAATTGACTTTAGGACAGTCAAACCTCGGGTTGAGGCTTTGAGGCCAAAACTAGGGGCGTTGGTACTGAATAAACCCTCTGACGCGGGTGAATTTATCCTAGTAGACGAAGACGAGGAAAAGCCGAGAGATATTTGTCCATTCTGGACGGAGATGATGAAAGAGGTGAAATCTAAGGGCACAAGAGTCGTGGCAAGCTCGAAAGGGCAGTTTGCAAACTTCAAGGCCTTTCAACCCGGATAGTGAGTACAACCCAGGTTTCCCGGGCCAAACAATCTGATACTAACATCTCTGATTCGCAGTTACGGGGAACTGGGTTACCTCATCATACACCAAACAGTATATCAATTGTTCCCTCCCGACACAATCGACCCGGATTCTATCACCCCTCTCACTCCAGCGGACTTTATCCAGCGCATCCTCGTCCCTGAAGCTGCTGTGCATCTGATAATGGAAGACCTCCAGTCCACCTACTCAAGCGCAATAAAGACCCTCCGGGAGAGTGTTGAGTATGGAGTGGCTATGTTCCCTGACACTGGAGGTGACAACGAGGAGGGTATGAAGGCTGCTGACGACATCGTCAGGGAACGTGCTAGGATACGGAGGAAGCAACTCTTGGAAGAGGAGATGGAGATTCGGCGAGGTGAATCCTCGGAGATGGAGGTAGAACTCGAGATCTTGACACCTTCCACGCCGCCCAAACCCGTCACCCCCAAGAAGAGCCGTCCTAAACGAGGAAAAGCAGGGTCAAAAGCCCCTACCGATACAAGTGAGAACGAGCGGGATACGGAGATGATTGTCTTGGATGAGCCACAGATCCTTACGCAGCGCCCTCCTACAGCAAAGTCTCGAAAACCAACCTCTGGATATCGCTCCGACGCATCGAACATTTCGAATTCGTCTGTGGCGAGTCGGACTTCGACGAGGTCAATGACAAGGAAGAAGTTCTCCGAAATTAACACTCATATGACACGACCTTCAGACCCTCTACCTGTCTCTCAGCCTCCCAGGCGACAGGAGTCTGCATCGTCATACAGAACTAAGACGCCATCGGACCACAGCTCGGATGTAGAGGTCATCTCCGACCATAGCGCTCGGAGCACTCGGAGCCGCACCCGGGATGGGACCAAGGCCATTCCTGAACCACCTCACAAGAACTCGAAGAGCACGGGTAAGCGATCGATGAAGCTGAAGTCCACCCACGTAGAATCAACTCCTGATACCGACCCGGATGACGAATTATTAAATTCAAGCCCTTTCAACGTTAGACGACACCTGTCGCAGAGAACTTTATCTACCGAATTGGGGGATTTGGATGTGGACGAAACTCCTAAACCACAGAAAATCGGGGGCATGAAGTTGAACTTGGACCCCTGGGGGGTTCCGAGGACCCCCACGCGCGAGGTAAGCCGAAGACCTACCCCCAATGCACGATCGTTATTATTTTCCGTTCCCAATCTTGTTTCTTACATAGCTACGCCGTTCGGAAAGCCAAAGCTCACAAGACTTCTCACATCTGCTGGCCGACGATTAAAATACGACATACTGCCCGGCTGGTTATGCCTTATTCTGTACCCCAGATGGTGCTCTGACCCTTAATGATATGCTACAAGCTGGAGGAAGAAATGATGAACCTTAAACGTTAAACAGTGATATCCTTTACGAATCAGGAGTAATAAGCGAAGATCGCCACATAGCATACACGGGCCATCCGACCACTTCAGCAAGTAAAGAGATCTTACGAGCAGGTCTCATCCCCTGATACGAAGCACACGCAATGTAGAGACTAATCATTGGGAAAATATAAGGTCATTTAGTACTGAGCAGTGCTGGCACGGGAACCGTCGATAAACCAACACCGACCAGCGCTGACGATGCCGGGGTCATTGTGCATTTTGGGACTATTTATCGGTGCTGAAAACCAACCTCGGCCTCTGAGTGGGACTGAGCAGACAACACTTTTCCTGAGAAGGGAGACTTCAAAGTATGAAGGTAGTATGTTCACAGAAGACCCCACACGACGGAAAGCAGTAGAGTTAAGAAATATCCTACGATGGACAAGTGTTTGGGAGAAAAAGCGGGTTCGTTCAGGGGAAGGATGAAGAGTATACAAATTTGATCAAGAGGGAACGGAGGATGGCAGGATATTAGGACGGGATGACGTGGTCACCCAGCCGTAGAGTCACTTCCAGATTGAGCAGGTTGAGGAGCAACTTCTGAGGGTTTAGGATGAGCAACGCCCTCCCATCCGGGTAAAAGTTCCCGTCCAGACTTCCCGATTCGTCTCTCAACTCGCGAGAAGAATTCTGGAGGTAGGAAGCCCTTTTCGTTGCCTGGTGTGAGGATTACACCGTTTGCCGAAAGTTGGAATGTGTAGCCTGCATCCAGAGCTTTTTGAAGGTCGATGTAAATGAAGATGTCGGCGGAGCTCCGCATGCCTACATGAAAATTAGGGTTCCGTCATTACAACTGTGGCGAGATGAAGGGCGTACCACTGATGACGGTATCCCCGGCCAGACCTTGGGCGATGTGGATGTGATTTCGTGTCATCTTCGAGAGGCCTTGCTTCTCTGGAAACAGGTGAGGGCGTGTATCGTGTGATAGGAGTAGGGGTTCGACATACCTATCGAAACCCACGCCTTCTTGTTCGTCCCATGAACGGCCATGGGGACTTCCTCGGCTGACAACATGTCTTTGCCCTCTACTTCAATTGTCTGAGGCGGGTTAATTGGAGGAACCGGGTGGGGGTAAAAACGAAAGTTTACCTTCAGGGAGTGACCTTGATTGGCACGGATGATCCAATCCGACGGGGTGCCATCCTGGTCAACGTCCTGCACAAGGTGGTATCGTTGCTTGTTATCTACTTTCACGATGGATTGTAGGCTTTCGAGGTCTAGTTCCCTGAACTTAGGGTTGGAAAGCTGGTGTGTGGTGTCAACGGAGGGTATATGCGGGGTAGATGCGAGTGATTAACCAACTAGATCGCTGACCAGGACGAATCCATCCGGGCGTATGGGTATACCTTCCTTCTCAGCCCCGTGTCTGAGCACATAGGATAGGGTTTTGGATAAGCGGGTCTTTGGATCGTCCCTTGGACTCCCCCTCAGTTTTGCTGAAGGTTGTTGGTGCGACCTCCTATCCTTCTGTTTCGTTTGCTTCGGATGTTCGTCCATGACGGCCCTCTTCGTGTAGTTCTTGGGGTATGTATAGACGGCTCTTGATGTTCGTTTGATGAGCGCACCAAGCATCAAACTTTGGGCGACCGGGATGACCGGAATTGGAGGTTACGGAAGAGATCAGTTGGGATTGTCCGGCGGTGATGATGTTTCCCCCCCTCACAACTCTGTTCACACCAGCCGCCGACCAGGCTTTGAGCGATAATGTCTGAAGACATGCGGAATTGGCGGCCACTCTTGTCATCTGCCTCCAGCAAGCTACACAGTTTCAAAGGTTATCTCGCCTCGAAAGATCCTCGACCTCTCTCCCCAGCTCCCCCATCAACGCCACCCCAGCAAGCTGGCGGCGACTCTTCGAGCCCTGGAGCAGACCCGGGATCTGCTACTAGACAATCTTGGACACAATGGGCAGGCGAAAAGCTTCGGCGAAATGGTCAATCTCAGGGGAATAACGTGAACGTTGTGGAGAGGGTTTCCTTGTTCCCCGGTTGGGCAGCTCGGAGACTGCATAGTCCATCTCCGGGTGAAGGTACGCGATCCTCGCGTGTTGTACATCCTTGTTTCCTGACCGTTTTTCGTAGTCGCCCACTTCGATGCTGAGATCTATGTGGCAGGATTCGCTTCCAGACTCAACAGTCCTGAGTTTATGTCGCGGTCACAGAGAGCGTTCCTGAGGCTGGCAAAGGGTGGGCGCTCTTCCGAAAGCACACCAATATGTGTAATCCAAGTTTGTTACAGGATTCGCTTCTCTTCCAAAGCTGCAGGACGAGATTCAACTGGACAAACTCCCTCCGCCTCCGTCCGAAATGACAGAGGCAAAAGAGATACAGGTCCTCGAGGAGCATTTCAGGAAACTGAACGACAACCTTGATACTTTTCCGTCGGCCTCTTCTTCCGCCGTCGGCACACCACTCCGCCGTTCTCCCTCCAACTCTTCCCAATCCTCCTTATCATCTAATATTCAGCCTATAGAACGAACACCCTCAGCAGCCAGCAATATTCAGGAACTACATGCCAACCTCGAGCGACGACTTATGCCATTCTGGTCGTCAACTCTTTCCAATAGGACCGTCCGGATATCCCTATATGTTTCTGAGGATGCCATTTCGATAGCCCAAGCTTTAGGAGACGAAGCCCATGACTATGATGACCCCAGGTTGCTACCGGTTGCCTCCCGGAATGTGACTACTGCACAGGACGGATCCTTCCAGGTCAAATTTGGTGTTCCCTGGGATGTCCTACGTCGACATCCGGATGGCGTACAGGTCGCATCCGGAGACGTGACCACGGAGCACGATTTCTTCATCCTCGCTGAGCTTCTCCCACCGCCACCTTCGCCATCTACATCCGCAGTATCACAACCGATCCTGGTTAATGATACCCCGGTATCCAAGGTGCAGATCAAAATTCCGCTATCCTATGCCCCTTTGCGAGTGATCTCGGATATTGATGACACGGTCAAAATGGCAAACGTCTTGGCCGGCGCACGGGCTGTATTTTACACCGTCTTCGCCCAAAGTCTCGCGGAAATTGTTATTCCTGGTATGGGGGATTGGTATACCAGGATGTGGCAACGTGGAGTTCGGTTTCATTATGTGGTTTGTCCTTTCATCCTCAGTTCTGTAGGATTGACAGTAAAACCATCTCCAGTCCAATGGACCATTCGAGATCCTCCCCATACTTAACGAGTTCTTTCCTCTCGCGAAACTTCCACCAGGTTTGACGTTCGACCTCAAAAATGACCACTCTGACTGAACATCTGGTGTAGGGTCCATTAAGCTGCGCTCTTACGCAGGAAGGTCACTGTTTAATGGTTTTTTGTCGGCCCCTGCCGCCCGAAAACGCCAGGGAGTCATCGATATCCTCAACAGTTTTCCCGAGTCCCAGTTCATCCTCGTTGGTGATAGCGGTGAACAGGACATGGAACTTTACGCGACGGTCGCGATGGAACGGCCCCAACAGGTTCTAGCGGTATTCATTCGAGACGCTCGCAGTCCTTCGAATGGAGAACAGCTCCAGCCCGTCGAGGACTCTATTGGTGCCGCCGCTCACGTCAGGTGGAAGAATTATCCTCAGCGTTCAGATTCTACTGGGAGCGTGAGGAGTTTTCGTCAGCCATCCCGTAGCGCTTCGAACGATATGACGCCGGTCCAGCCTACGATGAGACCTGGCCCCACTCCCAACTACCGAGACCAACAGCGCCCGGCCTCCTACCGCAAACGTCATAACTCGGCGGACTATTTGAACCGATCCGGTCGTTCATCACCCAGTCTCAACAACACCAACGAAAGTAGCTCCCCCCCTTGGTTCGGCAACACACAGATCCAAGAGGAGCCGACAACAGGAGAAATCGATACATCCGTGGAGCTTGGACCGAAACCACCAAAGATGTCTGACGCAGAATGGAAACGGGTGGAACTACAGATGCGAGTTGATAGGGCGAGAGTGAACATGCCTCAGAGCGTAAAGTTTAGGCTATTCATGAGCCCTGAGGAGTGTGTGGAGGCGTTCGAAGTATTGGATTGGCTGAACAAGAAAGATATCAAACCAGATCAGAATGCCACGATCAGATTAGGACAGACTTCCCTCACCGATGCGCAATCGGATTCCAGAGGAAATTTGGTGGATATCTGATCCTCCGGTAGCGTAACGAATACCATGTACTATTTGAAGCATCTATGAAATCGAGATAGGTCGGCGATAAAAGTCGGTGTCTGGAATTTGTCATCGAGACCCACGCCTTCAGGTGCAAGGAGGTGAAATGGTTCGCTCCGAAGTGACCGCAATATATATATATAGACAACATAGACGAGGTCACGCAGCCAAAGCGGTGTTAATACATGAAATCCTCATCCATATGTCTTCGAATTCGGATAGATTGGGCTTGGAGATTGGGGAGCGGAAATGAAGAACGAACAGCGCCCGATGAACGAAACACACATAACACATGGGGGTTCACGGGACCCTGGGTGACTATACGTAAGGCCACGCCGTATGAACACGAGTCTAGGTGAATGCCCAGGGATTTCTAAGGAAGTGACAGGGATCCTGGCCGCTTTGGCAGGTCGTGGGCAGCGTGAATCTCGGCTACTGGCACCCTTCTACAACGTTTAGAGGCATCCCATGCTATATCTGGTCTTACAGGCGGCACCCATTCACTGTAAAAACGACAGCGACTGAGATTGGGTTACTGTGCGGCTGTTCATGACTTTCTAGAGTTTCTAGCTCGAGTATCCTCCTTGGGAAAGGAAGAAAGGAAATTGTCAGGTCCCCGACCGTTGTACCATTTCTCCCCAAGCACCATCTGAGCCACGCATTGTGTATTGGTGGGGTTGAAGGAGGTGGTTTCGCAGTCCTTCCCGACCCCGATAATTCGGAGGTCGGCTGGTTTTCGAGCGAAATGGACCGAACGCCGTGGTTCCAGATGTGCGGTCTGGAGACAATATCCACAACCAGACACAATGAACGGGGTTCTCGCTCCTGGGTAAGCCCAGGGGGTCTGGGGATTAGGTCCTGTTCGAAACGATAACCCTGAAGTTGAGTTGGCTGATCACTGATGGAGGATTGCAACAAGCGCAAGTGACAGACCCCTCAACATGGACTTGAAGTGGGGATAAAAGGCAGGATTCTGGGCACATCACCAGAATGGTCTCAGGTTCCCGATCTTCGGAACCCACGAGGTATCATGGGCATTTTGGGTAGAACGGAGGACCTTGAGATCGTTAAAAATGTGTGCACACTCTCCGCTGGAGTCCCGGAGGATGTTGTCCAATACCATCCACGATGACTGTCGCACGAGCATATGTAGGGTGGGGGAACGACAACGCGGCTGCGGGCGTCTCTATAGTTGTCAAACGGGCATCGTTACGCTATGCACTTACAGTGCAGGTACCCGGGGGCAGGTAACGGCAAATGGGTGCGGATTGGTGCGGTCATTAATGCACAACAACAAACCAGAGGATTACAGACGAAGAGTAAGAGGTCACGATTGTAACTCTGCGATCAACTTCTCAACGCTATCCAAGAGGTTCAACATCTCCTACAGAAGTGGAGTTGCTCAGCAAGGGCATATCCCAGGATCAAATGGAGACGTACAGTGTTTTTAGGCTCGAACTGCAGACCGACATTAATAGCGTCCCGCGCTTCCTCGTATTCATGTAAAGCGATGAGAGCCTTTGCTTTGCGGAAGTGGCCTTTGCTCCATTGGCGTTTGAGGTTGATAACGTGTTCAGCATCTACCAGTGCGCTGAGGAAGTCTCCCGCTTCAAGGAAGGTGACAGAACGGTTCGACAGGACGGTTGCCAATTCTTCCCTCATGACCTGGTTCGACTCCCACAACGGTCGCTGCACGGCAATGCTAGCGGCCATGGTGTATCGCTGGAGGGCCAGGTCGTACTTTTTGGCTTTGAACAAGGACTATGCATGAAGTTTAGATGTGGGGCAGGATGGTGTGACATGACAAGACAAACACACGTTTCCTTCCTCCTTGGTTCCGTTGATCACCTGCGACAGTTTCTGGGAGACGACATTTGGAGGTGGAGGGCACCGGAGGTTTGGATTTGTCGACAGCAGCTTAGAAAGTCTGTTCAGGCGGGTAAAGTCCAAGCCATTCTCCTCATCAACCTCCTCCGAGTTTGCTCCCGAAAGGACGGAGATGCCGTCTGGACCGCCGAGCTTGAGATTCACCGGCTTGAAGTCGGCGTCAATGACTGCCTGGAGGACGGGGTCTGGGGGAGGCTGCACGATCTGAGGCTGAGCCATATCGCGGATGTTCAATGGGGGGGTAAGCGTGGCACTCCCTACGTGTTAACCATTTCCTTATCAGGCAGGAGAGGACCCCGTGAACTGCTTTCCTAATTAGGAAGGGATGCCCGGGGTCTGCCGCGTCTTAGTGAGCAGGAGCGTTTGTTTTTTCTTTCCTTTTTTTCCTTCCACAACGGTGATCATCACCACCTAGAAACCATCTTCTCTCACATCCTCTGTCTGTTAGACAAACCCAAGTTTTCACTCAGAATCCTCGTCAAAAGTATCCACTTAATATGACCAATGGACCTGTAAATGGATCTCCTTCGCTCGAGAGCAGTTTTGGTACGTCAACCCTTCCAGCTGGCGCAACACTCGTCTGACACCCTTCGCCATTGATAGCCTCTCTGGGCGTAAACGGTGGAAGAACTGCCTACATCCCCCCTCACATGAGAAACCAGCAGCGGGCTGCCTCCACACCCTCTCTTCCCACCACCGTCACTGGGTGAGCACGACCACGCCCATCTCTTTTGTCAGCCTAACCCCTCTTTTAGGAACGGCTGGAACGACTCCCGCTCTCCTACACCCTCTCTTCGCAGTAACGACGCCTTTTCTAGACAATCTATCCATGACAGAGGCTCTCGCAGCGGCCATGTCACACCCGACCGAGGTGGCAGTAGGTGGGGTGGGGAACGACCCCACTCTGCTGGAGGTTGGAACGCCCCTCAGAAGGAGCATCGCGGTGGAGGAGGCGAACCACCTTCCGGTTACGGTACTTGGAAGGACGGAACCCATGTCATAGGCGGGCGTAACCAGCGTTTGGAGAAAGAGCTTTTTGGTGACCCCGATGACCCCTCCAAGCAACACACCGGTATCAATTTTGAAAAGTACGACGACATCCCCGTCGAGGCTACCGGTGCCGGGGTTCCAGACCCCATCACTAGTTTCGCGGGTTCCCCGCTCGACCCCGTTCTCCTGGAGAATATTACCTGCGCTCGTTACAACACCCCTACCCCCGTCCAAAAATATTCGGTTCCCATCGTAGCCGCTGGTAGAGACTTAATGGCCTGCGCCCAGGTATGTCCAACTCTTCGTTTAGTTCTCTCCCAGTCACTCACCTTTGGGTGTATCAGACTGGCTCAGGTAAAACCGCTGGCTTCCTCTTCCCCATCCTTTCTGCGTCCTTCTCCCAGGGACCCCGACCACCCCCGACTGAGGCTGGCGCCCCATCCTACGGTCGCTCCCGTAAGGCTTACCCCACCGCCCTGATCCTTGCCCCCACCCGTGAACTGGTCAGCCAGATCCACGACGAGGCCCGTAAATTCGCCTATCGCTCGTGGGTCCGTCCCGCTGTCGTCTACGGCGGTGCCGATATCAACACCCAGCTACGCCAGGTCGAGCGGGGCTGCGATCTTTTAAGCGCCACTCCCGGACGTCTCGTTGATCTCATCGAGCGTGGTCGTGTCAGCCTTGCCAACATCCGTTACCTCGTCCTTGACGAGGCCGATCGCATGCTTGACATGGGTTTCGAACACCAAATCCGTCGTATCGTCCAGGGAGAGGATATGCCTGGTATTCATGAGCGCCAAACTCTCATGTTCAGCGCAACCTTCCCTCGTGACATCCAAATCCTCGCCAAGGACTTCCTCAAGGACTATATCTTCCTCTCCGTCGGCCGGGTTGGCTCAACCTCCGAAAATATCACTCAGAAGATCGAATATGTCGAAGACCACGATAAGCGCTCTGTCCTCTTAGATATCCTTGCCATGGAACCCCAGGGTGGCCTGACTCTTGTGTTCGTCGAGACCAAGAGGATGGCCGATATTCTGTGCGACTACCTCATCGCCAACAATTACCCTGCTACATCTATCCATGGTGATCGAACCCAGAGGGAGCGTGAGATGGCCCTTCAAACCTTCCGTCAGGGTCGCACTCCCATCATGGTTGCCACCGCTGTGGCTGCTCGCGGTCTCGATATCCCCAATGTTACCCATGTCATTAATTACGACCTTCCCTCCGACATCGACGACTATGTTCACCGTATCGGCCGTACTGGTCGCGCTGGTAACACTGGTATTTCCACCGCCTTCTTCAACCGCGGCAACAAGAACATCGTTCGCGACCTCATCGAGCTTCTTCGTGAGGCAAACCAGGAGACCCCTGCTTGGCTCGAGACCATCGTTCACGAAAACGCGTTTGGAAACGGCAGCGGCGGCGGCGGCGGCGGCGGCTTCCGTGGTCGGGGTGGACGTGGACGAGGCAGAGGTAATGCAAGCAGAGATTACCGATCCACCAGCAGCAGCGGTGGTCACGGAGGTGGAGGAAGAGGCGGAGGCGGAGGCGGCGGAGGCGGGTACGGTGGTTCTCAGTACGGTGGCGGAGGATACACCGGTGGAGGAGGAGGATGGTGGTAAATCCAACAATCGATGCTGGTCTTGTCAAACCTTAAACCCCTTGCATGAACTTACTATCCCAGCATCGCCCAACAATTTCCCCTTTCGCTTGTCACATCCCAGTTTCTTCGACTTGTCTTCTGGACTCTGTGCGCTGCTCTCATAACCCATCGTTGGCTCTGTCTCGTTGCTCATCTGCTCATTGGTTGTTTGTTTTGGCCCTATCATTATTGTCTTGTCCTTTCAGTAATCTGGCGTGCATACTTTCTTCCACTTCATTCCCCCCTCTTCCGTTTTGTCTGGCATGCCCTTCCCCTATATGTTTTGTCTTTGCTCGCCTTTTTATGATCTGCTAATTCCTAGACGTCTTCGGGGCCTTTTTATGATTATGAGCAGTAATATTGTTACACATTTCGTCGGTCGACGTTTCGCGATACCCGCTTCTCTTTTGCGACACGCAGTCGGACGTTGTTATATTTTCCCCAGTAGCATTACGAGGCAATCTGTTGTATAGAGCATCGCATACACACTCGCATTTCTGTACTCACTACCCTATAAACCACATGTCTTTGTTCTGACGGGATCGATCACACGAGGACAGGTCGACTGAGTGGACATCCCGTTCTGGGTTTGCTATCATCCTTTTGAAGCGGTGCCACCACGTCCTGAGCGGCCTGGGTGGGATTTCAGAGAACATCGTACACGAATCCAAACGCAAATCCTCCATTCTTGGTCAAACATTCCACCAAATTCCATTTTTCGCAGTCTCTCCAAAGCGGTTATGTACAGAACATCCTCCCCGATCTTTGACGTGCCAGAGTTCCCTCCTCTCAGGCGGGTCAAACCCTTACCAAAACGAAAGCGCATACATCCCCCATCCGAATCCGACTACGATTCCAAACAGACGGATGATTATCCGGCCGCCGTTGCCTCGCGAACCCCCGCTCCGGCTCAACCGCGTCCCTCCACCACCCCATCTTCGCAGACCTCGCTTTCGGGCAGAAAAGATGACGGTGCGAGCCCTTCCGAGAAGGTCGGTATTCAACCCGATAGAATATCCGCCCAACTGGACTACTACAAGTCCTCGATCCTAGGGGACTCATTGACGGAACGACACCAAGATCGTTATGCCGACGAGTCCCCTCGGAAGAAAATAGCCACCCAGGACACCGCTGGGACCCCTAGCATTCACGATGTCCCATTGGCCGCCTTCGGGATTTACGTCCCAAATGCAAATTCTAGTCCCGCCGTTGATGGCTCAGAAGGGGTCGACGAGGACCATGGGGAGGGGGATTACGTCGACCATTTGCAACAGCACGGGAATACAAAAAAAAGGAAGGTTCCTGCGAATATGTCTGCAGGTGGGAGGCACGGACATCGTGGGGACGCTGGGTCGGGGGATAACTCTGATGCGGACGGCGATGACGGGCAAGGCGGATTTGGGGGTAGCGGAGGTCTCGGCCAGACCAGCCGTGGAATCCCTACCGGAAGACCTTTCGAGTACGATCACCCTCCTCAGTCCAGCGATCAGGATCCACTATCTCCCTCTTCCACCCCCGGTTCAGCTCTTGCCCTTCTGCCAGGACGGAAAACGAAGATGAGCGCTGCCACTCGGGCTGGGTTACAACATAAGGAGGTCCTGAAGAGTAGGAAGAAGCAGTTAGCTGCTGTCCTTGGTGCTCTGTCTCACGGAGATACTCTCGCTTTGGACCAGGCGTTATCTGCGCGCTACCCTTACGGCTTACCTGGCGAGCTCAAGGGAGCCTTGGTTTCTCCGAAGACCAGGCTTTCGAAACGGAAGGGCCCACGTACACTCAGGGAACTGAGGACTAAAAATGTCGATGGAGCGGAGAATGCCGACTCTGATTTTCCCTCTGGAGACTTCTCCTTCGTCCATGACAGTGCCAGTAAGTGTCGGTCCAAGCCTGTGCATATGTGCAAGTATCTGATCGTGATGTGGTTGTGAAGCTTCGGACCGTCTCAGAGCGACAAGGGAGGAGGTGACAGTCCTCCATAGCAAATTTGAGGCTGAGCTAGCCAGACAGGCAGCGAAATCCTCTGAAATCTCGAGGCAGGCAGCTACTGCTGTTAGTACCACTAGCTCGAACTTAAAGCGTTCGGCTTCGGGTAACAAGCAGCCCGCCACTGGCAAGACCTCTAACACCAAACCCGTCGATCCTCCCCCCGAGCCCCCCGCGTCCACTAAGAAGGGAAAGAAAAAGAAGAGGTCTGCGTTGGCCAACGCCTCCAACCCCCATCATCTCCGAAATTACGTCCCCTCCCGACTCCCGAATTCCGGCCAGGTGAACTCCACTCAGAACCCCAACTCTCAAAACTACCTCAACCCACCTCCCCTTCAGTTCCTTTCCGCCCGCCTTCCACCTCGACAAAAACAATATGGAGATGCAAACGCGACTCCTGTCCCGACGACATTGGCGAACCCTGCAGATGAATGGATTTGCCCGTTCTGCGAGTACAAGTTGTTTTATGGCGACGAGGTGGAGTATCAGCGAGCGATTAGGAATAGGAAGAAGGTTTTGAAGAGGCGTAGAAGGGCACAGGAGAGGGCTGCGGCGGCTGCGAGTGGAAAGTCCGCATCGGCTGCTGCTACCGCTCCGGAGAGAAATGATGCGACTTATGACGATGAGAACCGTGAGGCGGAGTATGAGGGACCCTATGCTAAGGATTCTGTCCAGGGACAGCATAAGCCTTCACGATGCAAGGCGGCGAATAGTACTGTTGATGAAGGAGCTGGGGTGACTGCTACCGGTGGTGATGCCTAGTCACAATCCCCGTCCTCTGTTCCTCGACCCCAACTCCGTTTCAAGTGTTCATCGTTTCTTCTCTTTACTCTCCCTCCTTCTCTCCCCCCGCTCTTTGTCCTCTCCATTTTTCTCCTTACACACACACGCCTACCTTCCTTAACCTCGCACCGCGGCGTGTCACCTCTGGTTCAGGTACCAAACATCCACGGAGACCCATTTACTTGTTTCGACGTTCGGCATCATTCGCCCTTACCTACAACTGGTCGCCCACCATGCACTCTTACCTCTCACGCTCCTTAGACTTCTCAGTATTCCGCGATACATGATTTTGCATTTGTACAGTACATGCACATCCCCCCCTCCCTTGCATTCCATTTTCCATTTCTATCGCACTTTGGATGGCGGTGCATTTCATTGTCACAGCAATATTATCCGGTTAATGTCCCCAGAACAATCTTGCCTGTGGCTTCGGAGAAAGCGCATCGTACAACATCATCTGTAAGGTAATTCCGGGCATACTTCAGCCCTTCGGTGGAAGTGGAGCGATTCGGATTTGGGAGGCTTTGCTTACCATTGGCCATGAGGTCCCAGGACTCAACAGTGAAAATGTCACTTGACTCGATCCGAGGGGCGATTTCGCATAGCCCTTGCAAGTTGTCGCCAGACCCTACTGGTACACCTGCGGGGGTGTGACGATCGAAAGAGACTGCGACAATGAGTTTCTTGTGTCCGATTAACGAGCGTTCAATCCAGACAGCACGTTTCCCCTCTGGACCTAGCCATGCTCCCAACGACAGGCGCACTCCACCCTCCCCCATTCCCACCCGGGGTTTGCCCAGTTTGCACACCCCAACAAGGTCGATGTCCACCTTGACTCTGGGCTCGGTAGATAGTCCGGGTTGTGGATTGTGGCGCGGAAATAGAAGAAACCCAGGGCCGGCTGAGATGCGATGTAAACAATAAGTGAATTGCCGGGAAATTCTGGGTTGGGCTGCGGCTCAGATAACGAGACATCTGTGAAGGCCACGTCTGGGTACTCTAAGTGGAAGCGGTAGGGACTGGGACCGTAGTCGGAGGTGGGTCGTCCGTCGGCATCGGGATAAGGAGGGATGTAGAATAGTTCTACCCAACTAAGTCTGAAGGATAGGATAAAATCTCCCACCAGGCGTATGCCAAGGACAGGTTCCTAGACACCGCCTTTGAGCGCGTTGCGTCTGATGACGATTATCTGCGGAATGTACACACAAAAGCATGATCATCGCCCGCACTTATTGTGCTGATCGTGACCGACCGGCTGCGGCTCCAGTCACGGATCTGCATATCAGTACCAAGAAGCTCTATCATTGCTGTTCTGGAGGGAACCAAGGTGACACGGAGAGATAGCCCCCAGCTCTGCGAGTTGGAGAGAACCGCTCATCTCCGCTGGATGCGCCCGTAGTATCTGCAACGTGGATGGCTCCCTAAGAGTTGTGGTCAAAATGCATCTCACAAATCCTCGCACCGTGCGGTTACTCACTTCAGAAGCCCAATGACGATGTCACCCTGGTTAGTGTCCACGACGGCTCTAGCGTACCAGGTCCAATCCTGAAAAAAGTGTAATGTCAACCCGCATAACTCTGGAGGGTTCTCTTGGGTATCCCAGATGGTAGGTGGACCGTATGCTGGAATGGATATGATCCATCGGTCGTCCAGAAAATCCAGGAGGCGGATGGTGGCGTGTGTGTCCACCAAGAAAAGCGAGGAATTGGACCAGCGCTACTTCAGCCACCGGCGTTCTGCCGCATAGGAACGCAATATGGCTTTCTTGAGTTCGGGGTACGAAAGATTGTCCAGGCGGCGGGTCCTCAGGGCTCGTGGTAGCGGTAGTTGGAGGTTGCCAAGTATGCCTCTCCAGTGAAATTGGTCCTGGCATAGACTGTGTAAGAATCTGTTGCTCTATTCCGGCCGGATAAGTTTGCGGCTGCTAGGTTTCTCGAAGTTTGGACCACACCTCCATCAGTGTCAAGAGATCTCCGATGTCGAGCAAGGATGCAATGTGGAGGATCAGCTCCCGCGGCAGGTTTGATAGTGCCGATGTAGCCACGGTTGCCTCATCGGCCCGCAAATGTGTCGCCAGTTCCTCGTGAACATTCCTGGGCTCGGACATGGGGGAGGGTCGATGGCGGGTGTCGCGACTGAGTTGCATCCGCGTTTTTGATCCGCACCTCGTCGACCTCTTTTCCACGGAACAATGATCACCTTCACCTCATTCCCCAAACCCAAGGATTCATTTTCCTACGCGCCTCCGAAATTCTCCGCCGCAGGTGAAAATGACATGGACATCGATTTCTACGAAGACGATGACGGCGGAGAAGATTTTGATAGTGGAACGAAGTTGACTTGTCCGGGAGAACCTATCACCTCGTCTCATGCTTACATGCGGTGCGTTCTACTCCGCACGCTCTGGTAGTTGAAATCGTGTTGAAGTTCAATCCAAGCGTAGTGGTCATGGGACCTTTATCGATCAGGAGACCGTGATATCCTCTGTAGCTGGGACCATCGAACGGGTCAACAAGCTCGTTAGCGTTCGCGCAATCAGAACGAGATATAGCGCCGAAGTGGGAGACCTTATTGTTGGGCGTATCACGGAGGTATGACGTTCCCCAGCCTCCGGTAGGATACGCGCTGGAGCTTCCATTTCAAGGTCCAACCACGACGATGGAAGGTGGCCGCGAATTCTCGTCAAGATGCAGTTTTGATGCTTTCGTCCATCAATCTACCTGGCGGCGTTCAGGTGAGGGGCATCTCAAGCTTATGGTAGGTATGACTAAAAGTTGAATGTCCGTCCGTTCAACAGCGGAGAAAATTAGAGAGCGATGAGTTGCAGATGCGCCAGTTTTTCGAAGAGGGGGACCTCCTGGTGGCAGAAGTACAAGCATTCTTTGCCGACGGTGCGATGTCACTACACACTCGTTCGTTGACGTACGGAAAGGTACTAGCTGTGTGTTGTGTTCTGGTGTCGAAGGTTCTCACCGTCATCTAGCTTCGGAACGGGCAACTCGTCTGCGTACCTCCCATCCTCGTCAGGCGATTAAAGTCCCACTTCGTCTCGCTTCCCTGTAACGTAGACCTCATCTTGGGGTTGAACGGATATATCTGGGTCAGTAAACACATCAACCAGAATCGAGAAGAAGGGCTGGACGCAGAATCCGTATACTCGAATCAAAATGAAGTGAGTTTCCACTCAGGGTATATCCACGAGCCCTCATATTCAACACCTTTCAGGTAATCGATGCACCAACTCGCATGGCCGTGTCTCGCGTCACCAATCTCATCAAAGTGCTTGCTAGCCATTTCGTGCCCCTGTCGGATGTGATACTCCTCGAAGCTTATGAATGGGCAGTCGAAAACGACGTGGAGGTCAAGGATCTGATGCAACCGGACATTTGTGAAGCACTCATAGCTACAGTTGGCATGAAAGTATGATAAATCTACCGCACACGTAGTATCATCGTTTAACTTTAATAATCACTGCTCAAGAGATCTTGGCTGTCTAGTATCCTTACAGAGTCATCGTCAATCTCAGTTACCGCCTCCTCTTCGTCTTCTTCGTCTTCGTCGTCATCTCCCTCCGTATCTTCGTCTCCCTCTTCGTCAGTCTGTGTCCCAACTATTCGTTGTTGCATACCGACCGGTTGAGGTGGAGGACCGGTGGATTGTTGATGAGTAGGAGCACCATTCGCCATCTTCCGCGCCTGTTCAGCTTGCGCCTTTTTTTCTGCCTCTTCATCCACAGGGAGGAGGGTATCCAGCCCAAGCTCTTTCCACCGTAAGAAGCCGTTTACTCCAGCGCCTAACGGCACCATGTCTTCAAAAAGAGCACGCGACGAGGGTTCGAACGGACGCTTGGGCCGGGACGCTGGGTGTTTAATACTCAAGGGGTTTCCAAACGGATAAGAAGGGTGCACCACGGAAGGCAATACTATGAGAACCAAATACATACGCGGTCAGGATGGTTCAGGATAGCAGGGCACGACCGAGGGTTTGCACTCACGTTCGGACTCTTCGGGGTTGGGTGGTTTGGTGCCTGGTGGAATGTCCAAATCTCTTGGACGGCCACATCTTAGCGCGATGTCGAAGGCGGAACGGTGGTGCGGAACGAACCGTCATCGGACAGATAGCCATCCATGTAATCTGGACCCTCGAGCGTGTCGAGCGTCCGCAAATCGGACGGGGTCATGTGCGCATAGCAGTAGAACAGGTCCTGTTGTGTTGTTCCTACGTCAGTCTCGGTCGGGAGAGTGGCAGATTGGTTCCCGCACAGTCATATTGGCGGGACGAGAACAAAACGATTACATAATTCGGCCACTCGAGCTCGCCGTTATCCGCCACCACGGGGTTCAGCTACTTAGTGCTGACCAAAAGCTCCTCGCCCCATACCTACCTTAAGAACTACGCGGTAGGGGACGGAGATGACCAGACCGTGAGGGGCATCAAGACCACCCAACGTCTTGTCACGTCCTATCACAGGCGGGCACCAGAGACAAGCCTTGGGATTAAACTGCACTTGACGTTGTTGGGTTCAGAGGTGCGTAGCCTGTGTCGAGTTTCCTCTGGCGCTCCTGTAGCCTGATGAGCCGCTCGGTTCACAGCTAAAGGAGCACCTCGAGAAGACCGTGAGCGATGTGTACCTGCTACTCAACTGCCGTGGGGTTTTTTCAGGAGACAATCTCCACAACACAGGCTGGGACCTAAAGCAAAACTTCGTTGTTGTTGCATTAGTAGGTTAACTGCGATTCCGATGGTTTATGGCGAACACTGACACCGTCCTTACAGAAATCAAGGTCGAGTTTACTACATTCGTGCGCTCCGGCGAGGACGTATCCGTTGCCTGCGCTGCGAGTGGAACTGCGATTGGGACACCAAGGAAGATCGTGGATTTGTGGAAGAAAGAGCGTGAAGTATCTTCGAAAAGATCTTGGGTATCGAGCGGTCGGACATTTCTAACATCCTGGTATATGAGGTACGATTCCCAAACGATCCGTCAGTGATGCACATTGCTAATGACCACAGACCAGAGAAACTCCCATAGAAACTTTTCTGACGGGGTTCGAGTCCGAGAGGGGCATCTCGAGGAGGCTCATGACCCTTCTCAATGATATGAGAACGCGTGAGACTCCCCGCGGTAGGGGTACCTCTTTGTCGAACTCGGTATGACGTTCAGCGCCCTCTCATACCAAAAGCCACTGATACTATCACAGTCACGCACCAATACAGCTGTATACCTTTGCTGGACGCAGAACTGCGAACGTACTGCCTCGAGGATCCCCGGAGACTGAGATTGCAGCCCGGCATCGTATCAAAAGTTCGGGCTCCTTGGATGGGGCGACAATGAGTGCGAGTATTATCGTGTGGGAGGTATGGGAGGTCTATGCGCTTGTGAGGACTATAGCTGATATACGGTAGCCGAGGAACGAATTACGAGACAAGTCACCCAGGGCACAGATGAGATGTTGCGAAGAGCATCTATTCTGGGCGGAAGGAAGCGAAATCCGGGTGTGAAGGCGGTTGCGTGGGTGGGTGGGGCCCATGAAACTGGCTCGGAAACCACCTCTATGCAGCCTTGCCGGTTTTTGGCCAGCGAGGATCTAAGGGTATCTGTGGTTGAACGGATGGATCACCTAACTCTTTGCTCCGGTCGTTCGTCCGCCGAGACCCCCAAACATCAATCGTGCATAGACGGGGCTTAATTCACCCGCCTGAGATAAACGCCCATGTGGAGAACCTAACATAAATCCAAGAATGATAATAATGTGCGAAAATCAAATACAGTTTACCTTGCCGTCTATGATCTACATATGATCTACATGCAAATGTGACACGCGATATGTTATACCCAGAGAGTCCCACCGCAGTCGTGGTTTGCCAAAAACATCTCCGCATCATTCGTCGTCGTCGTAAGCTTCCCATTCCTCCGAATCCGTGGTATCGAAGGCCACTTCCTCCATTTCCCTCACGAGTTTCCAAGCCGTCCAAGATCCGTTCTCCCTCTCATCGACCATCCACCTCTCGCCCCTCTCAAACACATCATTGACAACATGATCAACGTATTCCTCCCCCGTGTAGTCCGAGGGGTGTAATCGGATGTTCCACCCAAGGTAAATCCGGTTCCCGTCGTCGAGCACAATCGAGAGCCCATCTTGATGCGAGTATGACATATTAAACAGCTCGATCATCTGTACGGTTGCACCCCGGCGAAGCATCTTGAAGTCTTCCTCCGACAACTCGTCGAACAAGAAATCGGCGTTCTCCACGTGAACCGAAGGGGGTTGCCACTTAGCTGGGACGTAATTGCCCTGGTAGGGCTCTTCGTCACTGTCGGTTCCGTACCCCTCTTCCCCATATACCCATCCATATTCGTCCTCTTCGCCTTCGTCCGTCTCCTCTTCGTCATCATCATCATCATCTGTGGACATGGAATCATCGAGATCAGGGAAAATCCCAGCCCAGGGATCAGGGTCAGGGGGAGGAGAGTTCCGTCGAGAGCCAGAGGGCTTGGACTTGTCGAGAGCAGACACGATGGACTTGATTATGAAGAGTTGTGTCGGCCTAGAGCGGACCGCAGTACGACAGCATGGACAAGACTTTGTGCGGTACACCAGAGAGAGAGGATCATTCTCATCGTACATCTCGTCTTCAGCCGGTGGCGCAGATCTGAACCAGTTCTGGAGACAGCCTTGGCACAGGACGTGCCCGCACGGAGAGAGCCTGTATGTGGGGTGGGTCAATGATTTGTAAGAATTGGAAGATATAACAAACGCACGTGAATGGCCTTGAAAAGATGTCGAGGCAAATCTGACATTGCAGATTGCCTTCGATGTTAGTCAAGAGCTAAAGAAAATCCGCTGAGAAGTTGGGCACTGCGAGTTAGGGGAAATGAACCTCATCGCATTTCTTTGACTGCTTCTTGAGTTTCTCGACCTGGGTACTCTGTTCCTGATTCACCTAGAGAGGGGGTGGATCAGGCACCGTAAACACCAAATATGGAGGATAAGCAAACCTTATTGGTACTCGCGAGTTCTTTCCTCAGCTCATCAATGACCTTACTCTGCTTCTCGACTGTCTTCTTCGAGCGTTGTAATTGCTGTACACGTGCGTAAATCTAAGACAAATCGGGTCGATCATGACGTGTTTGAAGCGTACCTCCCGTAGTTTCTCAACCTCGTTCTGGAGGCGCGTATACTGTGCGACGGCAATGGGACCGGTGAGTTGGGGATCGTCGTCGGCTTCGATGGGTTCTACGGAGGATGTTCTCTTCGAGGATCTAACCGATTCCCCACGGGTAAGCGACCGATCTCTGTCCCGTCTTCCTGGCGCAACCGTTCGAATCGAGGACGGTGTTTCGATACTCTGATTGTTGTTATGTCGGTTCTTTGAGCTCAAAGACTTGTGGACCTTAGACTTGTCGCCCCGAGCCACCGGGCCCGAGTCTGTGTCATTCCGGTTGCCGCGGGAGAAGTTGTGGTTAGAAGATGTGCTCGCAGGGTTCTGATTCTCTCGCTTCTTGGATCGTTTGACGAGTGTGGCTTGGAGGGGGGTTGGTGTGGGGGCCTGGTCACCACCCGGTTCGGTGGATAGTGCGGGCGACCTTATGGTTACGGGGTCGGGGGAAGGAGATCGCTGTCTGCGACGTGGGGTGTGTAGTCTAAGGGCCGACCTTGCTTGCATTCGTCTTGCTGTCGAGCTCATGAAGAGGATGAGTTTCACCAGATGGTTGGAGGTCCTGAACCAAGAGAATGGGGGTGGACTCGGTTGATCGGCGATCAAATTCAACGACAGCCCTCTAAACAAGGGTTGTGATGCGGTCTTGCCGAGACTACATCTCGGTTTGTTACCATTTGTAGTGTCCACTACAAATGGTTCTGTTACCCAGCGCGCCTCTTGGCACAGCCGCGACAGATGATGTGACCCCACCATTGCTCCGCCCAGACTGCGCCGTTCATACACGTCCCCTCCATGCACCAGCAATGAGCCTCGACAAAAACTTATTCACCCTGCAATTTACCCCTAGCTCCGACGACCCAAACGTAATTGACCTCGTTGATCCCTCGGGAGTCGTGCATTACCGCAAGCATTTGGTTCAGGGCACAACATACGAGATCAACGTCTACGGTAAGACCCCCCATCCATGTTTCACCAACACTGTAAGGTGACTGTTGCCCCTCGACTTTTACAGATCCGATTTCAGGATCGTTGTTGATCAAATGTGCCTCCCCGAACCCCGTAAGCCGACTCAAGACCCTCGAACTCTTCAATCCGTCGATCATCGTAGAGCTCAAGGACGTCGGAAAGGTTTCTTTCCGGTGGTCGTTCAAATGGGAGGAGTACGCCTCCCTCCCTGCTTGATCAGTTTCTTCCTCTAACACTCCATCCAGTCATGATTTCGAGTGGAAGAAGGACGAGTGTTACATGATACGGAAGCCTGATCCACCAGTACTTGTGGCCGTGACCTCGGAACCGCCCTCTCGCATACGGAATGGCACGGTACAGATATTGGATTACAACCTGAACAGGTACGTCCGCCCCCGCCCTTCGCCTTACATTGTGGTCGCTCAACCAGTCTCGAAGGTTTGACATCGCAGATCGGAAGGGTCTTGAGATCGTGTTGCTGACGGCGCTCTTTACGTTCTCGGATTTGAACGAGAGTCATCATGCCTCTGAAGACAGACCTGGTAATCCGAGGCGAACATCTTCTGGGGCTCCCCCTGTGCCTCCGAGGCCGGAACCACGTGTGGGGATTGAAAGAATCGCGGAGATGCAGGCATACAAGGGCGAGGTCAACGAGTTGGTCGTGGAGGATGAAGGAGAAATTGAAGACTATGCTGGCCATGGATGGAATCTCCTCAAGGTGAGACGCGTCGGCCATGATTTTGGATGGGTTCCGGGCTGATGATTCGTTAGGACGAGGCTATGCTCTTCATTTCTGTGCGTTCCGCAACGGTAGAAAATGTTCCAAAGGTGCTGCGTGTAGTGGAAGAGATCAAACGGCTTCTCCATAAAGCTGGTAGGTCCCCATTTTCACCGTACTGTTTAATGCTCAGGGTGTGGTGTAGGTGTGGATGAAGGGGAGGAACTACATCAGTACGTGATCTACGAACAAGCGAAGCCAAAGGGTCCGAAGGTGATCAAGCTCGACGATCCAAAAGGCAAAACCACCGAGATGGAGAACTATACCCCGCCGACTAGCCTCACCGTGCACCTGAGCAAAATCGACATGCCAGAGCTGAAACCTCGTACCACCGGTCATCCACCTCCGGGAAAAAATATCATGAAGGAATGGGACAAGAAGGGAAAGGTCAGAGAGAAAGAAAGGGAAAAGGAGAAGGAAAAGGAGAAATCGGCGAAGAAGGACAAGCGGAAGGAAGATGAGAAGAAACAGAAGCAAAGTACCTTGCCTCCTGATAAGCTCACAAAACCTTCCAGTTCCTCTTCGAAGCCTCCAAGTCCAGGTCACCCTAATCCACCCGCGAACATGTGGGTGCAATATCCGTCTCAATACAACCAACCGGGATACCAACAACAATCCGGGGCGCTGAACACCGGAACGCAACCTCCGCCACCCCCACAACTTGGTTCGGTGGTCTCTAATCTTATGGGCCGATTAGATCGGCTCGCAAAGCGGTAGATCTGTACCTCCCTTCATCGGTTTCGACTCTTTGCTTTTCAATAAATGGGCTTGTGATAAATTTTGGGTAACCAATAATTTGTTCGATGCCGTAGTAACCTGAGCGAAAGTGTATGTAATGAGTGGTCTAGGCGCTCGTCAGGCGCTCGTCAGTGTCACTGATAGTCTACTTACTCATCTCATCACACGACCACCACGAGCCCGCCCGCCTCCCTCCCTCTCGTCTCCCATGTACGAAACGTCATCTTCGGTGGGGTCCTCACCTGCAGCCTATCCGGTCGATTCCTCTCCTCCGTCCTCGCCGAACAGCAGAGATTACGACTCTTTCGATGACAGGGAGTCGGAGTACACGGATCCTTATGCCGGCTCGACGCACGCAAAGAAGCGGTTTCGCCCGTACGAAAAGAAATCCGTGACCGTCGCGGGGTTTGACACGTCTTCGCGTGGTCCGACACGTTATAGAGCTCTTGATGAAGAGTCTACGACCGTGGGGGACGCCGTGTCGGATACCGCGTTTGATGAGGGTTCCTTGCTGGCAGACGATGTTGACGGGGTTGAAGAAGACGGCGCAGGTGATACGAGCTGCGATACAATCTACACGGGCCTGGATACTGTCGCAATGAAGCCGCATATCGCTCGTGAGAGGTGGGAGGGTTTAATTGAGGAGATAATATTCAAACCGGAGCAGATAAACGTCATTGACCTCAAGTAAGTCCTGGGCTCTATCTTCGCAGCCCGAGTTGTACGTTAATTGTACCCGTGCCTTCTATTTTATTCCATCAGCGGCTCGTACATCGGCTTCATTCCCACAACGATCACCGAACTGAACAAAGTCGTTCTCCTCTCGTCTGAAAGTGCCTCTTCAAGCGGTGCAGGCGGTTTGTTTGCGACACGTTCCCTCCTCAACCGACATTTGGCTCGGGCGAGCACGACGCCGGACGTTATCGGGAGGCTTTCAGCAAAAGAGGTGTATGCTGGGAGGACGGGTTCGCTAGACAGACTAAAGACAAGCTCCTTCACAACCTACCTTGAGAAAGGACCAGAGATACGGCTCTCGTTGGGTGCATGCTATCTTCGTTCCCTGCCGTTGGAGCTGTTCCAGCTTGACCGGCTCACCGTACTCATCCTCCGTGGGTATTGTCTTGCATACTGCGGTTCAAGGTGCTAACGCTAGTCCAGGGAGCAATACGCTCACGCATATACCCCCTCAAATCAAGGACCTGGGGAACCTTCAGGAACTCGACATGTCGGTGAACAAGCTTCAGTATCTCCCTGCAGAGATGCTGCAGATGCAGCTGTTCGCTCTCAACATCAACGTCAATTCCTTCCTACAAAATAATTCGCCAACTTTTGCTCCTCTGGACACCCGCGTCGGGGTTTCTCAGGCGGAGTTGGCGGGCAAATCTGCCGTACCGTCGCTCAGGGAATGTTGCCTTCGGGTACTCGTGCGCAAGGCTGATGGGTCGGCCTGTACGAACCTGGAAGCGAAGTATGGTTCTTCACAAGAAGTATCCGTATGGAATCTCTCCGAGGCGGTAAGGCAGGTGTTGAACGACTGTATCCCCGGTTCGGTCAGTGTTGGTCCAAGGAGTAAGCGTCAGAAATTGGATGATGTGTGCGACGAGGGGGAGAGGTTGGGTATGAGTGTTTGCCCGTCGCCTCATCACGAAGAGACGTCGTACTTTGTGGAGCCTGTGGAGGTGCGCCGTTCTGCAGGGTCTGCACGCTGACCCAAATTGACAATCCACTATTCTAGGTCCGGTATACTTGGGAGAAGAGGGTGGCGGGAAAGCATCTCCCAACCGCAGTCCCTGTGCAATGGAGAGGTTGTTCTGTAGGGTGCTTAGACTTCCTTGACACCGTACCAGGCGGTGACACCACAACCGACGAGAGCGACCTTGAGCCGCTCGCCCCGGTCTCCCTCAACAAGGGGCTCACTTTCAGCGATGACGAGGGAGGATGGTAACGATCTATGGCCACAGGGATACCCAGTAGCACTGCATTTTGACATCGTGGACTTGTAAATTAGCATCGTGATGGATCCAAACTATAGTATGAGTGTATTATACGACAGCCTCACCAGTCGCCCTGAGTCGAGTAATCCGTTCCTTGGTTTCAAGGAGGAACTGTTCTCTCCTCGCCCTCTGCGTCGCAACAGCCGCAATGATCTTCCCTCGCTGAGCGGTATAGTGACCGTCGTCTCCCTTCTTCCAGTGCCAGTTCTTACTCCCCTTCTTCGTCATACGCAAGAGCTCCCAAGCGCGCATTTCCTTGAGGCTCTTGATAAAGAAGGCATCCTCTAGCCACTTCTGCCGCTTCTCGCGTTTGGGTCGGGGCATGTCTTCGATAGCCTGGGGGCAGTAGAAAGGTTCGGCTAAGCCGACAACGGCACGCTTATACTCCTTGCGCTTCCTCTCCCATCCAGTAAAAGTGCGCTTGAAAGGGGAGAGATAGTTGTCTGTGCGGATGTAGGTGGTTTGGACGCCGTAGGCAGCAGCGAGGTATGATCGGATATCCGTCTTTGTGACGGATTGAGAGACGCGGAATGTAGCTTCATAGGGGTTGTAGGGTTTTCCGGGTGGGGTGAAATTTCGGACCATTCGGAACGTGACGTTTGGGAGGTATATCTTCTGACCGACGACTCGAGTTTGTGTGGTTCCGTCCTCCTTTCTGACCACTTTTGTACCACGTATTCTCGTCCGTCGATCATTGAGCTTTGCAAGCCATTCGGTTTCGGAGAGCTCCTTCCCGTCAGGAGTAGCAAGTTCTCCCTTGGCGAATACGCGTTGATAGCGGGCGAACTCGGTGGGGGTTAAGCCTGCGATTGTCGAGTCTGCATCGGCTGCCGCGAGCTCGGGACGTTTCCGAAGACGTCGGAGACGGACCGCGCGAGGCGTCGATGCTGTCCGTGCCGATGCGGCACTTTCGGGGAGCGATGAGTACAGGCGGTGGAAGGATTTTTGCAGCGCTTGCATCTTCACTCCATTGGAACGGATACGCGATCGGCGGACTCGGGAACGATTACAATAGGCTGCCGGAGAATGTTTGGCTCTATTTGGTCCGGAATGCAAATTTGGCGGGTACATACTAGAGCTTTGGAATAAAACGAGAACAAAAACCCTCCCCCAGCCGATAAGGGACATGGCCGACAGGCGGCGGCACCCAGGACCGGGACTGTTGTCGGGAAGTCAACCAACAAAGAAAGCGTGTCCGCTTCAAAGTATCTATCGTTGAGCGACTTTCGTGGGAACCGAGATAGTGTCATGTTCCTCACAGCTGGTGAGGTCCACGCTGGTCTCCAAGGTGTACCGCAACATAGAATATGCGCCCCACTGCGTGGATTCTAGCAACAGAGCACTGCACAGTGGGAATTCAAGTTGATGGGCTATCCTTCAGACTCGCCTAAGAAAAAGCCTCTGAACGTAGCCCGTTCCCACTGTTCCTGTCACTCGAAAAGATCCACAACACATCTCCGGCAGGAAACGCGAGTCGTCATCGACCGCACGGGCCGAAAGCCTGGTGAGAGAGCTATATTGCCGACCTGTAGAGGTCAGCGTACGAACTGCTGGATGTTACAATGCCGGGATTCTGGACACCGATACATCACTGTCGTCGTTACAGGTACGGCGCGATTTCCGGTCGTTTCTCAACCAAGATCTAAGAAAACTTCTACCGCAGCGGCTGGTAATCGCAATAGGATGCTGTCGGGTGTATTCTATCATAAAAGCTTCACGAAGGTACCATTGGGGTGTCGAAAGATAAATTGCATCCGTTTCTACTACGACGATCGGAAATCTGAGCGACAGCTTCACCGGATCACGGCGAGTGTGCTCCTCAACTTTCCCCTCCCGTTTGTAGGAGTACAGTACGTCCTCGCCGCATGTCGTCAAAAAGTTTACTAGCCTCAAGTATTAGGAAGGCCGGGTGATCGTCACGTTTGGAAACATGGCCTGTACCCTCACAGCTCACAACAACGTACTTGAACTATTGATGAAAGAAAAAAATTCTGTGACAGCACACAAGGATAGTGCACCCTTTGTCGTTCGCGCCTCCGGTAACAGCAACAGAACTGGGAATAATTTACTTTCGACCCTCCGACGATAACTCCATTCGGAATTTTTACCGCTGTCCTTCTGATTATCAGTCGCTACGGTAGAAGTCCTCTGTATCCTGGTCGGGAGACGACCGGAAATCGTGCCGCACCTTACTCTGCGAAGGACGCTGTAACACGGCTAACTCCTGGATTACGCAACAAAACCCCAGTCTGCCCGATCGCCGCCCCACCCACCATGACCATGCGTGGGGACCGGCAACCTCTAGGTCACGTATGGTACAGTTGGGTATGGGCTCCTCGCAGGGTATCCAACCACCTCGAATAAAGTTTCCATCAAAGCAACGGAATCGATATCTGGGTTCGGTGAGTTTCGGCGCGCCTTGGAATTTTTCCCAATGGAGGATTTGCGTGAGAAATTGGTTGATTGGTGTCCCCGCTTTTGTTCTCGTTTGTTGGAGTAGTTACATCCTTCATACCTCTTCTGACTTGTGGGGGCGTCGGCTGCTTGTGGCTCGAGTAGAGCTGCCCATCACCCAGACACAGAACCAGGAGCAATCACTTATTTATTGTGGATATCAACCCTCCCGGTCTACTCCCGGGCCAACGATCTGGTGCTGTGGCGTTAGTAGTATGCTACCCCTCTCCGGGGTAGAGCCGAAACGATCAAAAACGCGGCCGATCTCATGTTCCTCACATCTACGCCGTTAGACAGAGCCATTCAAGAGTGCGTTACGTCCCGCCCCAGGCTGTGCCTCGACTTTCGACCAGACATGCGTTTCGTGGGTCTAATTAAGTTTGTGAAGGTCTCGCGCCATAGACCCCCGTGGGAGTGTGTCACGTCGGAAGCGGTTGCCGGTCCCCACTGGCATGCGTGTCTAGCCGAATCGTCTCAGCTTCGCGTGTCCGTTCGCCTCCCACATCACTGTATATATATTTTTGGTGTATCAGTTGGTGGTAGTGATTGATGAAGCTTACATAGGACTTGGAGACTCTGCCATTGAATTATCCGGTTAAGACGCGGATCACGGAGTTTTATCAATTTATCAGTGGGTCGATTCCTCCGGGTGCCGGAAACGCATCAGGTGATTCCAGATTCTTTCATGACATCCGGTAGCACTAAGACGAATCGACGAACCGTCGCTTCCTGGCCGCGGGTCGTCAATAATACCAAGCACCTCACAGGGACTCGGCACAGCGTATATTCAACTGCTTGGTGCGGGCCATTCTAAAAGGATTCCCGACATGTTTTAGAAGACAAGACGACGAAGGGACCAAATCGGAGGCCCGTTTGAGATTGGGAGACGTGGGGGTGTGACCCATTGTCCCGCTCCGGAACGGAATGCATGCCTCCGTATCTTTTTTTGTGCCGGTTACTCGCATGCGATCCTACGCCCCTTACATCCTGTCCTGAGGTGTACGTCAGGATAAGACGATCGTTTTCGGCTGGAACCCACACTCCGGTTTCTACAATTGCGTGCGCTTTGCGAGGAGCCTTTTCACAATGGACCCGTCCCTGGCCCTGCCGCTGGTTGGCCTTGTACTTTCTAAGCATCGGTCTGCCACTCGACGCGCCAGCTCTACGAGTCCGACCCAGCTCCACATTCGTTCCCAGGAGGTTGGGACCTTGTCGATCCGACACCGGCCACCGGCTCATGAGCCGTGATCCTCTCATCGGCGAACCGACCCCCTCGGTTACCTTGGAGAAGGGCGATTGACCTGTTGTTACCCATCAGATGAATAGCAGACCCCCAACCCGTCCTGCTCACCTATATCCAACATCACCCACCCTCGCCGTGTCAACACAACGTGATACTCACCGTTAGCCGGCCCCCGCCTGGATCGGTCACCCGTTAAATCCGGATGTTGCTTCCGTTTCTGATCATCACCAACTCCTGGTCGCGAGTGCCACGTTCAATCTGCTGTTTTCCGTCATCACCATGAGTTCGCCTACGCTGTGATGAGTCGTTCGCTTGCACGAGACAGGCGGCCACGGAGCATCGGATGCTGTATCTGGGGGATATAAAGCCCTCTATCCAACACTCGGTTTCCTCAGTGCAGGCACTCCCTCGTTTTATCTTCAGTCTTCCATCTTCAGGCCCAGCGCCATCTTACGACCAGTCACCTCTATCATCCCCACAAAGCTCAGCCCTCTCATCATGTTCGCAAAAGCCAGCATCTTGTTCCTTGCCCTCGCCGTCTTCGCCAGCGCCGCCCCTAACCCGATTCCAGATTGTATGTCTCACCCGCTTTCGATATTTCCTCCTATTCACGTCAATTATAGTTACCAACTTGGAAGTCCGCGAAGCTGGCGTTCATTTCGCTAGGGGGGATACCCATCTCAAACCCCCCGTCAGGCACGACACCGGACCCAAGGCTACCATCCACGGCACTACCAGACACTAACATGCCGCCACGGAAGCCGTGAGGTTGGTCAGGGTGTCCGGACAAGAATTGGGGTCGGGGCCGCTGAGGTCGGTCGTGTAGGAATTTAGGGTGGGGTGGATACGTGCAACGGGGGGGACGTATTGTATCTCAAACGTGAGCTATGTGTACAGTACCTTCCATCGAGTCCTGTGTCCCCTGTATCTCGATTGCATGTTGCTGTAGTCCATACACATCGCTCACGACCTAGTTTTCTCCCTCCTTAAGTTTGCAGCCGTGCGTGATTCTATTTTCAAACCCTCAAGTTCTGTCCGGACAAAATTTACCGTTTTGTTGAGGAACTGCAGATTTCGTGTCCGGACATTTGTTCCCACCTACAGAATCAACCCCGCCACCTATATTCAAGCGTCCTGCCCCACAGGCCCTGACCTCCCCAGAGCACTCGCAAGTGGGAATGACAGGCTTAGGCCTAAACGTACGGTGGGACCCACGAACGCGTCGGAAGGCGTGGTGGCGGTGCGGACGCGGGAAGGCCAGCACTAGCAAGAACTGACCGCTCCCGGCAAGTGCTGATATGGCATCCGTATGGATGTCTCGTTCACTATGCATCGTACCGTTTTGCACACGAGTAAATAAAAAGAATTTGGTTGGTGGTGGTCATTTGCTGTATGATTGGCCCTTTGCGTGCGCCACGGCATACGATCGCGAGGTTCAATAGTGCATCAGCGATCCCACTCCCTCTGTTGCTCGGCAAGAGGGCGACCAACTCGGTCTTGGAGCGGATTTGGAGTCGATTCTGAGTCTAAGCCGCTAGCGTTGGGTCCTCCGTTCAAAACCTTCTACCCGGCTCGCTCGCTCGGCAAGCGCATTGCTGACAGTGTACCATGGCGGGTCCTATCATGCCAAGTTGATATGACCGACAAGCGGCAGAGCCCGGGACTGACACCGTCAGCCGGAATCAACGCATATATGTAATCCCTGAACCGAAATATGCCGTCGGACGGATTCCATAGAGGCCCGTGATACCATTTCCCAGACAATACTGCTCTGAGATCGTCCTGACGCGGAGTGTTAAGAATGGACACCTCGCGTAAATTGTGTTAGACTTGCCCTTCCAACGCAGGCGACTGCGGTCGCGTACGTGTCACTCATTAAAAAAGGTCGATATGGGCTTTGAGGCCCATTTCGCTTGGATACCGACTTCCTGTCACGACAGCCGTTTGATCAATATAATCAACGCCTGGTCCCCGGGAGTTGTTAGTATTGCCGGTTCACCTTTGGTACCTCGACCCATCCACTTGTATCGTTTTCATCAACGCAACACCTGTGGTCACATACTACAGTAATCATCATATATATCCTGTACACAACGCACGCAATATCTTGCGTGTGCGATTTTTTTATCGCCGAAACCGGGAGCTGGTATCACAGTGTGACCAACACGGCGACGCCATTGGCCAGAGAATCTCATCACGTGATCGTGAGAGCGCTTTAGACGAAGGTATACGGAAAAACTGCAAGACCCGGGACTGTAAGTCTCGGGAATGATGTCCTTGGTCTGGACAAGGCGGCTTTCCACGCTAAACCACGCACTGAAGGGGGTGTTGCGCGAGTCTGCACAGTCCGTCACAATTGTGACATCTCATATGCCCCTGGAGAGCAGGACTGGTCCATACTCGGAGTTTCACGGCGCGACGCTCTCTTCGTTCTCTTCAATCGCCTTGGACCCATACCCTCTCGTCGCATTCTCGCTCCGCATGCCGTCCAGAATGGCCACATCACTTCAAAATGCAGACTACTCTCAACCCTCACACATGGTCATCAATATCCTCTCCGCTTGCCAAGCATCCACCGCCATCCGCTTCGCCAACGCGCGCCTCCACCCGCACCCCTTCGCCGAATCCCGATACTCCTTAACAGAAGACGGACTTCCGATATTGCATGACTCTCTGGGAGCAATTTCGTGTAAACTCGT
>Ga0307517_10000644_pt1 | contig 59773 bp, 59 predicted proteins | sample 23_EM_MG_FD_194515 | JGI IMG/M metagenome (GOLD analysis project Ga0307517, IMG submission 194515) | Populus trichocarpa ectomycorrhiza microbial communities from riparian zone in the Pacific Northwest, United States - 23_EM | ecosystem: Host-associated > Plants > Roots > Unclassified | place... | reverse complement strand
GCTGATGGCCACGCGCGGCCCGGCCGCGCTGGTCGTCGCACCCGTCTTGGACAGGCGCTGCACCGCGACCTTGCGCGGCGCGTTGCCGACCGCGACCGTGCTCGTCTCGCCGCTCGCCGGGTCGACGATGCTGAGCGTGTTCGAGCCTTCGTTGCTGACGAACAGTTGTTTGCCGTCGGCCGACGCGTCGATCCAGTGCGGCTGCTTGCCGACCGCGATGGCGCGCAGCGGCGCGTTCGTCGTCGGGTCGAAGAGCATCACCTCACCCGGGCCTTGCACGACGACCACGCCCTCGCGCATGCCGGCGAAGTGATGCGCCAGGTGCGGTGACGCGCCGGTCGCGATCTGCGCGACGATCTTGTTCGTCGCCGGATCCAGCACCTGCACCGCCGCGACACCGGCGAGCGTGAAGTACAGCGCGCGCCCGTCGTGCCCGAACTCGAGGTCGCGTGGCGGCTTCTCGACCGGCACGCTGCCGACGGCTGTTCGCGCGGCCAAGTCGACGATGGCCAGCATGAAGTGCCCGGGCTCCTGCGACGTGACGTACGCGAGCTTGCCGTCGGCGCGCACCGCGATCGTGTGCGGCTTGGCGACCCCGACACTGCCGACGACGCTGCGACTCGCGATGTCGACGATCGCGACGCGGTCCTCGCCGTTCACCGCCACCAGCAGCCAGCGACCGTCCGGCGTGATCGCCAGGCCCTGCGGCCCCTTGCCGACCTCGATCGGGCGCGCAAGCGCATCGCTCGCGGTCTCGATGACGCTGACGCTGCTCGCGCTCGAGCCGCTGACGAACGTGGTGCCGCCATCGGGCGTGATCGCGATGCCGTCCGGGCCGGCCGCCACCGGCAGCGTCGCCAGCACCGCGCGCGTACCGGTGTCGACCACGCTGACGCTGTTGTCCTTGAAGTTGCCGACATAGGCCTTGGGGCCGGCGGCGACGACCGGGCCGCTGAACGCGAAGGCTGCGAGCACCGCGGCCGCGGCGGCGCGCATCATGCGGTTGCTGAACACGGTGTTTGATTTCATGGGCACACTCCTGTGATCGGATTCGGCTTGAACGAGGCGACGACCGTCACCACTGCAGGCATGACCACGCCGGGCCCGCATTTATTCCGCGGCCTGGGTGGAATAAAAGTCGGGGCTCGCGCGTCATGCATCCAAGGATTCCGTTGACCGACAGCACGCAAAAATTCGAAGCGGCGACGCTGCCGCACCTGGGCGCGGCCTACAACCTCGCGCGCTGGCTGCTGCGCGACGATCAGCACGCGCACGACGCGGTGCAGGAGGCCTATCTGCGCGCGTTCCGTTTTTTCGACGGACTGCGCGGCGCGAGCGCGCGGCCGTGGTTGCTGGGCATCGTGCGCAATGCGTGCTACGACTGGATGCGGCAACACGCCTCGCTCGCCGATCAGCTGGTCTTCGACGAGGAGCGCGACAGCGTCGCGGCCTCGCCCGCCGTCGCCGACCCGGCGGCGCTGTGGGAGCAGCGCGCTCAGCGCGGCCGCGTCAACGCTGCGATCGAGGCGCTCGCGCCGCCGTTTCGCGAGGTCATCGTGCTGCGCGAACTGGAGGAGATGTCGTATGAAGAGATCGCCCAGGTGGCCGGTATCCCGATCGGCACCGTGATGTCGCGGCTGTCGCGTGCACGCGCCGCGCTGCGCATCGCGCTGCACGACGAGGCCGCCAACTCGAACCTCGGAGGAAAGCGCGATGTCAACGCCTGACGACGACACGCTGAGCGCGTTGATCCGACACGAGGCCACGCACCACGCGCCCCCGGCCGGCCTGGCCGAGCGCATCGCCGCCGACCTGCGCGCGGCCACGGCACGCACGGTGGTCGCGCCGCCGCCGGTGCAGGCCCGGCCGTGGCGCCGCTGGTTCGACGCGGCCCTCGTGTTCGGCGCCGGCGCCGCCACCGCCTGGGTCGTGCTCGGCAGCGTCGTGACGCTGCCCGGCGCCACCGACCGCACCGTCGACGAGATCGCGGCCAGCCATGTGCGTTCGCTGATGGCCGCGCACCTGACCGACGTGGCCTCAACCGACCGCCACACCGTCAAACCCTGGTTCGCCGGCAAGCTCGACTTCTCGCCGCCGGTGCACGACCTCGCCGCGCAGGGCTACGCGCTGAGCGGCGGGCGGCTTGACGTGATCCGCGGGCGGCCGGTCGCGGCGCTGGTCTACCGCGAGCGCGGCCACGTCATCAACCTGTTCGTCTGGCCCGCGCCGGCACACGCCGCCGACGCGCAAACGCGGCAGGGCTTCAGCCTCGCCGGCTGGACGCAAGGCGGGATGCAGTTCTGGGCCGTGTCCGATGCGAGCCCGCCGGATCTCCAGGCCTTCGCGCAGACGCTGCGCGCCCAGATCGCCACGGCCGCCAGTCCTCCCTGAGGCCGCAAGGAGGGCCGCGTGTCCCTGCTACGCTCGCAGCATGCCCACTCCTGCCCCTGACCGCCCGCGCATGAGCCCCGCCGTGATCGTGATCACGCTCACGCTGCTGCTGGGCATCCAGCCGATCTCGACCGACCTTTACCTGCCTGCGTTGCCGACGCTGCAGCGCGAACTCGGCGCGAGCATCGGCGCGACACAGCTCACGCTGTCGGTGCTGATCATCTGCTTCGGCTGCGCGCAACTCGTCTGCGGCCCACTCGCCGACCGCTTCGGCCGGCGCCCGGTGCTGCTCGTCGGCATGGCGCTGTACAGCGTCGCGAGCCTGTTCGGCGCGCTCGCGCAAACCATCGAGGCGCTGATCGCATGGCGCGCATTGCAAGGCGTGACGATGGCCGCGGCCGTGACCTGCGGCCGCTCGATCGTGCGCGACCTGTTCCAGCCGTCCGAAGGCGCGCGCGTGATGTCGCGCGCGCTTGGCGGTCTCGGGCTGATCGCGATGCTCTCACCGGTGCTCGGCGGTCTGCTGGTGCAGACGCTGAGCTGGCACGCCGCGCTGCTGGCGACTGCGCTGTTCGGCGCCGCCACGTTCGCGTTCATCGCGTGGCGCTTCACCGAGACGCTGCCGCTGCGCAACCCGCAAGCAACGCACCCGTCGCGGCTGTTGCGCAACTGGGCCGACGTGCTCACGCATGCGACCTTCCGCGCCTGGACGGCGCTGCTGTGCTGCAGCTGGGGCGGGCTGTTCTTCCTGCTCGCGGGCTCGTCGTTCGTGTTCATCAACGTGCTCGGCAGCTCGCGCATCGAGTACGGCCTGATCCTCGCGACCAGCTCGCTCGCGTACATCGCCGGCACGATGTTGTGCCGGCGCCTGCTGCTGCGCCACGGGCTGCGCGGCGCGGTGAAACGCGGTGCGCTGTTCTCGCTCGCCGGCGGCGTCGGCATGGCCGCGCTCAGCCTCGCGGGCGTGCAGGCGGTGTGGGCGATCATGCTGCCGCAGCTGCTGTTCGCGCTCGGCCACGGCATCCACCAGCCCTGCGGGCAGGCCGGCGTGGTTGGGCCCTTCCCCGAGAAGGCCGGCACCGCGGCCTCGGTGTCGGGCTTCGCGATGATGGTCACGGCCTTCCTGATCGGCTTGTGGCTGGGCCGCGCGCCGATGCACACGGTGTTCCCGGTCACGCTCGGCGTCGGCGCCTTCAGCATCGTGCTCGCGCTGGTCGCGTGGACGCTGGTGCAGCGGCACGGCGACCCGCATGCCGGCCCGGCGATCGCGCGGGCGGCGACAGCGTGATGGCGACGCCCGCGTTGCGCTGCCTGTGCCTCGCCGGCCCGACGGCTTCCGGCAAGACTGCCGCGGCGCTCGCGATCGCAACAGCGTGGCACTCGCGCCGGCCGGTCGAGATCGTCAGCGTCGACTCGGCGCTGGTCTACACCGGCATGGACATCGGCACCGCCAAGCCCAGCGCCGCCGAGCGCGCGCTCGTGCCGCACCACTTGATCGACATCATCGAGCCGTTCGAGGCCTATTCGGCCGCACGCTTCGTCGGCGACGCACAGCGGCTCATCAATGAGATCAACGCGCGCGGTCACTTGCCGCTGCTGGTCGGCGGCACGATGCTGTACTTCAAGGCCTTGTTCGAAGGCCTGGACGCGATGCCCGCGGCCGACCGCGTGGTGCGCGCGGCGCTCGCCGAGCAACTCGAGCGCGAGGGCCTGCCGGCGCTGTACCGCGAGCTGCAGCGCGTCGATCCGGTCACGGCCGCGCGCCTGAAGCCGGCCGACCAGCAGCGCATCCAGCGCGCGCTCGAGGTGTTCCGCGTCAGCGGCGAGCCGCTCTCGAGTTTTCATCGCGAGAAGGCGCCGCCGTCGCAGGACTTGCCGCCGTTGATCTCGCTCGAGCCCGATGACCGCGCCTGGCTGCACCAGCGCATCGAGGCGCGCTTTCATCAGATGCTCGACCTGGGCCTGGTCGACGAGGTGCGGCGCCTCGGCGAGCGCGGCGACCTGGATGCCGACATGCCGTCGATGCGCTGCGTCGGCTACCGCCAGACCTGGGAAGCGCTGGTCGCCGGTGACCTGAGCGATCTGCCCGAACGCGGCGTCGCCGCGACGCGCCAGCTCGCGAAGCGCCAGCTCACCTGGCTGCGCAGCATGCCGCAGCGGCATCGCGTGGCCTGCGACGCGCCCGGTGCGATCGAGACCGTGGTGGCGCTGGCGACCACGCTCGCGAACGCGTTGCCGGAGACATGAGCCGCCGGGCCGTTCCCAAGGCGAATACCGCAATGCGAAGCATGGAGGTTGCCTGATGAGCCGCCGCGCCGGGCCGCCCCAAGCAAGGCTCGTCCCCTCGGGGGACCGGCCGATGTACTCATCGGACGAGGGGCTGTCATGACCACGCTGCTCGATGTCGCCGCACTCGCCAAACGCTATGGCGAAACCGTCATCTTCAGCGGCGTCGACCTGCAGGTCGCCCGCGGCGAGTTCGTCGCGATCCTCGGTGAATCGGGCGTCGGCAAGTCCACGCTGCTGAACTGCATCGCGGGCCTCGACGATGTCGCCGCCGGCCGGGTGCGAATCGACGGCACCGACGTCACGACGCTGCCCGAGCCGCAGCAGGCCTTGTTCCGGCGCGCCCACCTCGGCTTCGTGTTCCAGGCCTTTCATGTGCTGCCGCACCTGAGCGTGGCGCACAACGTCGGCCTGCCGCTGCTGCTGCAGGGCCGGCCCGATGCGGCGCGCGTGCACAGCGTGCTCGATGCGGTCGGCCTGGCCGACCTCGGCCGGCGCCTGCCGCAGACCCTCTCCGGCGGCCAGCTGCAACGCGTCGCGATCGCGCGTGCGCTCGTGCACCGGCCGCAGCTGATCCTCGCCGATGAACCGACCGGCAACCTCGACCCCGGCACCGCCGAGCGCGTGATGGACCTGCTCTCGGCGCAGGTGCGCGCCGAGGGCGCGGCCTGCGTGCTGGTGACGCATTCGCGCGCCGCCGCGGCGCGCGCCGACCGCGTGCTGACGCTGACCGCGGGCGGCATGGTCGAGTTCGAGTCGACATGATCTCGTTGTTGCACCAACTCTCGTGGCCGGAGCTGCGCCATCACCCGTGGCGCCATGGCGCGGCGCTGCTCGCGGTGATGCTGGGTGTCGCGCTGGCGTTCTCGGTGCAGCTGATCAACCAGTCGGCGCTCAGCGAATTCAGCTCGGCGGTGCGTGCCGTCAACGGCGTGCCGGATTTCGAGCTGCGCAGCCAGCGCAGCGGCTTCGACGAAACGCTCTACGCGCGCGTGGCCACGCACCCGCAGGTCGCGATCGCAAGCCCGGTGATCGAGATCGACAGCTTCGCGTTCACCGCGAACGGCGAACGCGTCGCCCTGAAGATCGTCGGGCTCGACGCGCTCGTCGCCGCACCGCTGTCGCCGGCGCTGATGCCGCGCCCGACCGACAGCGCAGACCGACTCGCGGTGCTGGCGCCCGACGCGATCTTTCTGAACGAGCAGGCGCGCCAGCGACTCGGTGCGGCGAGCACCGACCGCGTGCGCGTGCAGACGCCGAACGGCAGCGTCATGCTGCGCGTGCAAGGCGGCATCGCCGCGTCGGGCACGGCGCTCGCGGTGATGGACATCGCCGGCGTGCAATCGAGCTTCGGCTGGTCGGCCCGGCTCGGCCGCATCGACGTGCGCCTGCGTGCCGGCGCGGACCGCGCGCGGGTGCTGCGCGAGTTCGCGCTGCCGCCGGGCGTGCGTGCCGCGGCACCCGACGAAGCGGCGCAGCGGGTCTCGAACGTGTCGCGCGCGTACCGCGTCAACCTGACGGTGCTCGCGCTGGTCGCGCTGTTCACCGGCGCGTTCCTGGTGTTCTCGATCCTGTCGCTGTCGGTCGCGAAGCGCCAGCCGCAGCTCGCGCTGCTCGGCGTGCTCGGCCTGAGCGGGCGCGAGCGCCTGAGGCTGGTGATCGCGGAGTCGGCCGTGCTGGGCCTGGCCGGCAGCGTGCTCGGGCTGCTGCTGGGCACGGCGCTGGCCGCGCTCGCGCTGCGCCTGCTTGCCGGCGATCTCGGCGGCGGCTACTTTCCCGGCGTCGCGCCGAGCCTGCAGTTCGACCCGGGCTCGGCGCTGATCTACGGCGCGCTCGGCATCGCCGCGGCCGTGGTTGGCGGCTGGATGCCGGCGCGCTCGGCGCAGCGACTCGCGCCGGCGCAGGCCTTGAAGGGCCTGGGCGCCGACCCCACCGGCGCGCTGCCGGTGTGGTTCGGTCCGCTGCTGCTCGTCGCCGGCGTGCTGCTCGCGCTCGCGCCGCCGATCGCCGAGATCCCGCTCGCAGCGTATGCGTCGGTGGCCTGCCTGATGCTCGGCGGCATCGCCTGTGTGCCGAGCACCATCGGCGGCTTGCTCGCCGGCATCGCGCCGCCGTCGAATGCGCTCGCGCTGCTCGCGGTCGAACGCGCGCGCCATCAGCGCCACACCGCGACGATCGCGGTGGCCGGCGTCGTCGCGAGCCTGAGCCTCGCGGTGGCGCTGACGGTGATGGTCGCGAGCTTTCGCGACTCGGTGACGCAGTGGCTGGACACCGTGCTGCCGGCCGACCTGTACGTGCGCGCCGCCTCGTCGCTGGTCGCGGGCGATATCGTCACGCTGCCGGCGGCACTGCCGGCGCGCGCGGCTGCGCTGCCCGGCGTGGCGCGAGCAGCCGCGCAGCGCGTCACGAGTGTTCAGCTCGAACCGGCGCGGCCGGCGGTCGTGCTGATCGCGCGTGCGATCGACGATCCGGCCAAGGCGCTGCCGCTGGTCGGCGAACTCGTGCCCTTGCCGCGCGACACGATCGGCGTGTTCGTCAGCGAAGCGATGGTGAGCCTGTATGGCGCAGCGCCCGGCACGCGGCTGACGCTGCCGCTGCCGGGCGGCGCCAGCACGCCGGTGTTCGTGCGCGGCGTCTGGCGCGACTATGCGCGCCAGCACGGCGCGATCGCAATGCCCGAGGCCGACTACCGCCGGCTCACCGGCGACGAGCGGGTCAACGATCTCGCGCTGTGGTTGGAACCGGGCGCGAACCCGGCGACGCTTCAACACGCGCTGCGCGCGCTCGCGACCGAGCTCGGCCTGGACGGCGCGCTGCTCGAGTTCGCCTCGGTCGGCGAGATCCGCACGACCTCGCTGCGCATCTTCGACCGCAGCTTCGCCGTCACCTACTGGCTGCAGGCGGTCGCGATCGCGATCGGGCTGTTCGGCATCGCCGCGAGTTTTTCGGCGCAGGTTCTGGCGCGCCGCAAGGAGTTCGGCCTGCTCGCGCACCTGGGGCTGACACGCGCGCAGGTGCTGCGCGTCGTCGCCGCCGAGGGCGCGGTCTGGACCGGTGCCGGCGCCTTGCTCGGCTTGCTGCTCGGCCTCGCGGTCAGCGTCGTGCTGGTCAAGGTCGTGAACCCGCAGAGCTTTCACTGGACCATGGACCTGCTGCTGCCGTGGGCGCGCCTGGCGGCGCTGTGCGTGGCGGTGATGGCGGCCGGCACGCTGACGGCGTGGCTCGCGGCGCGCAGCGCCGCCGGGCGCCAGATGGCGCTGGCGGTGAAGGAGGACTGGTGATGCGCGCCGGTGCGGCACTGACGATCGAACTGACGACGCGCCTGGCCGCGCGATACAGCGAGCCGCAGCGCCGGTACCACACGCTCGCGCACGTCCGGGCCTTGCAGCGCTGGTTGACCCACTGGCAGGCGCTCGCACGCGAGCCGCACCTGATCGACGCGGCGATCTGGTTTCACGACGCGGTCTACGACCCGCAACGCCGCGACAACGAAGCGCGTTCGGCCGCGCTCGCGCGCGTCGAACTCGGCGCGCTGGGCTGGGCCGCGCAGGACATCGAACGCGTCGCCGCGCTGGTGCTCGCGACCGGGCACCACCAGGCCGACGCGAACGACACCGACGCGTGGCTGTTCCTCGACCTCGACCTGTCGGTGCTGGCGCAGAGCCCGGCGGACTACGCGGCCTACAGCGCGGCGATCCGCGCCGAGTACGCGTGGGTCGACGACGCGCGCTACCGGGCCGGCCGCGCGGCGGTGCTGCGGTCGTTCCTGGACCGCCCGGCGATCTACCGCACCCCCGAGCTGCAGGCCGCGTGGGAGGCGTCGGCGCGCGCGAACCTCGGCGCCGAGCTGTCAGACGTCACCGGGCTGGGCTGAACTCCTGCACCGTCAGGTACAGCCGCAGATCGAACTCGAGCTGGTGGTAGTCGGGTGCCATGTGCTGGCACAGCGCGTAGAAGGCCTTGTCGTGTGCGCGTTCCTTCAGGTGCGCCAGCTCGTGCACGACGATCATCTTCAGGAACTCGGCCGGCGCATCTCGGAACACGCCCGCGACCCGGATCTCGCGTTTCGCCTTGAGCCGGTTGCCCTGCACGCGAGCGACCGTCGTGTGCGTGCCGAGCGCGTTCTGGATCACGTGCAGGCGGTTGTCGAACTGGACCTTGCTCAGCGGTTCGGCATGGCGCATGAAGCGTGTCTTCAACGCCATCGTGTAGTCGTACAGCGCGCCGTCGGTGCGCACCTCGTGCACCTCCGGGTAGCGGCGCCGCAGGCGCTCGCCGAGTTCGCCGCTGGCGAGCAGCGGGCGCACCTGCGCCAGCGTCTCTTCGGCGTAGCCGGCCAGGTAGGGCAGGCGGCCGTTGACCGGTTCCTGCATCGACGTGTCTCCAGGGTGGCGGCGCCCGAGCATACCCGGCTCGTACACTCACGCTCCCTCCAGTTGAAAGGTTCAATCGATGGTTGCCAACGTGCTCGTGGGGCTGGTCGTGCTGATCCACCTCTACATCGTCGTGCTCGAAATGGTCCTGTGGGATAAGCCCTTCGGCCGCAAGGTGTTCGGCAACACGCCCGAGTTCGCGACCGCCTCCAAGGTGCTGGCCGCGAACCAGGGCCTGTACAACGGCTTCCTCGCCGCCGGGCTGATCTGGGGCCTGAGCCTGGGCGCGGCGGGCCAGTCGGTGCAGTTGTTCTTCCTCGGCTGCGTGATCGTCGCGGGCCTGTACGGCGCGATGAGCGTGGGCATCAAGATCCTGTTCGTGCAGACGGTGCCTGCGGCGCTGGCCGTCGCGGCGATCCTGCTGAAGCTCTAGCGCATGGCGCGTCGCGCGCTGTTCACGTCGTCGTTGCAGCGCACGCTGCGCGCGCTGACACGGGCGGCCCAGGCGAGCGTCAAGGCCGCGACCAAACAACAACGACCGACCCCGCGCGCGCCGAAGCCGCTGCAGCGATGGACCCAGGGCATCGCGCTGAATGCCGCGGGCGCGCGCCGCTACCGGCTTTTCAAGCCGCCCGGTGCGCGCAAGAACCATCCACTGCCGCTGCTGGTGCTGCTGCACGGCTGCGCGCAGGACGCGGCGGCCATCGCGCGCATCACGCGCGTCCACGGCCTGGCCGCGCGCGCCGGCTTCATCGTGTTGTGCCCCGAGCAGGATCGGCTCGCGAACGCACAGGGCTGCTGGAACTGGTTCGAGATGCGCTCCGGCCGGGCCGTCGCGGAAGCAGCGCTGATCATCGGTGCCATCGACCAGGTTTGCGCGCTGCATGGCGCCGATCCGGGCCGGGTCGCGATCGCGGGCCTCTCGGCCGGCGCCAGCATGGCGGCGCTGCTGGCGCTGCGCCATCCGGAGCGCTTCAAGGCGGTGGCGATGCACTCCGGCGTCGCGCCCGGCGCCGCGCGCTCGGCCGCGACGGCGCTGCGCGCGATGCAGGGGCACTCCCGCTTGCACGCGTTGGAGGCTGCCACCGCCCTGCCGCCGCTGCTGGTGATCCAGGGCGCGGCAGATTCGGTTGTCGCGGCACGCAACGGCCGCGCGACCGCACATTGGTGGGCCGATGCGGCGCACGCGTTGCCCGGGCCGACGCGCGTCGTGCAGCGCGGTGCGCGCCGGGCCGCACGGCTCACCGACTTTCGCGCCGGCGCCCGGCTCGCGGTCACGCTGTGCGAGGTCGACGGCCTCGGCCACGCCTGGAGCGGCGGCGCGGCCGGCCAGATCTACAGCGACCCGACCGGGCCTGACGCGACGCGCATGATCTGGGCCTTCGCGGCGCGCGCGTTCGGCGTCACAGCACGCGGTTGACGCCTGGCACGCGCAGCAGCGCACCCGCCAGCAGATAGCACAGCAGACACGCGACGCTGCCGCTGAGCGCAAACTTCAGCAGCGTCGGTGCCGGAACGAGGCGCCACAGGAGCGTGACGGCGACCACCACCGGCGGATGGATCACGTAGATCGCGAATGCACGCCGCGCGAGACGCTGACCAACGGGACCGAGCACGTGGAATCGGCGGCGGCAACGCTGCAACAAGCCGAGGATGACGCCCCATGCCAGCAGCGGTTCCCACAGCGCATAGACGAGTGCGGGCACGTTCCAGCCACCCTCGGGACGGCCCTGGAGGCCGAGCCACTTGCCGCCCAGCAGCGCCACCACCGGGAGCACCGGCAGCGTGAACCAGGCCACGCGCCGCCAGCTGCGTACCTGCGCTTCGGGCCAGGCCTCCAGCCAGCGCGGCGCCGCCGCGACACACCCAGCGACGAACAGCAGGGCATAGCTCGCGAAGTAGCCGAGTTGCAGACCCCATACCTCGCGCCCGACCGGCCACAGCAGCCGCAACGCAAACGCGGTCACACCGGTCGCGAGGGCCGCACCGAGCAGCATCGCATTGGAAGGAAATGGCCGCGCAGCTGCGGGCTCGCCGCGCGACTTCGCCACCATGTGCCACAGCACCACGATCACCGCGAAGATCAGCAGCGCCCACGCGAACCACAGCGGCCCCTTTTCGAACTCGCCACGCTGCCACAGTGCGAACAGCGTGTCGACAAAGGGCTTGCCGCGCGCCGTCTGCGCCAGTGCGATCGTGATCGGCCCGAGCACGAAGCCGTACACGAGCAGCGGCACGCCGAGGCGTTGGAAACGATCCCGCAAATACCGCCACGGCCCCTTGGCACGCAAGGCCGCCGGTGTGTAGTAGCCCGCGAGCAGGAAGAACAGGCCCATGAACCAGGCCTGATTGAAGGTGCAGAAGAACACCAGCAACATCGACGACAGCGAGCGGTCGGTCGCGATCTCTTTGTAGTACCAGCCGCCGATCGCGCCGTAGGTGATCGCGGTGTGGTGCAGCACGACGAGCAGCGTTGTGCCAGCGCGCAACGCGTCGATGCCTGCACTTCGAGAATAGACGGATTCGGAAACGTCAGGCGCGCGGCTCATCCGCGCCATTGTCGATCAGGCGAGCGCCTCGATCGACTGTGCATCGAACCGATAGCCGACGCCGCGCACCGAGCGGATCAGCGGCGCGCGATCCGCCGGGGCACCGAGCTTGTGGCGCAGCCGGGATACCAGCAGATCGATGCTGCGGCTGGTGGCCGCGGGTGCGTGACCTTGCGCCCGTGCCGCCAGATCGTCGCGGCTGACGACACTGCGTGGCGCCTGCAGAAAGGTCGACAGCAACTGGAACTCGGCGTTCGACAGCGCCACCGGCACGCCCTCGGGCGAGCGCAGGTGGCGTTCGCTGCGCTGCAGCTCCCAGCCGTCGAAGCGGATCCGGTTGCCGTGCGTCGTCGATGCGACGCCGGTGCGGCGCAGCACCGCGCGGATGCGCGCGGCGAGCTCGCTCACGAGCAGCGGCCGGTCCATGCAATCGTCGGCACCCATCTCGAGACCGACGATGCGCTCGGCAGCGCTGCCGTGGTCGCTGATCAGGATCACCGGCAGCTTGAAGTCGGCTCGCAGTTCGCGCGTCAGCCCGAGCGCGTTCAGGCTGTGCAGCATCAGGTCGAGCACGACGAGGTCGAAGCGCCGCTGCGCGAGCCGCGCCTGCGCCTCGGCGGCATCGCACGCGGCCTGCGCGTGAAGCTGGAACGAGCGCAGGCCTTCGCACAGCGAGCGGCCGCCGAGTGCATCGGCGATGACGAGGATCTGCGGTGCGGGCTTCATCGTGGATCCGAACAGCGTAGCCGCCGCAGCCGGCCGCAAACACCGGAACAGCGCCGCCCCTCGCCCGCTGTTCGACGCTTGGGACGGGCTTTCGTACCAAGGTCGACACAAAGCCGACACGGCGCGGTGACGCGTGATTTCAAGAATGCACCAGCCGCGATCCGCCTCGTCAACGGGGCGGGGCGCGGCTTCTTCCTCCACTTCACCCGAAAGGAACCGTCCCATGAGTACGATCAGCGGGATCAGCAGCGCGAGCAGCGCCTGGTCCGAGATGAGCAGCAGCGCACGCTCGACGTCGCGCGCCGACCGAATGTTCGCCAAGGTCGATGCCGACGGCAGCGGCAGCGTCGACAAGACCGAGCTGCAAGGCATGCTCGACAAGATGACCGAGAAGAGCGACGGCAACACGCTGGGCAGCGCCGATGACCTGATGACGAAGATGGACAGCGACGGCGACGGCAGCCTGAGCAAGGACGAGCTCGACGAGGGCATGAAGAGCCTGATGCCGAAGCCTTCGTCGACCGTGGATTTCGCGCAGCGCAGCGGCAGCCGGCCACCGCCACCGCCGCCGGGAGACAGCGACACGACCGGCAGCAGCACGAGCAGCACCGACCCGCTCGACACCAACGGCGACGGCACCGTCTCGACCGAAGAGCGCGCGGCCGGTGCCGTGAAGGACCTGGTCAAGGAGCTGTTCACCGCGATGGACAGCGACGGCGACGAATCGGTCAGCAAAAGCGAGTTCGCCGCGTTCAAGGACAAGCTGGACGCGATGTTCGGCAGCGCGTCATCGACGGCCAGTTCGTCGGCCAGCAGCTCGATCAGCGTTACGGCCTGATCGGTGCGGTCGCCGCCTCAACGCGGCGACCGTTTTTATAGATCAGTCCGCAGCGAAACAGTAGAACAGGCCGGCGCCGCCGGTGGCCTTCAACGCATCGGCGCTGCAACCGCGCGTCAGGTGCGACGAGTTCCAGGACTTGGCCGGCACGCTCTCGTCGAGCCCGGTCTTGTCGTGGTGGCCGACCATCGCCGAGCCTTCGCCGCTCTGCGTCCAGTTGCCGCAGGTCGTGTTGACGTTGCCGGCGATCAGGCGCCCGTCGGGTTGCGAACCGGTCAGCACGTCGTGCATGTTCGGGTTGTCGCCGCGGCCGTTGACGCCGGCGCCGGTCTCGGTCAGCGCGGTCGCCTTGCTGATGTTGTTGGCGCTGTGCAGGTTGTCGACATCGGTCGCGATGACCACGCCCTTGGCGTTGATCCACGGGCCCTTGCCGATGCGGTCGCGTGCGTTCACGCCGGCCACGTTGGAGGTCGGCTGCTGGCTCAGGTAGGCGCGCCAGGTGCGGTTGCCGGCGCCGGCCGCGGTGGCCAGCGTCTGGCATTGTTTGTCGGCGCCGGCCAGGCCGCCGAGGTCGGCGCCCTTGCCCGGCCCGGCGCTGGTGACGAAGAAGCTCATGCCGGTCTTGCCCCCGCCCATGCTGCCGCAGGCCACAAGCACCGCGGCGGTCGCTCCAGCAGCGGCCCATTTGATGGAATGATTCATGTTGTTTCTCCTAGGGGATGGATCGGTGGATGCGCGTGGCTGAGTCTGCCGCAATCCGGCGCGGGCCAGCCTAGGGCAAAGACCGAGCCGACTCAAGCTGCGGGGGTATTCGGCCGTGCGCTCGATCAGCGCCGCTTGCGCGGCGCGCCGCGCTGCGTGCCGGCGCGCTGCGCCCACAGCTTGTAGGCGCTCGGCGTGAGTTCGCGCTTGAGCAGCGCGACGACCTGGCCCTCGCTCAGGCCGTGGCTCAGCAGCACCGCGTTGAAGGGCGGGTGGTCGTCCCACGCGATCTCGATCACGCGGGCGATCTCGGCGGCGCCGAGGCGGGGAACGGGTTTGGCCATGCGGGGATTGTCGGTCAGCGCTGTGCGATGCTCTCGGGCATGCACAGACGCGATCTGATGATCCTGTTGGCGGGCGCCTCGATGCGGGCGCGGGCCGAGGCGCCGCGCCTGAGCTTCCCGGCCGACTTCGGCGCGCACCCGCAAAGCCGCACCGAGTGGTGGTACGTGACCGGCCAGCTCCAGGCCGACACTCGGCTGTGGGGTTTTCAGGTCACGTTCTTTCGCTCGCGCACCGGCCTGCCGGACGATCGCGCCAGCCGCTTTGCCGCGACCGAGCTGGTGTTCGCGCACGCCGCGCTCACCGACCTCGCCGAGCGCCGTCTGCGCCACGACCAGCGCATCGCACGCAGCGGCTTCGGCATCGCGCAAGCCGGCGTCGACGACACCGACGTGCGGCTGCGCGACTGGCGCCTGCGGCGGTCCGGCCCAGCCTACGAGGCCGTCGTGGCGAGCGACAGCGCCGGCTTCGCGCTCGATCTGCGCATCACCCCGACGCAGCCGCTGCTGTTGCAGGGCGACGCCGGGCTGTCGCGCAAGGGCCCGTCGCCGGAGCACACGAGCCGCTACTACAGCGAGCCGCAGCTCGCGGTGCAGGGCACGCTGCAGCGGCAGGGCCGCACGCTCGCGGTTTCCGGCCGCGCCTGGCTCGATCACGAATGGAGCGACGCCTTCCTGCCGCCGCAGGCGGTGGGCTGGGACTGGATCGGCATCAACCTCGACGACGGCAGCGCGCTGACCGCGTTCCGGCTGCGCCGCGCCGACGGCACGAGCGTGTACGCGGGCGGCAGCTTTCGCCGCGGCGGCAGCGACGCGGTGCGCAGCTTCTCGCCCGACGAGGTCACGTTCACGCCCGGACGGATATGGCAAAGCGCCACGTCGAAGGCGCGCTACCCGGTGCAGTGGCGCGTGGCCACGCCGGCCGGCACGTTCAATGTCGCGGCGCTGCTCGACGACCAGGAGCTCGACAGCCGCGGCAGCACCGGCTCGGTCTACTGGGAGGGCCTGAGCGACCTGCTCGACGAGTCAGGAAAGAGGATCGGCCGCGGCTACCTGGAGATGACCGGCTACGCCGCGGCCTTGCGTCTGTGACGGATCAATGCGCCCCGCCGCCGCCGGCCGCGCCGCCCGGTTTGGGCTTGGCCAGCCACACCACCGCGATCAGCACGAAGAACAGCAGCGACGACATGTAGAACACATCGGTCACCGCCATCGTGTAGGCCTGCTGGTCGATGATGCGGTTCACGTTGGCCATCGCCTGCTCGTTGCTCAGGCCGATCGCACCGAGCTGGTTCAGCGTCTGCACCGCCGTGTCGTTGCCGCGGTTGACGGCCTCGGTGAGTTGCGCGTGGTGCAGGATCGCGCGGTTTTCCCACAGCGTCGTGAACAGCGAGGTGCCGACCGCGCCCGCGGTGATGCGCACGAAGTTCGACAGGCCCGCGGCCGACGGCATCTTGTCCGGCGTCAGCCCAGAGAACACGATCGCCTGCAGCGGGATGAAGAAGAAGGCCATCGCCGCGCCTTGCAGCACCGTCGGGATCAGGATGGTGTTGAAGTCGGCCTGCGCGTTGAAGTTCGAGCGCATCCACAACACCCCCCCGAAGCCGACAAAGGCCACGGTCGCGAGCTTGCGCGGATCGATCTTGCCGATGTTCTTGCCGACCCAGGGCGACAGCACGATCGCGAGGATGCCCACCGGTGCCGTCGCGAGGCCGGCCCAGGTCGCGGTGTAGCCCATGTACTGCTGCAGCCACAGCGGCAGCAGCACGACGTTGCCGAAGAACAGGCCGTAGGCGATCGACAGCGACATCGTGCCCATCGTGAAGTTGCGCCGCGCGAACAGGCGCAGGTCGACGATCGGGTGCTTCTCGGTCAGCTCCCAGGCCAGGAAGAACAGGAACGCGACCGACGCGGTGACCGCCAGGATGACGATCTGGCCGGACGAGAACCAGTCGAGCTCCTTGCCCTTGTCGATCATGATCTGCATCGCACCGATGAACACCACCAGCAGCCCCAGGCCGACATAGTCGAGCGGCACGCGCCGCGGGCCCGGGTCGCGCTTGCGGTAGATCGACCAGGTCAGGCCGGCGGCCAACAGGCCGACCGGGATGTTGATGTAGAAGATCCACGGCCAGGAGATGTTGTCGGTGATCCAGCCGCCGAGCAGCGGCCCGGCGACCGGCGCGACCAGCACCGTCATCGCCCACATCGCCATCGCGGTGCCGGCCTTCGCCTGCGGGTAGCTCGCGAGCAGCAGCGTCTGCGACAGCGGGATCATCGGGCCCGCAACAAAGCCCTGCATCACGCGGAAGAAGATCAGCATGCCCATGTTGGGCGCGAGGCCGCACAGCCACGACGCGATCACGAACAGCAGCACGCTCATCGTGAACAGGCGCACCTGGCCGAAGCGCTGCGTCAGCCAGCCGGTCAGCGGCACCGAGATCGCGTTCGCGACCGCGAACGAGGTGATGACCCAGGTGCCCTGCGACGGGCTCACGCCCAGGTCGCCCGAGATCGCCGGGATCGAGACGTTGGCGATCGAGGTGTCGAGCACGTTCATGAACGTGGCGAGCGACAGCGCGATGGTGCCGAGCACCAGCTCGCTGCCCTTCAGCGGCGCGAACGCGACAGGCTTGGGCGGCGGTGCCGGCACGGGCGCAGGCGCGGCCGCCGGGCCGGGCAGCGCGGCAGTGGTCGAGGACATGGTCAGGGGCTCCGGCGGGTCACTACTTCACGGTCGCGGCGTTGGCATTCACGCCGGCCGCGAGCGTCGCCATCGAGGCGGCGGCCGACGCGGTCGACGCCGTCTCCGTGGCCTTGTTGCTGTTGTTGCTCACCGGCTTGGCCGCACTGGCGACCGCCGTGGGCTTGAAGCCCGGGCCGCCGTTGGCGGCGATGATCTTGCGCACTTCGGCATCGGCCGCGGTGTTGTTCTGCTCGAACACCGTGGTCTGCGCGGTGGCCGAGGCACGCGAGCCATCGGCCAGCATGCGGCCGTCGGTCTTGCTGACATCGACCTTCGCGTCCATCGACAGCCCGACGCGCAGCGGATGTTCGGCGAGCTCCTTCGGATCGAGCGAGATACGCACCGGCACACGCTGCACGACCTTGATCCAGTTGCCGGTCGCGTTCTGCGCCGGCAGCAGCGAGAACGCCGAACCGGTGCCGGCGCCCAGGCCTTCGATCGTGCCGCGGTACTCGACCTTCTTGCCGTAGACGTCGGCCTGCAGCTCGACCGGTTGGCCGATGCGCAGATTCTTCAGCTGGCTTTCCTTGAAGTTCGCGTCGATCCAGAGCTGGTTCAGCGGGATCACCGACATCAGCGGCGCGCCGGCCTGCACGCGCTGGCCGAGCTGCACGCTGCGCTTCGCGACGAAGCCGTCGACCGGCGCAAGCAGGTCGGCACGGTGCAGCGCCAGGTAGGCCTCGCGCACGCGGGCCGAGGAGCGCAACACGTTCGGGTGCTGGTCGACCGCGATGCCGTCGGTCAGCGTCTGGTTCGACAGCAGCTGCTCGCGGGCGGCCAGCACCGCGGACTGCGCGGCGACGGCGCTGCTCTTCGCGGCGCTGAGCTGCGAGGTCGAGTGGTTGAACTCTTCCTTGCCGACCGCGCCGGTGACGACCAGCGGCGCGCGCCGCGAGACGTCATCCTGTGCGCGCACGACTTCGCTCTGGGCACGTGCGAGATCGGCCTCGCGCAGCGCGATCTGCGCCTTCAGCGTGCTGTTGTTCGCGTAGGTCGTGCGCACTTCGCGCACCGTCTGCGCGAGCTGCGCCTCGGCCTGGTCGAGCGCGACCTGCGCGTCGGCCGGGTCGAGCTTGACGAGCAGCTGGCCGGCCTTCACATGGTCGGTGTCGTCGGCGTTGATCGCGACGACCGTGCCGCTGACCTGCGGCGTGAGCTGCACGACATTGCCCTGCACATAGGCGTTGTCGGTGGATTCGAAATGGTTCAGCACCAGCGCCCAGTAGGCACCGTAGGCGATGCCGCCAACGACGACGGCGGCGGCCACACCGGTGAGCGCCTTTTTGCGAGCGGGGTTGCCTTGCGGTGCCGGGACAACGGCTTGGTTGGTTTCGGTGGACATCAGGTTTCTCCGGGAATTCGTTTGTTCAGGTGGTCATGCGGGCCGCGCTCATTGAGCGCCCGCGACAGTGGCCGTCTCGCCGACGTAGCCGCCGCCCAGTGATCGGATCAGCGCGATCTGCGTGTCGAGCGCGCGCGCCTTCAGGTCGGCGGCCTGGCGGCGCTGGCTCAGCACCGTCGACTCGGCAGTCAGCACCGTCAGGTAGCTGCCGAGACCGGCGCGGTAGCGCTGCGTCGCGAGGTCGTAGGCCGACTCGGCCGCGGCCTGCGCCCGGGTCTGCTCGATCTGCTGGCGATCGATCGAGTGCAACGAGGCGAGTTGGTCGGCCACATCGTGGACCGCGTCGAGCACCGCGCCGTTGTAGCTCTCGACCGCGGCATCGAGGTCGGCCGCCTTCACGCGCAGGTTCGCGCGCAGCCGGCCCGAGTTGAAGATCGGCAGCGTGATCGCCGGGCCGGCGCCGTACTGCTCGGCGCCCGACTTGATGAACTGATCGAGGCCGATGCTCTGCAGGCCGACGAACGCGGTCAGGTTGATGTTCGGGTAGAACTGCGCCTTCGCATTCTTCATGTCGCTCGTCGCGGCCTCGATGCGCCAGCGCGCCGCGCTGATGTCGGCACGGCGGCCGAGCAGGTCGGCCGGCAGCGCGGCGGGCAGCGCGACCGCCTTCACGGTGCTCAGCGGCACCGTCAGCGTGTCGAGCGCATTCGGTGCCTGCGCGGTGAGCGCGGCCAGCGCGTGGCGGGCCAGCGTGATCTGCTCGTCGAGCTGCTCGATCTGCTGGCGCGTCTCGGGCAACGCGCCCTCGCCCTGGCGCTGCTCGACCGCGGTGTCGAGGCCGCCCTGCACGCGCTGGTTGATCAGCGAGAGCGTTTCGTCACGCTGCTTCAGTGCGCGCACGGCCACGTCGCGCTGCTCGAACAGGCGGCCGAGCTGCACATAGCTGCGCGCGACATTGCTCGCCAGCATCACGCGGGCGGCCTGGACCTCGGCCGCGGCCGCGCGCTGCGTGCCAATGGCCGCCTCGATCGCGGCCCGGTTGCGACCGAAGAAGTCGAGCTCCCACGAGGCATTGACCTGCGCGGTCGCCATGGTCTGCATCGAACCCCCGAGCGGCGGCGGATAGATGCTGTTGGCGCTGAAGCGCTGGCGCGTCACGTCGAGCTCACCGTTGACCTGCAGGCCTTCGGCGGATTTCGCGCCGCCGACCGCGGCCTCGGCGCGTGCCAGACGCGCTTGCGCGACCTTCAGATTCGGGTTGCCGGCCAGGGCGCGCTCGATCAGGTCGTTCAGCGCGCCGTCGCCGAAGCCGCGCCACCAATCGGCGGCGAGCGCCGGGGTCGACGCGGCGGTGTCGAGGCCGACCGCGGCTGGCGCGCTGATCTGCGCGGCCGGCGCGATGCCGGCGCTGCTGGCGCAGCCGGTGAGCGTGAGCACGACGCTGGACGCGAGCGCCACCGCAATCGCCGCGATGGTCGGAAACGCCAGCCGGACGTTGCAGGCGACGCTCCGGCACGCCCCTCCCGCCGCGGCGGCTCTCAAGGATAGTTGTTGTGGCTTCATTTGCTTAGGCAGTTAATTTGGCGAGTTGATCCGTGGTCGGGTGGACGTTCGGATCAGCTCGCGTCGCGCAACGCGTCGCCGGTGGCGAGCATGCGTTGCAGGTAGGTCTTGAGCGCGTGCCACTCGGACTTCGAGAAGCCCGCCAGGTGCGCATTCATCACTTCGGAGAGCACCGCAGGCACCTGTTGGATCGAGGCCGCGCCCTCCGGGGTCAGCTCGACCTTCACGACACGCCGGTCTTCGGTCGACCGCACGCGCTTGCACAGGCCTTTTTTCTCGAGCCGGTCGAGGAGGCGCGTCATCGCGCCGGCATCGACCTGCAGCCAGCGCGCGAGCTCGGCGACGGTCGAGCCACCGGTCGTCTGCAAGCGCATCAGCGGGCCCCACTGCGCGCTCGTCAGCTCGTGCACGTCGAGGCGCTTGTCGACCTGGTAGACGACCGACATCATGACCCGTTTCATCAGGTAGCCGACGCTCTCTTCGGCGCAGTACGCATGCGCCTGATAGAAGTCGGCGGGCGGGGCGATACGGGGGGAGGTACGGGTCACGGTGGTCAGCTCGGCAGGGGATGGAAGTAATATAACTGCCTAGGCAGTAATTGTCAAGGCTTGAGACGAGCGGCGCGGTGTTCGGGCGTCGAGTCGCACGCCCTCGCCTACACTCGCCGGCATGTCCAACCCCGCCCTGCCTCTGCCCGCCGCGGCCTCCTCGCCACCCGCTGCGGCGCGCGACGTGCGCTCGCTCGCCGGGCTGCTGCCGTTCCTGCGGCCGTACCGGGTGCAGATCGGCCTGGCGGTTCTGTTCCTCGTGCTCGCAGCGATCAGCACGCTGGTGTTCCCGGTGGCGATGAAATCGCTGATCGACCAGGGCTTCGTCACGGCCGATCCGGGCACGCGGGTGATGGCGCTGCGCGATCATTTCTTCGCGCTGTTTGCGGTCGGCGCGGCGCTCGGGGTGTTCTCGGCACTGCGCTTCTACGCCGTCACCTGGCTCGGCGAGCGCGTCACGGCCGACCTGCGCAACGCCGTCTATGCCCACGTCGTGACCCAAAGCCCGGAGTTCTTCGAGAGCACGCAGACCGGCGAGGTGCTGTCGCGCCTGACGACGGACACGACGCTGGTGCAGACCGTCGTCGGTTCCAGTCTCTCGATGGGCCTGCGCAACGCGGTGCTCGGCATCGGCGCGATGACGATGCTGGTGTTCACCAACCCGGTCGTGATGACGCAGGTGCTCGGCATCCTGGTCATCGTCGTGCTGCCCAGCCTGTACTTCGGCCGGCGCGTGCGCAAGCTCAGCCGCGCCAGCCAGGACCGCGTCGCCGACACCAGCGCGATCGCCGCCGAGGTGCTGAACGCGATCCCGGTGGTGCAGAGCTACACGCAGGAGCTGCGCGAGGCGAAGCGCTTCGACGCCGCGACCGAGGCCGCGTTCGGGACCGCCGTAAAGCGCACGCGCATGCGCGCCTTCCTGGTCGCGTTCATCATCACCGCGACCTTCGGCGCGCTGCTGTGGGGCCTGTACCAGGGCACGCAGGCGGTGGCGCGCGGCGACATCAGCGCCGGCCACCTCGGGCAGACGGTGATCTACGTGATCATCTTGGTCGGCAGCGTCGCAGTGCTGTCGGAGGTCTACGGCGACCTGCTGCGTGCCGCGGGTGCGACCGAGCGCCTGATGGAGCTGCTGAGCCTGCGTTCGCCGATCGCCTCGCCGGCGCGCCCGGTCGCTCTCGCGCCGACGCGCGGCGGCTCGGCGCTGGCGTTGCGCGATGTCACCTTCCGCTACCCGTCGCGGCCGCAGCATGCGACGCTGTCGCGCTTCAATCTGACTGTCGCACCCGGCGAGACGGTGGCACTCGTCGGGCCGAGCGGTGCCGGCAAGAGCACGGTGTTCCAGTTGCTGCTGCGCTTCTACGACGTCAGCGCCGGCGAGGTGCTGCTCGACGGCGTACCGGTGAAGGACGTGGCGCTGCACACGCTGCGCGAACGCATCGGCATCGTTCCGCAGGACAGCGTGATCTTCTCGAACGACGCGATGGAGAACATCCGCTACGGCCGCCCGCAGGCCAGCGACGACGAGGTGATCGCGGCGGCCAAGGCGGCGTTCGCGCACGAGTTCATCGTGGCGCTGCCGCAGGGCTACCAGACCTTTCTCGGCGAGCGTGGCGTGCGGCTCTCGGGCGGGCAGCGCCAGCGCATCAGCATCGCGCGTGCGATGCTGAAGAACCCCCCGCTGCTGCTGCTCGACGAGGCCACCAGCGCGCTCGACGCCGAAAGCGAACGCATGGTGCAGGCCGCGCTCGAATCGGCGATGAAGGACCGCACGACCCTCGTGATCGCGCACCGCCTCGCGACCGTGCAGCGCGCCGACCGCATCGTCGTGCTCGAGGCCGGCGAGATCGTCGAGACCGGCACGCATGCGCAGCTGGTCGCCTCGGGCGGGCTGTACGCGCGGCTCGCCGCGCTGCAATTCGAGCGCTGACCCCCGGCGCTGTTTGCAGGTTTCAACTGACACCGACGGTTGCCGCGCTCCTACAGCGGACGCTGCGAACGCGCGCCAGAATGTTTCACCCCCGGCAGGCGCGGTGCCTGCCAGAGACTCTCAAAAGAAGGATACGAACATGAAGACCCGAATCGACCTGCGCCTCGGCGCCTGCGCCATGGCTGCCGCCTTGTTCGCCACCGGTTGCGCCGACATGAGCGAACGCCAGAAAGGCACGGCCGTCGGTGCCGGCGTGGGCGCCGGTGTCGGCGCCGTGATCGGCAGTGCGACCGGCGGCAATGCCGGCACCAGCGCGGCGATCGGCGGCGTGCTCGGCGCGGTGGCCGGCAACCTGTGGTCCAAGCGCATGGAGGACCGCCGCCGCGCGATGGAGCAGGCAACCCAGGGCACGAACGTCGAGGTCACGCGCACCGCCGACAACCAGCTGAAGCTGAACATCCCGAACGACATCTCGTTCGACACCGGCAGCGCCGCGATCAAGCCGCAGCTGCGCAGCGTGCTCGATCCGTTCGCGAACAGCCTGCGCGACGACCCGGGCGCGCGCCTGATGATCGTCGGCCACACCGACAACACCGGCTCGGATGCGGTCAACAACCCGTTGTCGGTCGAGCGCGCCCACAGCGTGCGCGACTACCTCGTGACGCGCGGCGTGGCCAACTCGCGGGTCGAGACCGCGGGCCGCGGCGAGCGCGAGCCGATCGCCGACAACAGCACCGAAGCCGGCCGTGCGAAGAACCGGCGCGTCGAGATCTTCCTGCGCGAGCCGGCACCGGCCTGATCTCGGCATGAACTCTCGGCATGGATAATCGCCGCTGAGCTTCAAGGACACCGCTGCGATGCCCGCCTCCCCCGCCCGCCCGATCCGTTCGCAATACGAGGATTTCATGCGCCACGTGCAGACGCACGGCGTGTTCAAGGCCGACCGCACCGGCACCGGAACGACCAGCGTGTTCGGGCACCAGATGCGCTTCGACCTGCGCGAGGGCTTCCCGCTCGTCACGACGAAGAAGGTGCACCTGAAGTCCATCATCCTGGAACTGCTGTGGTTCCTGCGCGGCGACGGCAATGCGCGCTGGCTGCAGGAGCGCGGCGTGACGATCTGGGACGAATGGGCGAAGCCCGACGGCGACCTCGGCCCGGTCTACGGCGTGCAATGGCGCTCGTGGCCGACGCCCGATGGGGGCCACATCGACCAGATCGCCGAGGTCGTGAAGCAGCTCAAGACCAACCCGGATTCGCGCCGAATCATCGTCAGCGCCTGGAACGTGGCCGACCTGTCGAAGATGGCGCTGATGCCCTGCCACGCGTTCTTCCAGTTCTATGTCGCGGGCGGCAAACTGAGCTGCCAGCTGTACCAGCGCAGCGCCGACATTTTCCTCGGCGTGCCGTTCAACATCGCGAGCTACGCGCTCTTGACGCACATGCTGGCGCAGCAATGCGATCTGGAGGTGGGCGACTTCATCTGGACCGGCGGCGATTGCCACCTCTACAGCAACCATATGGAGCAGGTGGCGCTGCAGCTGTCACGTGCGCCGCTGGCCTATCCGACGCTGTCGATCAAGCGCCGACCGGCGTCGATCTTCGACTACGAGTTTGATGACTTCGAGGTGCTCGGCTACGAGCACCACCCGGCGATCAAGGCACCGGTCGCGGTCTGAGGGCCCGAGGAGTCAGAGAAGAGGCCCGGCCCGCGAACCGCTGCGTGATCAGTTCGATGCCGATGCCGGCGTCACCGCGGCCTTGGCCTTCTTCGCGCCGCGCTTGACCTTCTCGACGCCTTTGCTGACGCCCTCGCCGGTCCGCTTCGCCGTGGTTTCAGCGACCTCGGCGGTCTTGTGCGCGCCCTTTTCGAGGGCCGCCTCGGTCTTCTGGCCGCCCTTCTTGATCGCCTTGCCGGTCTTGGTCGCCACCGACGACGCCGCGGCGCCGGCCGATGCGGCCAGCGAGGGCTCGGCGGCCTGAGCAGCGAGCCCCGCGACAGCGAGGGCAATGGAGGTGAGGGTCGAACGAATCATGGGGATCTCCGTGTGTTGTTGTTCGCCAATATACGCAAAACAATCCATTCAAAGAAAGAGCCCTCGAGCGGCGGACCGCTGAGGGCTGAAGGGTAGACCGCCAACATCACGGTGCAAGCACCGCTTTGTCTCTTGGTCTGGGGGAGGGAGTGTTCAGGCTAACGGCGCTCCCGGCGTGTGGCTGTAGGACAACCCGCCGACCTGCACGAGGACTTCTTCTGCTCGTGAGTGCGTGGCGGCATCGGCACGGAGATGGCGTCGCGTTCAACGACGGTCGAGCCGCTCCTTGGTTCGTCGCGCGACGTCTCGAACCCAGGGCTGCTGCGCCCAGTGGCGCTGCGCGAAGGCGGCAATCTCGGCGCGGTGCGCCAGCGAGGCACCGATCACGTCGAGGCCCTCGAGCAACATCGTGCGGTGGCGCGCCGACAGCGCGAACAAACGCGTCTGGCCGGACCAGCCCACGGTCGAGGCCTGCACGCTGATCGCCACGCGCAGCGGCTCGGCGGCGCGGGTCGCGGCCTTCGCGGCCTCCATCAGCTCGAGCGCATCCACCGGCGGCAGCATCACCGCGAGCAGCCCGTTGTTCAGCGCATTCGAGTAGAAGATCTCGCCGAAGCTCGGCGCGATGACGGCCTGGATGCCGTATTGCTGCAAGCCCCAGACCGCATGCTCCCGGCTCGAGCCGCAGCCGAAGTTCGGCCCGGCGATCAGCACGCGCGTCTCGGCAAAGCCCGGCCGGTTCAGCACGAAGTCGTTGCGTGCGCGGCCCTGCCCGTCGAAGCGCAGATCCCAAAGCAGCCCTCGGTCCAGCCCCGCCTTGTCGATGCCGCGCAGGAACTGCTTCGGCATGATTTGGTCGGTGTCGAGGTTGGCGATGTCCAGCGCGGCCGCGATGCCCTCGATGCGCTCTGTTCCTGCCCGGTCGATGTCAGCCATTGGAAGCCCCCAGTGTGCGAACGTCGGTGATGTGGCCGGTGAGCGCCGCGGCCGCGGCCATCGCCGGGCTCATCAGGTGCGTGATGGCGCCGCGACCCTGGCGGCCTTCGAAGTTGCGGTTGGTCGTCGAAGCACAGCGCTGGCCCGGTGCCAGCACGTCGTCGTTCATCGCCAGGCACATCGAACAGCCGGGCTGGCGCCACTCGAAGCCGGCATCGATAAGCAACTGCGCGATGCCCTCGGCCTCGGCCTGCGCCTTCACGGCGCCCGAGCCGGGCACGACCATCGCGCGCAGGGTCGGCGCCACGCGCCGGCCTTTGACGACCTCGGCCACGGCGCGCAGGTCCTCGATGCGCGCGTTGGTGCAGGAACCGATGAACACGTGCTGCACCGGCACGCCTTCGAGCGACATCCCGGCGGCCAGGCCGGTGTAGCGCAGCGCCTGTTCCACACTGCCGCACTGCGCACCGTCGACCGGCGGAATCGTCCCGGTGATCGCGATCGCCTGGTCCGGGCTGGTGCCCCAGCTCACATACGGCGCGACATCGCCGGCATCGAAGCGGTGCTCCAGGTCGAACACCGCACCCGCGTCACTGTGCAGGCTCGCCCAGTGCGCCAACGCACGATCTCGCAGCGGCGCATCGATGTCCGGCGCGCGCGCGAGCACGTAGCCGATCGCGGTGGCATCGGGCGCGATCAGCGCGCCCCGCGCACCCGCCTCGACCGCCATGTTGCACAAGGTGAAGCGCGCCTCGACCGACAGCGCGGCGATGGCGCTGCCGCAGAACTCGACCGCATAGCCGCGCGCGCCCTGCGCGCCGATGCGGCTGATGATCATCAGGATCAGATCCTTGGAGGTGGTGCCGATCGGCAGCCGCCCGTCGACGCGAATGCGCATGTCCTGCGCGAGGCGGTAGACCAGCGTCTGCGTGGCCAGCACATGCTCGACTTCCGAGGTGCCGATGCCGAAGCCCAGCGCGCCGAGCGCACCGTAGGTGGTCGTGTGGCTGTCGCCGCAAATGACCACCATGCCGGGGCGGATCATGCCGTGCTCGGGCGCGATGATGTGCTCGATGCCCTGGAGTGCGTCGTTGGTGTCGAACAGCGTGATGTCGTGGCGGCTGCAATGGCGCTTCAGGCGGCTCGCCTGCAGCGCGGACGCCGGATCCTGGATCACCCGGTGCGCGACCGCGTGGGTCGGAATGACATGGCTCACGGTCGCGAGGTTCTGGCCCGGCATCGCGACGTTGCGCTTCTTTTCATGCAGCCCGGCGAAGGCCTGCGGGCTGGTGTATTCGTTCATCAGGTGCAGGTCGCAGAACAGCAGCACGTTCTGCTCGTCGAGTCGCACGACGGTGTGCGAATCGACGAGCTTGCGGTAGAGGGTGCGCGCCGTCATGCGAGTGCCTCGCCGGCCAGGAAGGGCTGGACGCGCGCGAGCAAGGCTTCGGGCGCTTCTTCGGCGATGTAGTGGCCGCACGGCAGCGCCTCGCCCCGCACGTCTCGCGCGACACGACGCCATTCGTCCAACGGCTTGAAGCAGCGGTGCACCACGCCCTCCTCGCCCCACAGGGCCAGCAGCGGCGTCTGCAGCAGCCGGCCGGCCTCGCGATCGGCGCGGTCGTGGACCAGGTCGATGCCGGCCGCGGCGCGATAGTCCTCGCACACGCCATGGGCGGCGCCCGGCAGCGCGATGCAGCGCAGGTATTCGGCCAGCGCGCGCGGATCGAACGGCGCCAGCCCGGCGCTGCGGCGGCCCATCACGTCGTGGAGGTAGGCGGCAGGGTCGGCCTCGATCAGGCGCTCGGGCAGCGGCGCCGGCTGGATCAGGACGAACCAGTGCCAGTAGGCGCGCGCAAAGGTCTCGGTGGTCTGCTCGTACATCGCCAGCGTCGGTGCGATGTCGAGCACGACCAGGCGCGTCACCGCCTCGGCGTGGTCGAGCGCGAGGCGGTGCGCGACGCGGGCGCCGCGGTCGTGCGCCAGCACGGCGAAGCGGTCGAATCCCAGGCGTCGCATCAGCGTGAGCTGGTCTTGCGCCATCACACGCTTCGCGTAGTTGCCGTGATCGGCTGCGCCGGCCGGCTTGGAGGAATCGCCGTAGCCGCGCAGGTCCGCGGCAACCAGCGTGTGGCGTTGCGCCAGCGCCGGCGCAACGCGGTGCCAGATCGCGCGGGTTTGCGGGTGCCCGTGGAGCAGCAGCAGCGGCGGCCCGGAGCCGCCGATGGTGGCCGCGATCTGCACGCCGTCACCGACGTCGACGCTGCGTTGCTCGAAACCGGGAAACAGCGCGGCCATGGGGTCGCTCGTCGACATGGGGGTTCTCCTTCGGGTCCATCGTCGACCCGGTGGACGCATCGTAGGCGGGTCTTTTGGAGAAATGAAGTGGCCATGGGACACTTCATTGTTGCCTTTGACGACCGAATGGCCGACCATGGATTCCTTCTCCGACCTCGCGTTCTTTGCGCTGCTGATGAAGCTGGGCAGCCTCGCCGCCACGGCGCAGGAGATGGGCGTCACGCCACCGTCGGTCAGCAAGCGACTGGCGGCGCTCGAGGCCCGGCTCGGCGTCCGGCTTCTGCATCGCACAACCCGGCGCATCAGCCTCACCCCCGAAGGCGAGACCTACCTGGTCGAAGGCGCGCGCGTGCTCGACGAACTGAATGCGCTCGAACGCACGGTCGCTGGCGCCAAGGCGACGCCGCGCGGACTGATGAAGGTCAGCGCCACGCTCGGCTTCGGCCGGCGGCACGTCGCGCCAGCACTCTCGAAGTTCGTGCGCGCCTATCCGAACGTGGAAGTCCAGCTGCATTTGTCGGACCGACCGGTCAACCTGGTCGAACAAGGCTTCGACGTGTCGATCTGCTTCGGCGACCTGCCCGATGCGCGGTTGACGGTGCGCAAGCTGGCACTGAACCGCCGCATCCTCTGCGCCGCGCCCTCCTACCTGCGCAGCGCCGGCGAGCCCGGCAGTCCGCGCGAGTTGCAACAGCACCGCTGCATCTTCCTGCGCGAGAGCGACGAACCTTTCGGCAGTTGGCATTTGCGCTCGGGCGCGCGCCATGAAACCGTCAAGATCCGCGGGCCGCTGAGCAGTAACGACGGGGATTGTGCGCTGTCGTGGGCACTCGACGGCCACGGCATCCTGATGCGTTCGGAGTGGGACACGGCGGCCTACCTGCGCTCGGGGCGCCTGCGCCCCGTGCTGCCGGACTGGACCCTGCCGCCAGCCGACATCCACTTGGTCTTTCCGACAAAGGCGCACTTGTCGGCGAAGACGCGCGCGTTCGCAGACTTCATGCACGAGCGATTCAAGGACCAGCGCCAGCCGGGTGAGCAGCAGGCCCGGTGGTAGCAGGTGCGCCTCCGTGTTCTGCACTTGTCGGGAAACGACCGAAGGCCTCGATGCCAACGGGCTGGTCGAGAACCCACGCGACCCGCTCGAGGATGCGTTTGAACGGGGAGCTTTTTCAGGCCTGTTTGGCCAGGGCGAGCATCACGTCCCGCCAGGCCTTCTGGTCCGAAGCCGACATCTTGCCCAGGGCAGCCTGCATGGCGGCCCGCTCGTGGTCCGAAGCGGTGCGCTCCATGCGAGCGCCTTTCGGCGTCAGCCGAAGCAGCTTCACGCGGTGCTCGACCGTGTCTCTTTCTGCGACCACGTAGCCGTTTTCCTGCAGGTACTTCATCGGGCGATGAAGCGCCTGCTTGGTGACGCCGAGCGTTTCCAGCAGTCCGCCAACGGAGATGCCGTCGGCGCGCGCAAGGACATAGAGGATGCGATGGTGCACACGCGACAAGCTGTGCTTCTCGAGGTACCGATCCGCATGCAGGACCAGCCCGCGGAAGGCGAAGTGCATCAGCAGCAGGGCCCCATCCAGCGGATGGAGCTCGCGCATGCCGGCCTTCTCGACTGCTGGCAGTTCGAAGACGGGGTTGGGCTTCGCCATCGCTTGATTATGAGCGACGGTCCCTCGGGCTCGTTACTTCGGGCTGGTGATGATGCAGGTTCCAGTCGCGTGGGCGCAGAGCCTGTCGTCCTTGTCCAGCAGCCTCGCCTCCGCCGCCGCGACGGTGCGGCCGCTGTGAATGACGCTCGCCTCCGCTCTGACGGGACCGGAGTGTTCCGTCAACGGCCGCAGGTAGGTGATCTTGAGGTCGAGGGTGCTGTAGGGCGTGTCGGCCGCCAGCGTGCTGTAGACGGCCAGGGCGATCGCCCCATCCAGCAGCGTTGCCACATAGCCCCCGTGCACCGCGCCGGCGGGGTTGTAGTGATCGGGTGTCGGGTGGCCTTGCAGCGTTACCTTTCCGAAAGCGACGCTCGTTCCCGTGAGTCCGAGGGTTCGCCCGATGCCTCTTCCGAACCCGCCTTCAGCGAAAGCCTTCTCCAATGTCTGCAAGCCTGACGCACTCATCTCGTTCTCCGAAAAAGCTTCAGGATAGTTGTCAACGAGCCATTAGGTCAATATGATTGACGTTATAAAACCAACGGGCTGAAATACATGTGGAGGACACTGTTGCCTAGGGTGATCAGCCACCGCGCCCGCCGCTTCTTAGCAGGCTCACCGCTCCGCCGGCCAATGCAGCCAACGCCGCGAGCGTCAAGCCCCAGTGCACAGCAGGCAGCGACGGCAACAGCGCGAACAGGAGGCCCGTCAACAGGCTGCCGAGCGTCAAGCCCGTCAGCCGCGCGGTCCCCTGGGCGCCTCCGGCCGCTCCGCTGCGTTCCTTCGGCGCGGCGAGCAGCATGTTCTGGTTGTTGGGTGTCTGAAAGAATCCGAAGCCCAGACCCGCCAGGCTCGTGAAGATGGCCATCGGCAGCCGAGGGTCGCCGTGCAGCGGCCAGGCGGCGCACAGCGCCAGGCCGATCGCGAGGCACCCGCCTCCAACGGCGCAAAGCCATGCGGTCGGTACGTGCTTGGCCAGGCGCGCCGACAACGGCGCGGCCACCATCACCGCCAGGGGCCACGGTGTCATCAAGAGACCGGTGTCCATCGCGCTCAGCCCCAGCTCGTGCTGGAAGTAGAACGGCAGCGCCAGATAGCCCATCATCTGCCCGGTGAAGCAGCACACCGACGCGATGATCGAGACCCGAAACGATCGCACCCGCAAAAGATCCAGCGGGATCATCGGCGCCGCCTTCGGCATCTCGCGCCGTACCAGCAGGACCATGGCGGCGGCCGACGCGACGAGCAACGCACCTCCGTACCACGGAGACGACGGCAGCCAATCGCTGCCCAGCACGAAGGCGGCGAACATGATCGCGTTGAGCGCGATGCTGCCGACGTCGAGGCGCCGCCCGGTGCCTGGCGGGCGCGGTAACCCGGCACAGGCGAGCAGGACCAGCGCGCCGATCGGCAGGTTCACCGCGAAGAGCCATGGCCAGCTCGCGACGGACAGCAAAGCGGCACCGACGGCCGGCCCGGCCGCTGAGGCGCCTGCGATCGTCAGCGCGTTCCATGCGATCGCCTGACCCAGCATTCGACGCGGATAGGTGAAGCGCAACAGCGCAAGACCCAGCGGCATCACCGCAGCGCTGCCCAAGCCCTGAAGGCATCTTGCCGCCACCAGCCATGGCAACGACGGTGCCAGCGCGCACAACACCGATGCCGCGGTGAACAGTGCGATACCGCCGGCGAACACACGGCGATAGCCCAGTCTCTCGCCAAGCGCGGAAGCGGGCAACAGGAACATCACGATGGCGAGCTGATAGCCGGTGACGATCCAGACGGCGTCGGCCGGCGCAGCCTTCAACTGCTGAGCAATGCTCGGCAGTGCAACGTTGGCGATCGCGCCGTCGAGCACCACCAGCACGATCGCCCCGAGGATCGCGGCGACGGCTGCGTAACGCCGCGGCAGTGGCAGGCCATCAAGCTCGTTGTCCGCGCCGGATGCGGTGCGGCGAGAGGCCGTGGGAGCGTTGGATTCGAGGACAGGTGACAGCATAGGTGGAGGACCGGAGGAGGACGCTCGATCGCGCCACATCAGCATAGGTCGACGATGCCGGCCCAACCAGCGCGTGGCGCGCATCTTGTTCCTGCATGCGGCGCCGGTCCCGCGCCCTCAAACCGTGCTAGGTTCAGCGCATCATGCCCATTGACGCTGATCTCAACCTTCTCATTGCGTTGAATGCCCTGCTCTCCGAGGGCAGCGTCTCGAGAGCGGCCGAGCGTTTGGGCCTGAGCGAATCGGCCATGAGCCGCACGCTGGCGCGACTGCGTGAAACGACGGGAGACGAGCTCCTGGTGCGTGCGGGCCGGGCCATGGTTCCCACACCGCGGGCGCTGGCGCTGCGCGAACGAGTCAAGGCGCTGGTCGAGGAGGCAAGTGCTGTACTGCGGCCGGCCGGCCCCGACCTGAACCTGAGCACGCTCGAGCGCCTGTTCACCGTGCGGGCCAATGACGGCTTCACCGAGGCCTTTGCGCATCTGCTCGTGGCACGCACTGCGCGCGAAGCGCCCGGTGTGCGCCTGCGCTTCGCACCCAAGCCGGACAAGGACGTGCGCCCGCTGAGAGAGGGATTGATCGATCTCGACGTCGGTGTGCTCGGCGAGTCCGGCCCCGAGGTGCGCGTTCAAGCACTCTACCGGGACCGCTTCATCGCCGTCGTGCGACAGGGGCACCCGCTGCTGGCCGAAGGCGAGATCACGCCCGAGCGATATGCCGCCTGCGACCACGTGGTCACGTCGCGCCGGGGACGGACCACGGGTCCGGTGGACGATGCGCTCGCCGCCGCCGGATTGAGGCGCCATGTCGCGGTCGTCGTTCCCAGCTTCGGCACCGCGCTGTCGACTGCGGCCGCGACCGACATGGTGGCGCTGATCCCCGCGTCGTACTTCGAACACCTGAGAGCAAGCACCGCGCTGCGCTCGTTCGAGCTGCCGGTGCCGACCGAGCACATCACCATATCGCAGATGTGGCACCCGCGACTCGATCGAGATCCAGCGCACCGATGGCTGCGCGGCGTCGTGCTCGAGGTGTGCCGGCATCAGCGCGCGAAAGTGTCTTGAGATGCAATCGCACCGGCACCGACAGCGCCCATGTTCAAGCAGCGCTGGCGACCTCAACCAGTCGGTCGAGTCCTTCGTATCCAGGGCGGCCTGCACTTGTCAACCGAAGCGCTGCGGGTCGAAAGGCGCCAAAGCAATTTCCGGCACCGCGCCCGCGAGCAGCTGCGCGACCAGGCGGCCCGTGCGCGCCGAGCCGCACAAACCGACGTGACCATGGCCGAAGGCCAGCACGATGTCGGCGCTGGCGCGGGCCGGGCCGATGCAGGGCAGACCGTCGGGCATGCTCGGACGATGACCGAGCCAGTGCTTGACGGAGGGCGCATCCGGTGCGCCCTGCGCCAATCGCGGAAACATCGACTTCAAATGCCGATGCAGAATTTCGGCACGGCGCCAGTCGGGCGCGGCCTCGAGGCCGCCGATCTCGACCTGCCCGGCCGCGCGCAGCCCGCCGTCCATCCAGTGCGCAATCAGCTTGCCGTCGGCCACCATCACCGGCGTGCGTGGGCCGACCCTCGCGTCCTCGACCACCACGTGGTAGCCACGCTCCGATTCCAGCGGTACCGGCGAGCCGGCCGCCGCCGCGAGTGCAGCTGAATGCGCGCCGGCACAGATCACCGCGGCGTCGCAGGCGATGTCGCCGGCCTCGGTGTGCACCGCGCGCAGCCGGCCGCCGTCGATTCGAAAACCCGCGGCGCGCGCAGCCACGCGTCGGGCGCCGGTAGCGAGCGCATGTCGCGCCAGCGCGGCCACGTACGCGCCGGGATTGCGGCAGTGCCCCGCCTCCGGCACGAAGATGCCGAGCGTGTACCGCACGTCCAGATCCGGTTCGCGGCGACGCAGTTCGTCCTCGTCCCACTCCTCCCATCGAATACCGACGCGCCCGCGAACGCGCCAGCCCAGCGCGTCAGCGTCGAACTCCGAGCGCGAGCGGTAGGCATGCAGCAGGCCCCGCTGTTCGATCAGCTGCGGCACGCCAGCCTCGGCCGCCAGCAGCGCGTGCAGCGTCGGCGCATCCGCCAGCAGCGTGCGCAGTACCCTGGCTGTGCGCTGCACGCGCGCCTCCGTCCAGCCCGAGGCCAGATAGCGCAGCAGCCAAGGCGTGGCGCGCGGCAGATAGCGCCAGCGCAACGCCAGCGGTCCGAGCGGATCGGCCAGCCAACCGGGCACCTTGCGCCAGGCTCCGGGCAACGCGGGCGGCACCACCGAATGCGAGGAGAGCCAGCCGGCATTGCCGTAACTGGTGGACTGCGTTCCGCCCGGTTCATCGGGCTCCACCACGGTCACCCGCAGGCCCGCACGCAGAGCCTCGATGGCAGTAGCGCTGCCCACCGCGCCTGCGCCGATCACGACCACATGGCGGCGCGTGTCAACGGCAGAGAACTGTCTTGCAATTGTCATGCGGTGGATCGTAGAGCGTCCGCTTGCCGCACTGACTTCTCAGGCGCTCCGAAGGCCGTCGGTGGCTATGACGCGCTACAGCGCGGTCGGCGAACGCGAGGGGGCACAGGTGGACCAGGGTCGGCCGCAGTGGGCGACTCACTCTCGTTGACACGGCCATTCTTCGATCGACCGACGACTTACCGAAACCGACCCTGAACAGCCAGTCAAAGACGCAAGCTGACCGCCCCAGAGCAGCCACTCAAGGTTCACGAGCGCAAACAGGCGAGAAGCTGCGGCATTCCCATTCTGTCCCGAGTCGCTGGCGGTCTCAAGCCACCCAGCGAGCGTCGGATCGCGTGCAACGCCGATCTGACACGTTCATGATTTCGGAGCAGCGAACAGCTCGTTCAGCACCTGCCGCAGCCACACGTGCGGCGGGCTGCTCTCGTGCCGCTGGTGCCAGATCGTGCCTAGCGGCCGTTCGGGCATCGCGATCGGCGGGTCGCGTTGGCACAACTGCGCTGCATAGGCACTGAGGTCGAGGAGCGACACCGGCAGGACCGCGATGTAGTCGGTTGCCGCGAGGACGGCGAGTGTCTGCGTGTAGTGGTTGAGCGTGATGATCAGATTGCGCCGGATGCCGTGCGCCGCGAGGACGCTGTCGTAAAGCGGCATCGTCATGCCCGGCAGGCAGACGTCGAGGTGCCGGGCCGACAGGAAGCGCTTGAGCGTGAGCTTGCCGGTGGCCAGCGGATGGTCCCGCCGCATCAGGCAGCGCGAGTGGATCGGCCAAAGCGTGCTTGCGCGCAGGCCGCGCGAGTGCTGCGCATCGTCACGGTTCGCGCCTATGGCCAGATCGATGCCCTCGCGCTCGAACATCGGGAACATGTTCGCCACGCTGTAGGGCATCAGGATGATCTGCACGCGCGGCGCATGAACTTCGAGGTAGGCCCCCAGCCGCGGCATGATTCGCTCGACGGTGTAGTCGGACATCGCGATCGTGAAGGCGCCGTCGTAGGTCATCGGATCGAACGCCTCCGGCGTCAGGACCTTCTCGATCGACAGGTAGTGCGGCTGCAGCTGCTGCCAGAGTTCCAGCCCGCGGGAGGTCGGCCGCACACCGCTTGCGATGCGCTCGAACAGCATGTCGCCAAGCGCGGTGCGCAGCCGCTGGAGCGAATTGCTCACCGCCGATTGAGACAAGCACAGCGCCGCGCCGGCGCGGGTGACGTTGCCCTCGCGAATCAACGCGGCGAACACCCGCAGCAGATTCAGATCCATGCCCTGGAAGGTGCCGCGGCGACTGCCCGGCACGAGCTCGAAGCCGGTCGACTCGCCGGGCTTCGCTCGCGTCGGTTTGGAACGATGGATCTTGTTCGTGGTGGCGTTCATGGCCCCTCCGAAGCAGGGAGCATGCCGGTGCTGCGTCAATGTTGCAGCCCTACATTATTCACTCAATTGCTATCAGTCATTTCCACTATCCGTTGGACGCTGCGACCGGCCGCTCCTGTAATACGGCCGAGTTCCACTTTTCCTTTGGAGGTCGCCGTGAACAGCCTGGATCGTCGTCAGCTTCTCGTTTCGGGTGCGGTCACCGCCCTGCTCGCCGGCCGTGGGGCCTGGGCGCAGGTCCCGGGCACCTTCCGCATCGGCGCGCTCAATCCCATCACCGGAAGCGGTGCCAACTTCGGCTCGGGCATGCAAAAGAGCATCCTGTTCGCCGCGGAGGAGGTGAATGCCGCCGGCGGCGCGGCGGGCCGCAAGCTGGAGGTCTTCGCCGAGGATGACCAGACGAGCCCGAACGCCGCGGTGCTCGCGGCCAAGAAGCTGCTCGAGGTTCACCGCGTTCAGGCGATCCTCGGCACCTGGGCCTCGGGCGTGTCGCTCGCGGTGCTGCCGATGACGAATGCAGCCGGCGCGATCCTGATGCACACCTCGGGTGCGGTGGCGCTGGCCGACCCGAAGATCAATGCCAAGAAGCTCGCCTTCCGCTACCAGGGCAGTTCCAAGCACCTGAGCCGCGCCTTCTCGACGGCAGCGAAAAAGGAAGGGTTGCAGCGCCCGGCGGTGATGGCCCTGAACAACCCGGCGCTCGCGCCGCATGCCGAAGGATTTCGCAAGGTGTGGGAGGCGGGCGGCGGCAAGCTGACCGAGTTCCTGCTCTACGAGCCGGGCCGGCCGAGCTACCGCTCGGAGCTGCAGCAGGTGCTTCGCTCCAAGCCCGACGGCATCATCCTCTCGGCCTATGTGGCCGACGCGACCGCCATCGTGCGCGACTGGGCCCAGCTCGGCACGCCGATGAAATGGATCATCCCGGGCTTCGGGGCCAACGTCGACTTCATCAAGGGCGTGACCTCGGAGGTGGCCGAAGGCATCGTGGTCGTCGAATCGGTGGTCAACGAACGCAGCAGTGCCTACGCGCGCTTTTCGCGCCAGTACGCGCTGTCGATGAAGCAGGCGCCGGAGAACAACGTGTACGCGGCCATGTGCTACGACATGGTCCAGGTGCTGGCCCTGGCGATCGAGGCGGCCGGCCCCGGCGCCGACGCGGTGGCGGTGGCCGCCAAGGTGCGCGAGGTCACCACCGGCAAAGGCCAGCCGGTCGGCAGCTTCGAGGAGGGCAAGAAGCTGCTCATGCAGAAGAAGGCCATCAACTACGAAGGTGCGTCGTCCGCCATCGACTTCGACGACGAGAACGACGTCGACCCGACCTTCTCGGCTTTCGTGATCCGCGCCGGCAAGTGGCAGCGCACCTACGCCATCAACGGGGCTTGAGGCGCTGCAACGCGGTATGGATCTGATCTGGTCGGACTACGCGAACCTGGCGCTCAACGGCTTGGCCGAAGGCCTGCTGATGGCGCTGCCGGCGCTCGCGGTGACGCTGGTGTTCGGCGTCGCGCGCTTCCCGAACGCGGCGGTGGGCGACTTCGTCTCGCTCGGCAGCTTCGGTGCGCTCGCAGCGCATCGGGCATCCGGCGGCTCGACGCTGGCCGCGGCGCTGGGCGGCATCGGGGCAGGCGCCGCCGGCACCTGGCTCGGCTGGCGCCTCGCCTTCCGGCCGCTGCTCGGTCGCAAGGGCCTGGCGATGCTGCTCACCTCGATCGGCGTCGGCTTCGTGCTGCGCGCGGCCATGGGGCTGGGCCTCGGGCATGAGATCCAGCTGTTCGACCTGCCCCTCCTGAAGGCCTGGCGCTGGGGGCCGCTGATCATGAATCCGCTCGATGTGCTGGTGGGTGCGATGGCGCTCGTCTGCGTGGCGCTGGTGTTCGCGCTGCTGCGTTTCACCAGCGTCGGGCGGACGATGCGCGCGATCGCCGACGACATGGACCTGGCGCGCGTCGTGGGCATCGACAGCCGCGCTGCGATGGCGCGCATGTGGGTGCTCTCCGGCGTGGTCTGCGGCGTCGCCGGGCTGGCCCTCGGCCTCAAGACCCAGGTGAGCCCGGAGGCTGGTGCCGACGTCCTGCTGCCGGCCTTCGCCGCGGCCGTGGTGGGTGGGCTCGGCAACCCGCTCGGCGCGGTGCTCGGCGCGGTCTGCTTGGGCATCCTGCAGGAGCTGTCGACGCCGTTCGTTGGCTTCACCTACAAGATCGCGCTGTCGTATGTCGCGATGCTGCTGGTGCTGCTGTGGCGTCCGCAAGGCCTCTTCGGCCGGGTGCAGGGGGTGCGCTGATGGAAGCCTACCTGCTCGCGATCTTCATCACCGCGCTGGTCTACGTGCTGCTCACGCTGGGCCTCAATTTCCAGTACGGCTTCACCGGGCTCATCAACTTCGGCTACGTCGGCTTTTTCGCGCTCGGCGCGTACGCGAGTGCGATCTGCACCGCGCGCCTGGGGTGGCCGGCCTGGAGCGGTTTCCTGCTCGGCATGGTGGTGCCCTTCTTTCTTGCCTGGCCGCTCGGGCGCATCGCGCTTCGGCTGCGCGACGATTACCTTGCCATCGTGACACTGGGCTTCTCCGAGGTCGTGCGGCTGGTCATCATCAACGAGAAGCAGCTGACCAACGGCGGCCAGGGCATCGCCGGCGTGCCGAAGCTCTTTGAGTTCGGCGGAGCGGGGCTGGGTGGCGACGCCCTCCTCGCAGCGGTGCTGCTGCTGGCTTGCACGGCAGTGGCCTGGCTGGTGCGCTGCGTCGTGAAGAGCCCTTATGGTCGCCTGATCCAGGCCATCCGCGACGACGAGACCGCGTTGCTCGCGCTCGGCAAGAACCCCGCGCGCTTCAAGACGCAGGTGCTGATGCTCGGGGGTGCCATCGCGGGTCTTGCCGGCTCCTTCTATGCGCACTACATCGGCTATGTCACGCCCGATCAGTTTCTGCCGATCGTCACCTTCCAGGTCTGGATGGCGATGATCATGGGGGGCGTCGGCCGACTGCGCGGCGCGGTGGCCGGTGCCTTCCTGCTGCTGCTGGTGCTGGAGGGCTCGCGCGCGGTGCGCGACCTGCTGCCGGGGCTGCCGGAGGTCGCGATGTCGAGCATCCGCCTGGCGGTGATCGGCGTCGCGCTGATTCTCTTCATCCGGTTCCGGCCGCAGGGGCTCTGGGGAGCGCCACGTGACTGATTCATCGACCGCCTCATTGCAGCTGGAAGCGCGCGGCATCGTGCTGAGCTACGGCGACAACGTCGTGCTCAATGAGCTCTCGCTCGCCGTCGACACCTCACAGCTCACCGGCCTGATCGGGCCGAACGGCGCAGGCAAGAGCACGCTCTTCTCGGTGCTGAGCGGCTTCATGAAGGCGCGGGCCGGCGAGGTCTTCTACCTCGGCCGCTCGTTCGGCCGGCAGCCTCCGGAACAGCGCGCGCGCCAGGGGCTGATGCGCACCTTCCAGGTGCCGCGCGAGTTCCGCCATCTCACGGTGCTGGAGAACATGCTCGCCGCGCCGTGGCAGCAGCCGGGCGAATCGCTCGCCGCACTGCTGTTGCGCCGTGCCCATGTGCGCCGCGTCGAGGCGGAGAACACCGAGCGCGCGCACGAGTGGCTGCGCTTCCTGCGGCTCGACTCGGTGGCATCGACGGCCGCAGGCCAGCTCTCGGGCGGGCAGAAGAAGCTGCTCGAGCTCGGCCGCATCCTGATGCTGCAGCCGCGCTGCGTGCTGCTCGACGAACCGTATGCCGGCGTCAATCCGGTGCTGATCGAGCAGATCTCCGAGCGCATCCGCGAACTGCATGCGCGCGGCATCGGCTTCGTGATCGTGGAGCACAACCTGCATGCGCTGTCGCGGCTGGTGGACCGGATGCTGGTGATGGACCGCGGGCGGCTGTTGTCCGAGGGGTCGCCGGAGCAGGTGCTGGCCGACCCGCTCGTCCAGGCGGCCTACATGGGGGCATGACGATGTTGCACACGCAATCGCACTCGCAAGCGCAGTCAAGACTTCAACTGAAGGCTGTCTCCGGCGGCTATGCCGAGACCGACATCCTCAAGGGCGTCGACCTGCATGTCGACGCGGGGGAAATCGTCACCGTGGCCGGCACCAACGGTGCCGGCAAGTCGACCATGCTCAAGGCGCTGATGGGCCTGCTGCCGCGCGTGGCGGGCGAACTCCTGTGGGGCGACGCCGACCTGCGCCGCAGTCCGACCGAGAAGCGCCTTTCCGAGGGCATCGCCTATGTGCCGCAGGTGGCCAACGTGTTTGCGCGGCTGACCGTGCGCGAGAACCTGTGGGTGGTGCAAGGCATCGCCGACGTGCGTGCGCGTGCGCGCGACATGCTGGAGCTGTTCCCCGCGCTGCAGCCCTTCGCCTCGCGAATGGCGGGCACGCTGTCGGGTGGGGAGCGGCAGCAACTCGCCTTCGCACGAGCGCTGATGTCCAGGCCACGGCTCGTGTGCCTGGACGAACCGACGGCCGCGCTGTCGCCGATCATGGCGAAGACCATCTTCGGGCACATCGCCCGGCTGCCGTCCTTCGGCGCGGCGGTGCTGATGGTCGAGCAACGCGCCCGCGATGCGCTCGACATCAGCCACCGCGGCTACATCCTCGACCAGGGCCGCGTGGCGCTCGAAGGGCCGGCGCAAGCGCTGCTGGACGATCCGCGCGCGGTGGCGCTTTATCTGGGGCATGGCGCATGAGCCGGGCGGCGTCTGACCCGGCACGCGCCTTCGCGTTGCTGAGCGCGGCGGCACGGACCTTGGCCGATTCGTCCGATGCTTCGGCGCTCTATCGCGCGGTCGAAGCGGCACTGCGTGAATTGGTCGGTTTTCGGCTCTTCACGCTGCTGCGCGTCACGCCGGCACGCGACGGGCTCGAGCGCATGCATTCGAGCGAACTCCAGACCTATCCGCCCGGTGGCGTGAAGCCGGTCGGCGACGACCGCTGGCTGCAGCGGCTGCTCAGCGACAGCCGGCCGGCCCTTTCGCCGGACGCGGCTGCCGTCGCACTGAATTTCCCCGATGCCCAGGCGATCTTTGGGCTCGGGTGTGCTTCGGTGCTGAACATTCCGGTGTGCTTCCATGGCCGCATCCTCGGCTCGATGAACCTGCTGCACGAGGCGCACTGGTTCGAGGACGGCGACGCCGCCGTGTGCCAGGCCTTCTCGCCGTTGCTCGGCGCCGCCTGGGCGGCCACCGGGAACCCTTCTTCATCCCTATCACCGGCACAAGGTCCGGCAGGAGCGAACTCTTGACTCGCATCGTTTTTCGCAATGCCCAGTTGTTCGACGGCATCCAGCGCGGGCTTCAACACCGGGCCACCGTGGTGGTCGAGGATGGATCGATCCGCAGCGTCCACACCGGCGACCTGCAGGTCGACGATGCCCAGGTCTTCGACCTCGCCGGGCGCACCCTCATGCCCGGCCTGATCGATGCGCACGTGCACGTGACGGCCACTGTTCCCGACTTCTTCAAGCTCTCGTTGATGCCGCAGTCGCTGGTCACTGCGCAAGCCAAGGATGTGCTGGCCGGCATGCTCGACCGCGGCTTCACGACGGTTCGCGACGCAGGCGGCGCCGATTCCGGGCTGGTCGAGGCGGTGGCCAGCGGCATCTTCGCCGGGCCGCGGCTCTTCATCGCCGGCCGCGCGCTCTCGCAGACAGGTGGCCATGGCGACACGCGTCCGGCCTTCTTCCAGAACATGGGCTGCGTCTGCTGCGGCGCGGTCGGTATCCTGGGCCACGTGGCCGATGGCGTGAGCGAAGTGCGCCGCGCCGCACGCGAGGAGATCCGCAACGGTGCGCACCAGATCAAGGTGATGGCCGGTGGCGGCATCTCCTCGCCCAACGATCCGCTGGAAGGCACCCAGTATTCGATCGAGGAGCTCACGGCCATCGTGCAGGAGGCGACCGCCGCGCGCACCTATGTGATGGCCCATGCCTATTCGCCCGAGGCCATCCTGCGCGCGGTGCGCTGCGGCGTGCGCTCGATCGAGCACGGCAACCTGCTCGACGAGGCCTCGGCCCAGGCGATGGCAGAAGCCGGGACCTTCCTCGTGCCGACGCTTGCGACCTACGCCGCGATCGCCCGCAACGGCGAGCGGCTGGGCTGGTCCAGGGCGATGCTGGAGAAGACCGACCGGGTGAAGGACCAGGGCGTCGAGGCACTTCGCATCGCACGGGCCGCCGGCGTGAAGATCGGCTTCGGCACCGATCTGCTGGGCGACATGCACCTCTCGCAAAGCGATGAGTTCACGCTGCGGCTCCCGGCGATGCCTGCGGCCGACGTTCTCTGGAGCGCGACGGCGGTCAACGCCGAGCTCCTCGGCCAGCAAGGCCGTCTCGGCACGGTGGCCGCTGGCGCCCATGCCGACCTGCTGGTGGTCGACGGCAATCCGCTGGAGGACGTCACGGTGCTGCAGCAGCCAGCTCGCATGCCGGCGGTGATGAAGGCGGGGAAGTTTCACCGCTGCAAGCTCCTCCCCCTCAACTAGCGAAGTGCCATCGAAGCAAGTTGCGGCTTACGTTCAGTGATCGACTCGAGGGGCCTGACAGAGTTCTGGCGAGGTTCGTGCGGCCACCGGCATTGCGATCGACCATGTGCGTGTTGGAGCCGATCAAATTTGATCCACAGTTGGAGTGAGAGCGATCCAAGGTTGAACGCGCTGCCAGCCTCCAAATTTGGTTTCTTGTGCAGTCGACCGCTGAGGCTGTTGAGGATCTTGGAAGCGCATCCTCGACGACAAGAGGAACAGCGTGTCACGCACTGTTCCTTCGAGGGCATGCTCTCAAATGGGTGCATCGCGCACTCTCGTGCACCTGATGTCAGGGAAGCCTTACGCGCCTCCCATCAGGATCCGACAGTCGATTACTTTGCTCTGTCACAACGGGACAAATATTGTCGTCTTGGCGTTGCACCAGCTGCCTCGTCCGCGGGAATCACGATCACTTCCGACAAAGTGCGCTCACATCGGGGAGAAGAGATCGAAGCGCAATTCCCGGCACGCAGCGTGCGTATTGGAGTCGCTCCCAGTTCGGACAGTTCGTCCTTCACGCCGCGAAGCATCAACACGGAATGAATCTCATGAGAAAAGTGATGAAGCAAGCAAACCAGGAATTGCACTGTCCGCGCGCTGCGGGTGCACTGCTGACGTCGCTCTTCCTAGCGGCCTGTGGCGGCGGCGGAGGCGGCAACGAGACGGGCTCGTCATCGGTAGCGGAGGCACCGGCAGCCGCACCTTCTCCTTCTCCTTCTCCTTCTCCTTCTCCTTCTCCTTCTCCTTCTCCTTCTCCTTCTCCTTCTCCTTCTCCTTCGCCTGCACCCTCACCTGCACCCTCACCTGCACCCTCACCTGCACCTGCACCCTCACCTGCACCCTCACCTGCACCTGCACCTGCACCCGCACCCGCCTCGAGCACCCAGAGCGGCGGATTCGCCGGCCAAGTCACCGGTGGCGGCAGCGTCGCAGCCGTGACGGTCACCAGCGCAGCGCAGATGCAGGCCGCCATCGACGCCTACACCGGTACCGGCGGGCTCGTGATCCGCTACACCGGCACGTTCAACTTCGCCGCCATCACCGACGCCTGCACTCAATGGCAGTTGCCCGCCGGAGCCATCGTCGAGGTCAAGAACAAGAGCAACGTCACCATCGAGGGCACCGACGGCTCATCCGCCAACTTCGGGCTGGCGATCAAGGCCGATGCGACGAACATCATCATCCGCAATATGACGATCGGGTTGCTGCCAGGATCGATCGACGCCATCGGCATCGAGGGCCAGAGCGGCAAGTTCCCGGGCTACATCTGGATCGACCACAACACACTGTTCAGCAGCCTGAAGGAGTGCTCGGGCGCGGGCGACCTGGAGTTCGACGGCCTGGTCGACAACAAGGCCGGCGCGCACCACCTGACCTACTCGTACAACTACCTGCACGACCACCACAAGGTCGGCCTGATCGGCTCCAGCGACAGCGATTCCAGCGATCGCTACATCACCTTCCACCACAACGTCTACGAGAACGTCGGCTCGCGCCTGCCGCTTCAGCGCGGCGGCTACACCCACCTCTACAACAACCTGTACACCGGCGCGATCACCTCGGGCGCGAACATCCGCATGGGCGGCTACTCACTGATCGAGAGCAACTACTTCGAGAACTCGCAGAACCCTGTGACCTCGCGCGACAGCTCGGCGATCGGCTACTGGGAGCTGCGCAACAACAACATCAAGACCCCGGCCGACTTCAGCAGCTTCGGCATCACCTGGGTGGCCAGCTCGTCGTCTCCGTCGCGCGATGCCACCGACTGGATCACGACTGGCGCTTTCCCGGTTGCAATCTCCTACTCGTACACGGCGCAGGACCCGGCCTGCGTGAAGCAGAAGTTGCCCTCAGTGGTTGGCGCGGGCAAGGCGCTGGCCCGTCTCACCTGCAACTGACGGCGGCTCCGACGATGGCGCAGCTGCCCGATAGGCGGGCAGTTCGCTCATCGGGCCTCGCTTCCGGGCGCGCCGACGCCTTCGCGATGCCGTACTGACCGCCGGCGCAGCAGCGAGACAGTAGCCGAATCAAATCCACGGTGTCGTGCAAGGCATCACAGCGCAACTCTGCAAATCATGTATGATGCGCGTCATGCGAAGTACAAAGCACAACGCCAGAGCAGCGGCCAAGGAAGCCTCACACGAGCGCATCGTCTCAGCAGCTGCGCGGGCGATTCGTCGCAGCGGCTTCGACGGTACCGGAGTCGCCGACATCATGAAGGAGGCCGGCCTGACCCATGGCGCCTTCTACGCTCATTTCCCGTCGCGCGAAGCCATGTTGGCAGAGGCTGCGAACCGGGCCTGCGCCGAATCAGCCGCAGCTGCCCAGGGAGTTGTGGCGAGCGTGCCACCTGGGCAGGCTTTGGCATCCATGCTTCGCGCCTACCTCTCACAGGACCACCTGAGGCAAATAGAGCTTGGATGTCCCCTGGCCGCACTGGGCTCGGAGACCGCGCGCCAGGCGCCTGAAGTGCGCCGAGTGACCACCCGGCACATCAAGGAAACGGTCGATCTCCTCGCCCGCCAGTCCCCTGACTGGGGGCAGCCCGGGGCTCACGAACGAGCGCTCGTGACCGTCGCCACCATGGTCGGCGCATTGCTGTTGGCCCGTGCAGTCGACGAGCCTGCGCTAGCGGACGCACTGTGCCAAGCGGCACTGAAGCACCTCACGTCCACCTGAATGTACCGAGACACGCTGCCAACTTGTTCGCCTAAACATATGATGATCATCATGCGATACGCCTCCCTTCAGGCGTCATCACCTCCGAACCCTGACCGTCAAACCTCATGAACGCAAAAACCGAAACGAACAAAATTGCCCTGGTGACGGGCGCGTCGTCGGGCATCGGCCAAGCCACGGCGGAGCTGCTCGCAAGGACTGGCTACAAGGTCTACGGTACGAGCCGCCGCGGCGGCGATGCGAGCGGACGATCCTTCGCGATGCTGTCCCTCGACGTGACCAACGACGAGTCGGTCGATGCGGCCGTTCAGACGCTGATGCAGGCCGAGGGCCGCATCGATCTGCTCGTCAACAACGCCGGCTTCGGGGTCGCCGCTGCCGGCGCGGAAGAAAGCTCGATCAGCCAAGCGCAGGCCATCTTCGACACCAACTTCTTCGGCATCGTCCGGATGACACGCGCGATCGTGCCGCACATGCGACGTCAAGGCAGCGGCCGCATCATCAACATCGGCTCGGTGCTGGGCTTCCTGCCGATGCCCTACATGGCGCTGTACTCGGCCACCAAGCATGCGGTCGCTGGCTATACGGAATCGCTCGACCATGAACTGCGCACGCAGGGCATTCGTGTCTCGGTGGTCGAGCCCGCCTACATCAACACGCCGTTCGACGCGAACCTGATGAAGCCCGATGCCCCCCTCGACGTGTATCGGGAGATTCGCGCGGGCCTGGCAAAGCGCATCAAGGAGGTGCTTGTCGGCGCGGACGGACCCGACGTCGTGGCCGACGACGTCTTGAAGGCGGCCACGGCGTCGCACCCGAAGATTCACTACGCCCCCGGGCTCGCGAGACGCATGCGATGGCTGCGCAGATTTGCGCCCGCCAGCGTACTCGACGCGGGGGTTCGCAAAGACCTGCGGCTCGCGGCCTAGCCGATCACGCCGCTTCAAGGCCGCACGGTCGTTGATGTCAACGCGTGATCGCGTCCAAGCTCCAAGGAAAGCCATGAAAGCACTTACCTTCAAACGCTACGGCAAGTCGCCCGAGATCGGGTTCGCCGACGTTCCTCGCCCCACGCTCAAGGCCAACGAACTGCTGGTTCAGGTCCACGCTGCAAGCGTGAACCCGATCGACAACATGATCCCGACCGGGCTCTTCAAAGCCGTCCTGCCGTTCCAGCTCCCGGCCACGCTGGGCAGCGATCTGGCCGGTGTGGTGACCGAGGTCGGCAGCCGCGTGACTCGCTTCAAGCCAGGCGATGCCGTCTTCGCCAGCATCTTCGACCTTGGCACAGGATCGATTGCCGAATTCGCGGTGGTACCCGAATACGCTGCCGCGCTGAAGCCGGCCAATTTGGACTTCGTCCAGGCGGCATCGATCCCAATGGTCGGACTCACCTCGTGGCAAGCACTCAAGGAACGCGCGAATCTTCGAGCCGGCCAGAAGGTGTTCATCCCTGCAGGGTCCGGTGGCATCGGCACGTTTGCGATCCAGTTGGCAAAGTACCTTGGTGCCAAGGTGGGAACGACCACCAGCACCAGCAACGTCGAACTGGTCACCAGCCTTGGCGCAGACGAGGTGGTCGACTACAAGAAGCAGGAGTTCGAGAACGTGCTGCGAGGCTACGACACGGTGCTCGGCACTGTCAGGGGTGACGCGATCGAGAAGTCCATCGGCATCCTCAAGGCGGGGAGCAAGATCGTCTCCATCGTCGGGCCCCTGGATGCAGCATTCGCCCGCGCTCGACGATTGAACTTTGTCCTGGAGCTCGTGTTCGGGCTGATGAGTCGCAAGATCATGCGCCTGGCGCGCAAGCGGCAAGTCGACTACTCGTTTCTCTTCCTGCGTCCCGATGGCGACCAACTCGCCGAAATCGGCGAGCTCCTCAAGACGCAGCGCATCCGGCCCGTGATCGAAAAGGTGTTTCCGTTCGAGCAAGCAAAGGATGCGCTGGCATACCTCGCCCAAGGGCGCGCCAAGGGCAAGGTCGTCGTGCAGATGAGATAGCGGCGGCCCGCAGCCACCGCCCCTTCCTTAACCAAGAGAGCAGACACATGAGCACCCGTTCCTCCGTACTCATCACAGGCGCTTCCACCGGCATCGGTGCCACCTACGCCGAGCGCTTCGCGCGGCGAGGCCACGACCTCGTTCTGGTCGCGCGCGACAAGGCACGTCTCGATACCCTCGCGACCCGCTTGCGTCAAGAATGCAGTGTTTCGGTCGACGTCATCCAGGCCGACCTCATCAAGTCCGGCGACCTGAGCATTGTCGAGGCGCGCCTGCGCGATGACGACCGCATCGGAATCCTCGTCAACAATGCAGGAGCCGCCCAGTCGGGCAGCTTCATCGAACAGACAGCCGAGGCCAACGAGCGGCTCATCGCGCTCAACACGACCGCTCTCGTTCGGCTCGCCAGCGCGGTTGCCCCGCGATTCGCGAAGGCCGGCGAAGGCGCGATCGTCAACATCAGCTCGGTCGTTGGCCTGGCCCCTGAATTCGGCATGACGGTCTATGGCGCAACCAAGGCCTTCGTGTTATTCCTCTCGCAAGGCCTGAGCCTGGAACTCGCGCCCAAGGGTGTTTATGTCCAGGCCGTGCTTCCTGCCGGGACCCGCACGGAGATCTGGGAGCGTGCAGGCGTTGACATCAATACCTTGCCCGAGCTGATGGGCGTGGATGAATTGGTCGATGCTGCGCTGGTCGCCTTCGATCGCCGCGAACTCGTGACGATTCCGCCCCTGCAGAACGCCGCACGCTGGGCTGCCCTCGACGCCGCGCGCCAGGGCTTGCTCTCCGATGTCAAGCAGTCGCAGGTCGCACAGCGGTACCAGACAGCGAGCTGAGCGCTGCAGGCGCAGTCTCGGTCACCGTCGGATCCTCACGACGGGCGGTTGTCGCGGCTGCGACTGCATTCGTCAAAACCACGCCGGAATGGGCGTCCTCTTGAACTTACAACTGGAGTTTCGATATGCTTTTCGACAAGTTTGACTCGGGTGCCTTGGCACTCTCGAACCGCGCCGTGATGTCGCCGCTGACGCGCAGCCGGGCGGTGGTGGACAACACGCCGAATGCGCTGATGGCCGAGTACTACGGCCAGCGGGCAACGGCCGGCTTGATCGTCACCGAGGGCACGTCGCCCTCCCCGAATGGTCTGGGCTACGCGCGCATACCCGGCTTGTTCAACGAAGAGCATGTTCGCGGTTGGAAGCTCGTCACCGACGCCGTTCATTCCAAGGGCGGCAAGATCTTCGTGCAACTCATGCATACCGGCCGCGTTGCCCACATCGCGAACCTCCCGGCAGGCGCCGAGGTGATCGGGCCAGCGGCCGAGGTCTGTCCTGGAGAGATGCACACGGATTCCAAGGGCATGCAGCCGCACACCCCGCCACGGCCGATGACGCAAGCAGATATCGCGACCGCAGTGGCTGAGTACGCGAAGGCGGCAACGCTGGCGGTCGAAGCCGGATTCGACGGAGTCGAATTGCATGCGGCGAACGGCTACTTGATCGAGCAGTTCTTGAACGCAAACGTCAACAAGCGAACCGACGGCTACGGCGGAAGCATCGAGGGCCGGAACCGATTTGCATTGGAAGTGGCGCGAGCCACCGTCGCTGCGATCGGCGCCGCGCGGGTGGGCATTCGACTCTCACCTCACGGTGCATTCAATGGAACCGGCAGCTTCGCGGAGGTTGATGCGCAGTACCCGGTGCTGACGTCCGCGCTGTCAGAGCTCGGACTGGTCTACGTCCATGTGCTCGACCATTCCGCCCTGGGCGCCCCGCCAGTCCCCTTCAAACTGAAGACTTCGTTGCGAGAAGCATTCAAGGGTGTGTTCATCCTGGCTGGCGGATTTGACACTGCAAGTGCGCAGAAGGCACTCACTGACGGACAAGCCGATCTGGTGGCGTTCGGCAGGCCGTTCCTCGCGAACCCGGATCTGGTCGCCCGCATGCAAAGGAACGCACCGCTGAACCCGGTCGACATGTCGACGTTCTATACGCCCGGGGCCAAAGGGTATACAGACTACCCAAGCCTGTCTTCGTGACGGCCGCATCGAGATCCCGGTCCTGATCGCAAACGGAGAGTGGGAGGACCCATGAACAGCCTGGCCTTCCGCATTCCTTCGAGCGGCAGTTCATCAACGCGCTTGGTATGGCGCCTCCTGGTCCTGACGCTTGTTTCATTGCTGACAGCGTGCGCCTCGTTGCCGCCGCGTGGCGAGGTGTCCACGTCACGTGCCTTCACCGCCACCGCCACCGCTGTCGCGGCCACGGCACTGGCGCGAGCGGCAGCGTCCAGCCGGCCGCCGGGCGAGGTTCAACCATCGGGCTTTCGGCTGCTCCCCGTCGGTGAGTTCGCCTTCGACGCACGCGTGGCCCTGTCGCGTCGGGCCGAGCAGTCGTTGGACCTTCAGTACTACTACATCCGCCGCGACGAAGCCGGACGCACCCTGCTGCGAGAACTGCGCGACGCCGCCCTGCGCGGCGTGCGCGTCCGCTTGCTGGTGGACGACTTCTTCGCTGCCGAGATCGATGACTTGTTGATCGGACTGGCGTCGTACCCGAACGTCGAGGTGCGACTGTTCAACCCGATGCCGTTGCGCCGCGGTGCGCCGGTGTTCCGGCTCGTGCTGTCGCCGGGCGATTTCCAGCTCTACAACCATCGGATGCACAACAAGCTGTTCGTGGCCGACAACGCGGTGGCCATCTATGGCGGGCGCAACATCGCCGACGAATACTTCATGAAGAACCGCGAGGCCAACTTCATCGACATGGATGTCCTTTCTACCGGCCGCGTGGTGGGCGACCTGTCGGCGGCGTTCGACCTCTACTGGAACAGCGAACTGGCGTGGCCAGTGCAGACGGTCCTGGGCAAGCCCGCCGACCCAGCGGCGGCCCGCTTGCAATTCGATCGCGAGGTGGAAGATGCCTGCGTCACCGCGCCGCAAGGGCCGGACGATCCGTTCGGCCAATCGACGATCGAGGCCCAACTGCGCGAAGGCCGGCTCGCGATGTCGTATGCAGCCGCGCAGGTGCATGCCGACCCGCCCGAAAAGGCCAGCGACACGACGCTCGCCACGGTGCCGACGCAAGCGGTGAGCGGGCTGCTGGCTGCACTCAGCGCCGCGCGGCAGGAGGTCGTCATGGTCTCGCCCTACTTCGTGCCCGGCGAGGTCGGCATGCCGCTGATCCGAACGGCCCGCGCCAACGGCGTTCGCATCATGCTCATCACCAACTCTTTGGGCTCGACCGACGAGCCGCTGGTGCACGACCGCTACGCGGCCTACCGGATGGAGATGCTGCGCCTGGGCGTGGAACTGTACGAGCTCAGTCCGACGCAAGCCCGCCGCGTGCGGCGGTTCGGCGATTTCGGGCGGTCGACTCCGCGCCTGCATGCCAAGGTGTCGGTCGTCGACCGGCAACGGCTGCTGGTCGGCTCCGCCAATCTCGATGCCCGCTCGGCGGTGGGCAACACCGAGATGGGTGTCGTCATCGACAGTCCGGTGCTGGCCGGGGCCTTCACCGCCTGGCTCGAAAGCGACCGCTTCACCAGCGTCTACAACCTTCACCTGAAGCCTGACGGCCAGACCATCGAATGGACCCACCTCGAAGAGGAAGGCGTGACCAGCACCACCGTCGACGAGCCGAACAGCGGTTGGTGGCTGCGCCTGAAGCTGCGGCTGATGTCGCTGCTGGTCGATGAACGGGATCTTTGACGAACCGACCGTTTCCGGCCACAGGGACGCCGTCGCCTTGGCGCACGGCCCGCCAGCCAAGGCGACAAAGCGGCTCGATCCGACGTCGCACCTTTCAAGAAATCTTTCAATCACTGGGAACTCAACTCGTGCGCAACCTATTCAAAGCAGTCGCTCTGACCTTCGCCTTGGCCACACCGTTCACATCATGGGCAGCACCTCAGGCAACGGAAATCACCTGGACCAATGTGCCGACTCAAAGCCTTTCCGCGGGAGGCGTGGACTTCGCCTACCGGGAGCTCGGGAAGCGCAACGGCGGAACGCCGGTCGTGTTCCTGAACCATCTGGCCGCTGTGCTGGACAACTGGGACCCTCGGGTGGTCGACGGCATTGCGGCAAAGCATCACGTGGTCGTGTTCGACAACCGTGGTGTCGGCGCGACCACTGGTTCGCCGGCTAATTCGATGGAGCGAATGGCCGACGACGCCATCACCTTCATCAAAGGGATGGGCTTCAAGCAGGTTGATCTTCTCGGTTTCTCGATGGGCGGAATGATCTCCCAGGAAATCGTACTGAAGGAACCGCAACTCGTTCGCAAGATGATCCTGGCGGGGACTGGCCCGGCCGGCGGAGAAGGCATCAGCGAGGTGGCCGGCGTTGCGAACTACGACTTGTTCCGAGGTCTGTTGACGGGCCAGGATCCGAAGCAGTACTTGTTCTTCACACGCACGTCGAATGGCATCGAGGCGGGCAAAGCGTTCCTGGCGCGATTGAAGGAGCGCTCGCAGAACCGCGACAAAGAGATTGCCGTCAGTGCCTACGTGGCACAGCTTCAGGCGCTCGGCGCTTGGGGCCAGAAGAAGCCCGTTGATCTCTCGCTCATCAAGCAACCGGTTCTCGTCGTCAATGGCGACGAGGATCGGATGGTCCCGACACCAAATTCGCGTGACCTCGCGCGTCGACTTCCGAACAGCAGTCTCGTCATATATCCCGATGCCGGCCATGGCGGCGTTTTTCAGTACCACGCCGATTTCGTGCCCCTGGCTCTTGGATTTCTCGCGCGCTAGGGCGCTGCTTTCTCCAGCAACCGGACGGTCAGGAGCACCCGCTTGTGGCCGTCCGGCGAAGTCCATCGACTGAATCCGAGCGAACGGGCGCTCTACAGCAGCGCCTTGGCATTGTGATGTGCAACGCTGCCTCGAAAGCCTCGGCCACCTTCGTCGCCTGGATCGCTCGACGTGCTCACCCGCGCGATTTGCGCGCTCTAGGGAGCGTTGGACTCGCTTCGATCATCTCGCGCGCCTCTCGCAAGATTTCCGCCGACAGCTCCGGATCGTCGACGGCTCTGGACAGCATCAGTGCGCCCACCATCGTGGAAAGCATCCGAATTGATTCGCTCCGCGGGTTCTTCTTGACGCGCCACGGGATAAGCCGCTGCAGCTTGTCAATCATCGCGGCGACGTGATGCGTCAAGACAGAGCGGACATCCTGCTCACGCGCAACCTCGGACGCCAGCGCGGCCAGCATGCAGCCCTGCCCGGGCGCATCGCGATGGGCCTCGCTCAGGTAACCATGCAGATACGCCAATCGATCTTCCGATGTACCAGACGCCGCGTCCATGTCGGCGAGCGCCCTTTCCGAGGCATCTTGGAGGCTCTCGGAGATCAGCGCTTCCTTGGATTCGAAGTGGTTATAGAACGGCCCATGAGTCAGACCGGTGGCCTGCATGATTTTCCCGACGCTGACGCCCGCGAACCCGTGCTCGCGGAACAGCGCAGATGCTGCGCTGAGGATTCGCGCATGTTTTTCCGCTGTTTCGGCTGCCGGGTAGCGCATCGGAATTTCCTTCTGGCTTCGAAATGAACGCTTGACAGCTTACATGATAAACATCATGCTTGGTCAAACATGATGAGCATCATGTTCGAATCAAAGCCCGTGCAACACCCGCACACCCCTGTTGGAGTCTCAAATGTCTGATAGCAAGAACACCCTCGGCACCGCCGTCATCACCGGCGCCTCCGCCGGCATTGGCCGCGTGTTTGCAGACCGCCTCGCCAAGCGCGGGTACGACCTTTTGCTCATCGCCCGCCGCGGCGATCTGCTGGACGAGGTCGCCAAGAAGCTCAGCGGCTCATACGGTGTCACCGTCAAGACGCTGGCCGTCGATTTGTCCAAGCCTTCCGAGCTTCAGGCCACGGCCGACAAGCTTTCGGCGGACTCGAGCATCACCATGCTCGTGAACAACGCCGGTGTCTCGACCCTGGCTCCGATTGGTGGCACCAAAGCAGCCGATGCCGCCAGCATGATTTCGGTCAACATCAGCGCCCTGACGGCACTGACCATCGCCGTTCTACCTGGGTTCAAGGCTCGAGACAAGGGCACCATCGTGAACATCGGCTCGGTTCTGGGTTTCGCGAGCCTGCCCATCAGCAGCATCTACAGCGGCACCAAGGGCTACGTGTTCCTCTTCACGCGAGGCCTGCAAGAGGAAGTCGCGGGCACCCAGGTGCGCGTGCAACTGGTCGCGCCTGCGGCGACCGCCACCGACATCTGGGAGCTGTCGGGCCTGCCACTTTCGAACCTCGACGCCGCGACCGTGATGACTGCCGAGAACTGCGTCGACGCCGCGCTGCGTGGTATGGACCTCGGCGAAGCCGTGACGATGCCGTCTTCCAATGAACCTGAGCTACTGCCCCGGTTCGATGAGTTGCGCGTCAAGCTCCTCATTGCGGCACAACACGGGAAGCCCGCTGACCGCTACGCCGTGGCCTAGGTACTTTGGAGTGCACAACGACGGCCAGGCTGCCGCACCTGCGCCGATGCATCGCATCGGAACGACGCCAACAACCAGCACCACGATGAACTTCGAGAACACGGCACTGGTCCTGGTGGACCCCTACAACGACTTCTTGTCCAGACGAGGTCAGGCCTGGATGATGCTCAGAAACGTGGCCCTCTCGAACGGGATGATCGGCAAGGCTCGCTCCATCCTCGAGGCTGCCCGGGAACGGCGGATGACCGTGGCCTATGCGCCTCACCATCGTTGGCGGCCCGCTGGCCTCACCGGACGGAAGTACCTGCATCCGACGCAATTCATGCAAGAGCGATCCCACATCTTCGCGGCGGGCCGGTTCGGCGGCAAGTTCCTGCCCGAACTCGCACCCGTCGACGGCGACATCATTTCCAGCGAGCACTTGTGCTCAAGTGGCTTCGCGGGCACCAATCTGCACCACCAGTTGCAGGCTCGCGGCATCACGCACCTCGTCATCATCGGTTTGGTCACGAACTCGTGCATCGAAGCCACCGCGCGCAGCGCCGTGGACCTCGGCTATCACGTCACGCTGGTCACCGATGCCGTCGCGGCGTTCGCGCCCATCGAGCACGACCTCGCGATCCGCGAGAACTACCCGCGCATCGGGCACCGGGTGACCGATACATCGAGCCTGCTCGAAGCAATGAGGGCCTAACGAATGCTCAACCGCCTGCTCAACGCCGCTACCGGCTGGTATGTCCAGCGAGGCCTGCGCGCCTATCACCACTACCCGGCCGACAAGACGGCCGTCGTGTTCATCGACGTGCAAGACGCATTCATTGCGCCGGAGCCGACAATGGCCGCATCCTTGGCCGGTCTCGCCCGGCTGGCGCGGTCCCGTGGATTCTTGGTCGTCCACGCACCGATGACGGTCCTCTCGGGCGTGACCTTCCAGACGCCCGCGCATCGCGAAATCGAACGCTTGCTCTCAAGCCGGCCAGATGGGCCCGATATCGCGTCGGCCGTCGGCTTGTCGCCTTCCGATGTCGTGCTGCCGAGACGCTCGACCCTGAGCATCTTCGGGCTCCCCGAGGTCGATGCGTTGATCGAGTCGCGCGGCCTGGAGCATCTGATCCTGGCCGGGCCGCTGGGCGACCTGACACTCGACTCGTCGCTGCGCGATGCCGTGCAGAGGGATCTCCATGTCACGGTGGTGAGCGACTGCGTCGCCGCGTCGTCCGCGGCGGCCCTGGAACTCGAGCTCCGGTACACGATGCCGCGGTACGCGCATCTGGTCACGCAACTTGAGCACCTCGAGCGCCTGTCCCGCCCGTGACCGAACCGCCAACAGTTGTGTGCTCGACGGATCCTGAGAGTACTCGGCACGATCGTCAACGAACGATCTTGTCGGCGTTCTCGGCGCGGTCGAGCCCCTTGGCTTCGGCAAAGCCCTTCACGGCTTTGAAGATCGTCCCACTCAAGTCGGCTTCAGTGAAGTCCGCTCCGGTGACGTCGGCGCCGGTCAGGTCCGCGCCGGCGAGCTTGACGAGAAAGAAGCTGGCACCGCGCAAGTTGCTGCCCTTGAGCTGGCAGAAGGTCATCAACGATCGGCTGAAGTCGGCGCCTGCAAGCGTTGCACCCGCCAGGTTGGCGCCGGACAGGTCGGTCCGCATCTGCCCCATCCCCTGGTTCTTGATGTTGACACCCGCCGTGGCGCGGCTGAGGTCGGCCCCGGAGAGGTCGGCCCCTGGCAGGTCCGCGATCATCTTGACGCCGGTCATGTTCGCGCCCTTGAAGATGGGCATCTTCTTGACCTCGCCGCCCAGGACAACGACGGACAGCAGGCTCGCGCGACTCAGGTTGGCACCCGTGAAGTCAGTGCCCATCAACCAGGCCCCGTTCAGGTTGGCGCCCTCCAAGGTCGCATCGCGGAAGTCAGCCTGCACCAGCTTGCTTCCGAACAGGTTGACGCCTCGCAGGTTGGCCTTGCGAAAATCGAGCCCAGTGAGGTCGAGGTCCGAAAGATCCTTGCCGGCGAAGTCGGCTGGCATCGACGGCGACGCGTTCCTCAGCGCGGCCCTGACCTGATCGAGCGAGAGATCGGCTGCCATGGCGTTCGCTGCGCCGATCGCGGCAAGCAGCATCGCCACGGCGGTGTTCGCGACACGCGGATGGGGCCTCGGCTCACCCGAGCTGGACCTCGCCGTCGAACTGCGAATGCTGAGGTTGAGGGTTGGTTCGTCCATGATCGCCTCCGTCACAGCACCGGCGCTGGCAGCGTGTCGACCATCCCCCTTGCTGCTCAAGCCTGCGTCGGAAGCCCAGGTGCCGAGCAAGCGCCTCGGCAATCCACGAACGGAAATTGGACACGACAATCGGGACGTCGGGCAAGCCTTCGAACTTGGGAGATCCGGCAGCGGATGCGGTCGGTGGCGAACGCCTCTCTGGCTGAACCAGGAGCCGTCCATGTAGGCCAGATCTTGGCCGGCAGGACGAAATCGCCTTGGCTGAAGCAGACCGTCGAACCGTGGTCGCGAGAGATTTCTCCCCCACTCAACGGTTTCGATCAGCCCCGCTACTGGACGATATTCGCCGATCGCGCGATCGCCGCGCGAATGTCCGACGGGATGTCGAGGGCCCGGTGCGTGACCAGCGAGGTCGTGACCAGCACCTGCCGCATGCGCATGCGCAGGCCGCCGTCCGCACCGGTGACCTCGAGCGCGAGCGTCAGCGATCGGCCACCCAGCCGATCGACTTGCAGCGAGAGCTCGACGTGGTCGCCGAGCCGGCTGACGGCCTGGAAGTCGACCTCGAGTCGAACCGTCGGCAGGCCGATGCGGCGCTCGAGGATCAGCGCCGCGTAGCCGATGCCGAGTTCGTCGTTGAACCAGTCTTCGACCAGCCCATTCAGCATCACGAAGTACTGCGGGTAGAACACGATCCCGGCCGGATCGCAGTCCGAGAAGCGAATCAGCCGTTCGCGGGTGAATCTGGGCGCCGTGTCGTTCACGTCATCACCTCTCCGCCCGAGACCGAGATCGACTGGCCGGTGACCGCGCCGGCGGCGTCGCCGCACAGCCAGACCACCGCGTCGGCCACCTCGGCCGGCTGCACGATGCGCTGCTGCGGGTTGCCGGTCGCGAAATCGGCGCGGGCTTGGCTCTCGCTGCGCCCGGTCTTCGCGACCACGTTGGCGATGCTCTCGCGCAGCAGGTCGGTCTCGGTGTAGCCGGGACAGACGGCATTGACGGTCACACCCTTGGACGCCACTTCGAGCGCCAGCGCGCGCGTCAGCCCGATCACGCCGTGCTTGGCCGCCACGTAGGCGCTGACATAGGCGTAGCCCTTCTGGCCCGCGATGCTCGCGATGTTGACGATGCGGCCTCGACCCGCGGCCAGCATGTCCGGCAACGCCGCCTGTGCGCAAATGAAGCTGCCGGTCAGGTTGACCGCCAGCATGCGCTGCCACAGGTCGACGGAGGTCTTCAGGAACGGCGCGCTCTCGGCTTGGCCGGCGTTGTTGACGAGGATCGCGATCGGCCCGCGCGCGGCACGCGCCTGCGCGAACGCCGCGGCGACCGCAGGCGCATCGGTCACGTCGGCGATCGCGATGCCGTGGCTGGCGCCCGGCAGCGCCTCGGCCAACTGTTGCAGCGTATCGCGGCTGCGGCCGAGCAGCGTCAGCGACGCACCCTCGGCCGCGAGCCGGCGCGCGATCTCGGCGCCGATGCCGCGAGCGGCACCGGTGACCAGCGCGTGGCGACCCTCCAGGCGGCGGGAGGCGCTCATGTCCCGGACCTCGCGCGCGCGCTCGACCCGCTCGCCAATCGATCCCAGGTCGTCGGCGTGACCCCGCGCTCGCGCAGCTTGTACTTCTGGATCTTGCCGTTCTCGGTGCACGGCAGCTCGTCGACGAGGTCGATGTAGCGCGGGATCGCGAAGTACGGCAGGCGCGGTTCGCAATACCTGACCAGTTCCGCGACATCGAGCGCGTCGCCCGAGCCCACGATGACCGAGGCCATGACCTCGTCTTCGGCCAGTTCCGACCGCACCGGGTAGACCGCGACGCTCGCCACCGCGGCATGGCTCAGCAGCACCTGCTCGACCTCGTACGACGAGATGTTCTCGCCGCGCCGGCGGATCGCGTCCTTCATGCGATCGATGAAGCGGAACGCGCCGTCGGCCTCGCGCACGACGCGGTCGCCGGTGTGGAACCAGAGGTTGCGCCAGGCCTCGACGGTCTTGTCGGGCATGTTGAAGTAGCCGGTGGCGAACGCGAACGGTTCGTCCGCACGCAGCAACAACTCGCCGGCCTCGCCGTCGGGGAGTGCGGCATCGTTCGCGTCGGCCACACGCGCCTCGAAGCCCGGCTGCAGCCAGCCCATCCGGCCGGACGGCGGCGCGTCAAGGCGCGTCGCGATCGCGAAGTTCGTTTCCGTCGACCCGTAGCCTTCGAGTAGCTTGACGCCGGTGCGCCGCCTGAACGCCGTTCCCGCCGACGCCGGGACACCGGGGCCGAGCCCGATCCGCACCCGGTGCGTGCGCTCCGCGTCGCCTTCGGCCTGCGCCAGCAGGATCGGCACCATCGCGCCCAGCAGATAGACCACGGTGGCGTCGCAGGCGCGCATCGTCGACCAGAAGCCCGAGGCCGAGAAGCGCGGCGCATAGACCACCTCGGCACCGACGAGCGCGGCCTGCGCGAAGGTGTTCAGCGCGTTGATGTGGAACAGCGGCAGCGTCGTGCACAGCACGTCGTCCGCGCCCAACCCGAGGATGCGGCCGGTGTTGGCGCCCCACCAGTAGAACTGGGCGTGCGGGCAGGTCACGCCTTTGGCCGGGCCGGTGGTGCCCGAGGTGTAGAGGATCGCGAGCGTGTCGCCCGGATCCACGTCCACCGGGTCGACGGCAGCGCCTGCCACCGGAAGACTCTCGCTGGCCACACCGTCGATCGCGGCGGGCGCGGGCGCCCCACCGATGATCCAGATCGTCGCGAGCTGGGTCTGCGACAGTTCCGCGGTCGCCAGCCGCTCGACGAACGGCGCCTCGATCACGAGCAGCCGCGCGCCGCTGTTCGCGAGGAAGTACTGGATCTGCGGGCCCATCGAGGCCGTGTTGATCGGCACCGACGCGGCGCCGATCCAGCCGCAGGCCAGGAACACCTCGAGGAACTCGACGCGGTTGGCGCACATCACGGCCACCCGGTCGCCGCGTTGCACGCCGGCACGGCGCAGCGCTGCGGCGCGGCGCGCGACGGCCGGTGCGGCATCGGCATGCGTCCAGCGCGTACCGCCGATCGCCAGCAGCGGCCGCTCACCGAAGCGCTCGGCCTGCCGTTGCAGCATCGCCGGCACCGTGCGGCGCGCCGGCGGCAGCACTTCCAGCGCGTGCGGTTCAGTCATCGTCGGTGCCTCCGCCGAGGTAGGTGGCCTGCACCCGCGGGTCGCTGGCCAGCGCCTGCGATGCGCCCGACAACGCGATCTCGCCGGTCTCCAGCACATAGCCCTCGTCCGAGCTTTCGAGCGCGGCGCGCGCGTTCTGCTCGACCAGCAGGATCGACACGCCCTCGTCGCGCAGGCCGCGCACGATCTTCAGGATCTCGGCCACGATCAGCGGCGCCAGGCCCAGGCTCGGTTCGTCGAGCATCAGCAGCCGCGGCGCCGACATCAGCGCGCGGCCGACCGCGAGCATCTGGCGTTCGCCGCCCGACAGCGTGTTGGCGCGCTGCGCGCTGCGCTCGGCCAGCCGCGGAAAGCGCTCGTACACCGATTGCAGGCGCTTCTTCAGCACCTCGCTGCGCAAACGCCTGGAGTAGGCGCCGAGCTGCAGGTTGTCGAGCACCGTGAGCTCGCCGAAGAGCTCGCGCTTCTCGGGCACCAGACACAGCCCGCGCTCGACGCGCGACTCGACGTCGAGCGCGTGCAGGTCCTCGCCTTCAAAGCGAAGCGTGCCCTTGGACGGCAGCAGGCCCATCGCGGCCGCGAGCAGCGTCGTCTTGCCGGCACCGTTCGGGCCGATCACCGAGATGATCTGTCCGGCGCTGAGCGACAGCGACACGCCGCGCACCGCATCGACCTGCCCGTAGGACACGTGCAGATCGCCGATCTCCAGCATCACGCTGCTCATACGACGCTGCCCAGGTAAGCCGCCTGCACACGCGCGTCGGCGCGTACCGCGGACGGCACGCCTTCGACGAGCTTGGAGCCGAAGTTCATCACCACCAGCCGATCGACGAGTTTCATCACGAAGTCCATGTCGTGTTCGACGATCAGGATCGTCACCCCTTCCTCGCGCAGCTTGCGCAGCAGCTCGCCCAAGGCCATCTTCTCCTGGCGGCGCAGGCCGGCGGCCGGCTCGTCGAGCACCAGCAGCACCGGGTCCGCGGCGAGCGCGCGCGCGATCTCGAGGATGCGCTGCGTGCCCAGCGGCAGGCTGCCGGCGAGCTCGTGCGCACGTTCGCCGAGACCGATGCGATCGAGTTGCTTCTTCGCCTCCTGCAGGATCTGGCGCTCCTCGACGCGGTCCAGCCGCAGCCCCGCCTTGAGCACGCCGGCGCCGGTGCGCGCATGCGCGCCCAGCGCGACGTTGTCGAGCAGGCTCATGTGCGGGCGCAGCTTGACGTGCTGGAAGGTGCGCGCCAGGCCGAGCCGCGCGACCTCGCGCTGCGGCATGCCGGCGATGTCGCGGTCCAGGAAACGCACCTGCCCGGCCGTCATCGGCAAGGTGCAGGTCAGCAGGTTGAACATGGTCGACTTGCCGGCGCCGTTCGGCCCGATCAGCCCGACAATCTCGCCCGCGGCGACGTCGAAGCTCACCTCGTTGACGGCCACCAACCCACCGAAGCGCTTCACCGCGCCCGCAACCGACAGGATGCGCGTGCCGCGCGCCGGCAACTGGCGATGCGGCAGCGGGTCGACCGGCGCGGCCGCCGCCGGCGGCGGGCGCTTGAAGCGGCCCTGCGTGACGCGCCGCACGAAGCCCATCAGTCCGCCGCGCGCGAAGTGCAGCAGCAGGATGAACAAGGTCGCGAAGGCAATCGCCTCGAGCTGGCCGGCGCGT